>Ga0302325_10021670_pt1 | contig 13449 bp, 10 predicted proteins | sample Palsa_T0_2_FD_201948 | JGI IMG/M metagenome (GOLD analysis project Ga0302325, IMG submission 201948) | Peat permafrost microbial communities from Stordalen Mire near Abisko, Sweden - Palsa_T0_2 | ecosystem: Environmental > Terrestrial > Soil > Palsa > Peat permafrost | place: Sweden: Abisko... | reverse complement strand
GTTGGTCACGGCGACCGGGCGCGCCCCGGTCATGGCGACGTTCCGGTACGCCTCGGCCAGCGCCAGCTGGGTGCCCTGGTACGGGTCGAGCCGGCAGTAGCGGCCGTTGCCATCGGTGGCGAGCGCGATGCCGAGGCCGGTCTCCTCGTCGATCCGGAGCAGGCCGCCGTCCTCGGGCATGGCGAGCACGGTGTTGCCGCGCACGATGTGGTCGTACTGCTGGGTGACCCAGCGCTTGTCCGCCAGGTCGGGCGAGCCGATCAGCTCAAGCAGGGTGGCGCGGTGGGCCGGGCCGTCGGCCGAGCGGACCAGCGTCTCCGGGCCGTCGGCGGCCACGGCGTCGAGGTCGCGCGGGCGGGCCATCGGGCGCTGGTAGACCGGGCCGTCGGCCGCGGTCCTGGGCGGGATCTGCACAACCGTGGCGCCGCGCCAGGTCATGGTCAGCACGCCGTCCTCGGTCACCTCGCCGATGACGGTCGACTGCACGTCCCACTTCGCGCACACCCGCAGGAACGCCCCGACGTTGGCCGGGGTGACGACCGCCATCATCCGTTCCTGCGACTCGCTCATCAGGATCTCGGCCGGGGTGAGGCTCGGGTCGCGCAGCGGGATCGCGTCCATGTCCACGCGCATGCCGCCGTCGCCGCCTGCCGCCAGCTCGGTCGTCGCGCAGGCGATGCCGGCCGCGCCCAGGTCCTGGATGCCCTCGATGAGCCCCGCCGCGTACAGCTCGAGGCAGCACTCGACCAGGAGCTTCTCCAGGAACGGGTCGCCCACCTGGACCGAGGGCCTCTTGGCGGCCTTGCTCCCGTCCGCACCGAACGTAGCGCTGGCCAGCACCGACGCGCCGCCCACGCCGTCGGGACCGGTCCGCGAGCCGAACAGCACGACCTTGTTGCCGGCCCCGCTCGCCACCGCCGCCTGCAGGTCGCCGTGCCGCATGAGGCCCACGCAGAGCGCGTTCACCAGCGGGTTCCCCGCGTAGCAGGGGTCGAAGACGAGCTCGCCGCCGATGTTGGGCAGGCCCAGGCAGTTGCCGTAGAACGAGATGCCGGAGACGACTCCCGGCAGCACCCGGGCGGTGTCGTGCGCGTCGGCCGGTCCGAACCTGAGCGCGTCCATGACCGCGACCGGGCGCGCGCCCATCGCGATGATGTCCCTGACGATGCCGCCGATTCCGGTCGCCGCGCCCTGGTGCGGCTCGACGAACGACGGGTGGTTGTGGCTCTCGATCTTGAAGGTCACCGCGTAGCCCTGGCCGATGTCCACCACGCCGGCGTTGGCGCCGATGCCGGCCAGCAGGTGCCGCGCCTGGTCGGCGTCGGGCGCGAGGTGGCGCAGGTGCACCTTGGACGACTTGTACGAGCAGTGCTCGCTCCACATGACCGAGTAGAGCGCCAGCTCGGCGGCGGTCGGGCGGCGGCCGAGAATGTCGCGGACCTTCGCGTACTCGTCGTCGGTGAGGCCGAGCTCCTTGTAGGGCTGCTGCTGGCCGGGCGTCTGCTCGGCCACCTCGATCGTGTCCGTGCTGGTACCGCTGCTCACTGGGCCGCCCCGGCGAAGGCGGTCACGATCGAGCTGAAGAAGGCCAGCCCGTCGGCGGACGGGCCGGTCAGCGGGTCGATCGCGTGCTCGGGGTGCGGCATCAGGCCGACCACGTTCCCTTCCTCGTTGCAGATGCCCGCGATGTCGCGGGCCGCCCCGTTGGGCGCCCGGTCGGCGTAGCGGACGACCACCCGGCCGGCCCGTTCCAGCTCGTCCAGGGTGGCCTCATCGGCCTCGAACGCGCCCTCGCCGCTCTTGAGCGGCACCGTGAGCTGCTGGCCGACGGTGTAACCGGAGGTCCACGCCGTCGTCACGTTCCCCACCGTCAGTCGCACGTCGGTGTGGATGAAGCGGCGCCTGGCGTTCCTTGTCAGCGCGCCCGGCAGCAGGTGCGCCTCGCACAGGATCTGGAAGCCGTTGCAGATGCCGAGCACCGGCAGCCCCGCCCGGGCGGCCGGGATGAGCTCGGCCATCACCGGGGAGAACCGGGCGATCGCACCGCACCGCAGGTAGTCGCCGTAGGAAAACCCTCCCGGGAGGATCACCGCGTCCACGCCGCGCAGGTCGGGGTCGGCGTGCCAGAGCGAGACCGGCACCGCCCCGGCGTACCGCACCGCGCGGGCCGCGTCCGTGTCGTCGAGGGAACCAGGGAACGTCACAACGCCTATCCGCACGTGTTGCAGCCTACCTGGCGGCGGTCACGCTCGGCGAAACGCGCAGCTCAGCGAACTGAGCTGGGCGGCTTGGGTTATGCGCTGCGCGCGAGGGGCGGACTCCAGGCGACACGCTTGTCCAGCACCACGTGGGTGCCGCGGCCCGGGGCCGACCGCAGCGTCACCTCGTCGACGCAGGCGCTCATGATCGCGAACCCGCGCCCGGACTCCGCCAACCCCCCGTGGTCCCGGGTTTCGCGGTCCGGCGGCGAGCCTTCGGCTGCGCCGTGGGCCGAGCTGCCGCGGCGGCGCTTGGCGCCCGGCGCCCGGCAACCGCGCCCGGCGTCGGTGACCTCTACCCGGCAGGCCCCGTCGTCCACCGTGGCGGCCACCGTATAGGCCGCGGCCGACTGGCCCGCGTGCAGGACGACGTTGGTACACGCCTCCGTGGCCGCGAGCAGGATGTCCGTCACTGACTCTTCGTTGAGGCCGATCCCGCGCAGCGTGTCGCCGAGCACCTGGCGCATGACCGGGATGCTCAGCACCTCACGCTCGAACACGAGGCAGAACCGCACCTTCGGTCGCGTATCTCGCTCCGTTCTCACACGTGAGGGATTTCCCGCGACACGCGGTAATAATCAATTTCTTTGGTCCGGGACTTGACAGGTCAGTCCGTGATATGCAAAGAGAACTCCTCTATCACCGGGTTCGCCAGCAGTTCGCGGGCCAGGTCCTGCGCGGAGGCGAGCGCCTGGCCGTCGGCCGGCCCGTCAATCTCCAGCTCAAAGCGCTTCCCCTGGCGCACCCCGGTCACGTTCCCGAAGCCCAGACGATGTGACGCGCTCAGCACCGCCTCACCCTGCGGATCGTGAATCTCTGGCTTTAGCATGACGTCGACAATCACTCTGGCCACGTATCCCTCCAAGGCAATCAGGGCATATAACGTCAGGTGCAACAACTACGCACGTCCCGGCAAGCGGCAACCGCCCATGAAGCGTACAGCCGCCAGGACGTCAATCCTGGTCAGGCCGGCGACGGAGATCCCGACGCCGACCACACCGAAGGGAGTCACAGGTGACCGCGAAGACCATCCAACTCCTTACCCCCGAGGGCGAGCGGATTGATCATCCGGAGTACCCACTCGGCGACGTTGACATCAAGGGCATGTACCGCGACATGGTGCTTGTCCGCCGCATCGACAACGAGGCGGTCGCGCTCCAGCGCCAGGGCGAGCTTGGCCTCTGGCCGCCCTCGCTCGGGCAGGAGGCCGCGCAGATCGGCTCCGGGCGAGCCCTGTCCCCCAAGGACATGGCGTTCCCTTCCTACCGCGAGCACGGCGTGGCGTGGTGCCGGGGTCTCGACCCGCTCTATTTGCTCAAGCTCTACCGCGGCGTCAACCACGGCGGCTGGAACCCGGAAGAGCACAAGTTCCACCTCTACACGATCGTCATCGGCGACCAGACCCTGCACGCCACCGGGTACGCGATGGGCATCAAGAGCGACGGGATCGAGGACGAGGCGGTGATCGCCTACTTCGGCGACGGCGCCACCAGCCAGGGCGTCGTCAGCGAGGCGTTCTCCTGGGCGTCGGTGTTCAACACGCCGGTCGTGTTCTTCTGCCAGAACAACCAGTTCGCGATCTCGGCCCCGGCCGAGCGGCAGAGCCGGGTCCCGATCTACCAGCGGGCGAGCGGCTTCGGCTTCCCCGGCATCCGGGTCGACGGCAACGACGTGCTCGCCTGCTACGCCGTGACCAAGCAGGCGCTGCGGGCCGCCCGCGAGGGGCAGGGCCCCACGCTGATCGAGGCGTTCACTTACCGGATGGGCGCGCACACCACCACCGACGACCCGACCAGGTACCGGCTGGCGAGCGAGGTCGAGGCCTGGCGGCTGCGGGACCCGATCGACCGCGTCCGGGCCTACCTGACCCGCACCGGCGAGGCCGACAGCTCGTTCTTCGAGCAGGTCGACGCGGAGGCCGACGCCGAGGCGGCGCGGGTGCGAGCCGGCTGCCTGGCGCTGCCCGATCCGCCCCCGCTGGCGCTGTTCGACCACGTGTACGCGGGCCCGCATTCGATCCTCGACGCTGAGCGCGCGGATTACGCGGCCTACCTGGAAGGGTTCGAGGACGCCGGCGTTGCCGTCGGCGGTGGCGCGGAGGAGGGCCGATGACCACGCTCACGCTCTCCCGCGCCCTGAACGAGGGCCTGCGGCGGTCGCTCGAGTCCGATCCCAAGGTCATGATCATGGGCGAGGACGTCGGCAAGCTGGGCGGTGTCTTCCGGGTGACCGACGGCCTGCAGAAGGACTTCGGCGAGCACCGCGTGGTCGATACCCCGCTGGCCGAGGCGGGCATCGTCGGCACCGCGATCGGCCTCGCGCTGCGGGGTTACCGGCCGGTGTGCGAGATCCAGTTCGACGGCTTCGTCTTCCCCGCGACCGATCAGATCGTCAGCCAGCTGGCCAAGATGCGCTACCGATCCCAGGGCGAGCTGGCGCTGCCGATCGTGATCCGGATACCGTTCGGCGGCGGGATCGGGGCGGTCGAGCACCACAGCGAATCCCCCGAGGCCTATTTCGCGCACACGGCCGGGCTGCGCGTGGTCGCCTGCGCCGACCCGGCCGACGCGTTCGCCATGATCCAGCTCGCCATCGCCGCCGACGACCCGGTGATCTTCTTCGAGCCCAAGCGACGGTACTGGGACAAGGGCGACGTCGATACCTCGGCCCCGCTGTCGTCGGCGCTGCCGCTCGACCAGGCCAAGATCGTGCTGCCCGGGGATGACGTCACCCTGCTCAGCTACGGCCCGCTGGTCAGGACCTGCGTCGAGGTGGCGATCGCGGCCCGCGAGGACGGGCGGTCGGTCGAAGTGATCGATGTGCGCTCGCTGTCACCACTGGACATGGCCACGATCACGGCCTCGGTGACGCGCACGGGGCGATGCGCGGTCGCCCACGAGGCCCCCGTCTACGCCGGGCTCGGCGCCGAGATCGCCGCCCGGGTGACCGAGCAGTGCTTCTACCACTTGGAGGCGCCCGTGGTGCGGGTCGGCGGGTTCGCCACCCCTTACCCGGCGGCCAGGTCGGAGGATCACTACCTGCCCGACCTGGACCGCATCCTGCACGCGGTGGATCGCACGTTCGCCTTCTGAGCCTCGGAGATTTCGGCATGAACAAGGAGTTCAAGCTCCCCGACGTGGGGGAGGGCCTCACCGAGGCCGACATCGTGTCCTGGCACGTCAAGCCGGGTGACACGGTCACGATCAATCAGGTCCTGGTCGAGATCGAGACCGCCAAGGCGGTGGTCGAGCTGCCCAGCCCCTACGCCGGCACGGTCAGCGCGCTGCTGGTCGACGCGGGTCAGACGGTCGACGTCGGCACCCCGATCATCACGATCGACGTGCCGGTGGCAGGCGAAACCCCGACCCCGCCCGCAACCGCCCCCGAACCAAAGCAGCCGCCGGCCACGGCGCCAACAGCCCCGCCGGCCCCGCCAACCCGCCAGCCGGTCCTCGTCGGCTACGGCGTCAAGCCGGGCTCGACCAACCGCCGGCCGCGCAAGAGCGCCCCGACCCGCCCCGGCTCCTACCCCACCACGCCCTCAGCCCCGCCCAACGGCGCCCCGAGCGGCCCGGTTCCGCCGCAGGTCACGAGTTTCCTCGCAGGAACTAACAGAGCCCCCACCAACGCCCCGGGCCCGGCCGCGCCTTCTGCGGACGGGTCCCCAGGGGGGTATGGGGGGGCGGGCGCCCCCCCATTCGGGGGGTCACCGGGGGGTCGTCCCCCGGGAAAAAACACAGCCAAACCACCCGTGCGTAGGCTTGCCCGGGATCTCGGCATCGAGCTCGGCGGGCTGACGGGAAGCGGGCCCGAGGGTTCTGTCACCCGAGACGATGTGCAGCGGGCGGCAGGCGAAGCACGGGACCGTTCCAAATCTCGATCCTCTGAAAACGAAGCCGACCAGAGAATTCCGGTGCGCGGGGTGCGCAAGCACACCGCCGCGGCGATGGTGGCCAGTGCGTTCACCGCGCCCCACGTGACGGAATTTCTGCAGGTGGACGCAACCGAGACGATGGCCGCGGTGCGGCGGGCGCGCGAGCTGCCCGAGTTCGCCGGGGTCAAGGTGTCGCCGCTGCTCTTCGTGGCCAAGGCGCTGCTGGTCGCGGTCCGGCGCAACCCCATGATCAACTCGTCCTGGGACGAGGCGGCGCAGGAGATCGTGGTCAAGCGGCGGGTCAACCTCGGCATCGCGGTCGCGGCCGAGCGCGGGCTGCTGGTGCCGAACGTCAAGGGGGCCGAGGCGCTGGCGCTGGCCGACCTCGCGCGGGCGCTCGACTCGGCCGCGGCCACCGCCCGGGCGGGTAAATCGACGCCGGAGGACCTGACCGGAGGCACCATCACGATCACGAACGTGGGGGTATTCGGCGTTGATGCAGGTACGCCCATTCTTCTCCCAGGTGAGGCCGCGATCCTAGCCTTTGGGCAGGTCCGTGACCTACCATGGGTAATTGACGGGGCGATCGCGGTACGGAAGGTAACCACCCTTTCGCTGTCTTTCGACCACCGGATCGTGGACGGAGAGCTCGGTTCGGCCGTCCTCCGCGACGTCGGGTCGATGCTCGAAGACCCGGTCCGGACGCTGGCTTGGTCGTAGCGGCCCCGCCGCGGGTCGTGAGTCTCCCCGCCACCGACTCGCCAAGCGCCCCGAGCGCGCCGAGGAAGAGAGATGGCCGGCATGACGGTACACAAGCTGCGGGACGCGGTCGTGGTGATGGCTGGATTCCTGGCGCTGATCTGGGCGCTGCAGGTGTTCAACTGGGCGGACGGGTACCGGCTGGACGCTGACTTCGGCATCTGGCCGCAGCACCTCACCCGGCTGCCGGACATCTTCACCGCGCCGTTCCTGCACTACTCGTGGCAGCACATCGAGGGCAACAGCGTGCCGCTGTTCGTCCTCGGTGTGCTCGCCGCCTACCGGTCCATCGCCCGGTTCCTGCTGGTTTCGCTGATCGTCCTGGTGACGAGCGGGCTGGCGGTATGGCTGTTCCAGCCGAGCAACGAGTTGACGGTGGGCGCCTCGGGGATCATCTTCGGGTACTTCGGGTACGTGCTGATTCGCGGGTTCCTTGACCGGAACCTGATCGACATCGGGATCGGCGCCGTGGCGGGCGTGCTCTACTGGACGATCCTCGCGGTCGCCATCCCTGGCACGCCCGGCGTGAGCTGGATCGCGCACCTCGGCGGGCTTGTCGGCGGCGTACTCGCGGCCTGGGTGGTGCGGAGCCGACAGCCGATCACCTCGCGGCCGCGCCCGGCGGTCGACGGGTGGACCCCCGGCGGGCACACGGGCGCGCCCGCCGGGCAGCGGGCCGGAGCCAACTCGACCGACGATCTGCTGCGCGAGCTTAAGCAGCAGGGCTTCTAGAACGCGCCCTCGGGCACTTCCATGAGGTCGGTCGTGGTCTGCTCGATGATCTTCCGGTCGCTCTCCAGGCGCGGCAGCACCGTCGTGGCGAAGAACCGGGCGACGGCGAGCTTGCCGGTGTAGAACTCGCGGTCAGCGTCGGACAGCGCGCCGGCGTTGTCGAGCGCGCTCAGCGCGACCTCGGCCTGCCGACCGAGCAGCCAGCCGATGACCAGGTCACCGACCGCGAGCAGCAGCCGGACCGAGGTGAGGCCGACCTTGTAGACCTCCTCTGGCCGCTCGGCCGAGGCCACCGCGAAGGCGTTCATCGCGGTCAGCGCCGCCTGCACGTTCGCGAGGCCCTCGGCGATGGCGGCCCGCTCGGCCTTGAGCCGTCCGTTGCCGTTGTCGGCCGCGGCGAAGGCCGCGATCTCCGCCAGCAGCGCCGTGGCGGTGGCGCCGCGGTCGCGCCCGATCTTGCGGAAGAAGAAGTCGAGTGACTGGATGGCCGTGGTGCCCTCGTACAGGGAGTCGATCTTCGAGTCCCTGATGTACTGCTCGATCGGGTAGTCCTGCAGGAACCCCGAGCCGCCGAGCGTCTGCAGCGACAGCGTCAGCGTCTCGTACGCGCGCTCGGAGCCGACGCCCTTGACCAGGGGCAGCAGCAGGTCGTTGCGGGCGGCGGCGGCCGCGTCGAGCTCGCCGGCGGCGGCCGCGATCTGCACCGCGTCCTGCTGGGTGGCGGTGTAGAGCATGAGCGCCCGCAGGCCCTCCGCGTACGCCTTCTGCAGCATCAGCATCCGGCGCACGTCCGGGTGGTTGATGATCGTCACCCGCGGCGAGGTCTTGTCGAACTGCCTGGTCAGGTCGGGGCCCTGCACCCGGGTCTTGGCGAACTCGAGCGCGTTGAGGTAGCCGGTCGACAGGGTCTCGATCGCCTTGCTGCCGACCAGCATCCGCGCGTGCTCGATGACCATGAACATCTGCCTGATGCCGTCGTGGACGCCGCCGACCAGGGTGCCGACGGCGGGCCTGCCGGGGTCGCCGCCGAGGGTCAGCTCGCAGGTGGTGGAGACCTTGAGGCCCATCTTGTGCTCGAGGTTGGTGACGCGCGCGCCGTTCCGCTCCCCGAGCGTGCCGTCGTCATTGACCAGATACTTGGGCACCAGGAACATGGACAGGCCCTTGGTGCCCGGTCCGGCGCCCTCGGGCCGGGCGAGCACCAGGTGGAAGATGTTCTCCGTCATGTCCTGGTCGCCGTTGGTGATGAACCGCTTGACGCCCTCGATGTGCCAGGTGCCGTCGGGCTGCTCGATCGCCTTGGTCCGCCCGGCCCCCACGTCGGAGCCGGCGTCGGGCTCGGTCAGCACCATGGTGGCGCCCCACCCGCGCTCGACCGCGAGCTCGGCGAAGCGCCGCTGCTCGGGGGTGCCGAGCGTCCACAGGACGGTGGCGAACGACGGCCCGTTGGCGAACATCCAGGCGGCCGGGTTCGCGCCGAGGACAAAGCTGGCGGCCGCCCAGGACAGCGACCTGGGCACCACGGTGCCGCCGAGCTCGGGCGGCACCGACAGCCGCCACCACTCGCCGTCCATCAGCGCGCGGTATGACTTCTTGAAGGACTCCGGCATGGTCACGTCGCCGGTGGCGGGGTCGAAGACCGGCGGGTTGCGATCGCCGTCGGCGAACGACTCGGCCACCGGCCCCGTCGCCAGTCGGTTGACCTCGGCCAGCATGTCGCGCGCGGTCTCCTCGTCGACCTCGGCAAACGGGCCGGTGCCGAGGATCTCCTGGCGGCCGAGGACTTCGAACAGGTTGAACTCGATGTCCCTGAGGTTGCTCTTGTAGTGGCTCATGTATCGCTCCGCAAGGTGGGTGCCGTCCCTTCTTACATGTTACTCGCTAGTAGCAAGTTTGCGTCGGCCGGCCCGGCCCCCAATTGGGGGCGAATTTTCGCCTGCGGACGCCCGCGCGAGGCTGCTACATTGCGTAAGAATCTGATAACGGAACCCATCCCCGGCTGGCCTGTTTCAGCGCTTTTACGGCACAAAGGACACCTTGGCACTAGGCTTCCGACTCGTGACGGACGCACGTGACCCCTCCGCCGGCATCCCCATGCGGCAGCCTAGCGACGGCGTGCCCTCCCGGCCGCCGGGTGGGCCGACGTCCGCTCGCCAGTTCACCGGAGAGCTGCCCGAGAGGCGCGCGAATGCGGCCGCCCCAGGCGGTTTCAGCGATCGCGATCCCAGCGGTTTCAGCGATCCAGGCGGTTTCAGCGATCGCGGCGGCCTGCCCCCCCGCGGCGAAGACCCGCCTCACCGCGGGCAGGACCTGCCTCCCCGCGGGCAAGAGGCGTTCCCGGTCCGCCGGCCGACCCCGACCATACGGCCGCCGCGGTCGAGCGGCGGTCGCCACCGCCGCGCCGTCCCCGCCAGCCTGCCGCAGAGCGCCCCGGCGCTCGTGCTCGCCGTCCCCGGCGCCGACACCGACCTCACCTCCGGCGCGGCCGGGGAACTGACCGCCGTGCTCCGAGTGGACAACCCGGCGGTGGAGGTCCGGGCCGCGCGCATCGACGGCGGCGGGCCCGCCGACCCGTCCGACCTCCGGGCGGTTCTGGTCGACGTGGCGAGCCGCCGGCCCGACGGCCCCCCCTGCGCCGTCGTGATCCCGCTGATCGCGACGGTCAACCCCCCGGTCATACGCAGGCTGCGCGAGTCGGTCGCCGCCAGCGGGGTGAACGCGATCGTCAGCGGGTTCATCAACTCGAACGCGATGATCGCCGAGGCGCTGCACATCCGGCTGGCCGAGGCCGGCCTCGCCCGGGCCGACCGGGTGCGCCTGTTCAGCATCGTCACCGCCGCCGACGGCGTCCTCATCGCCACCGTGGGCGGCCCCAACGGAGCCGCGTCGGCCAACGTGACCTCGGTGCTGCTGGCGGCGCGGCTCGCGCTCCCGGTCATCACCGCGTCCATGGACAGCGCGCCTTCGGTCCAGGAGGGCGTGATGCGGCTGAAGGAAATGGGCGTCAACCGGCTCGCGATCGCGCCGTGCTTCATCGGCCCTGAGGCCAACCGGGGCGACATTGAATCTCTCCTCGCCGTCGGCGCCGACTGCGCGGCGCCCATCGGCGCGCACAGCAACATCGCTAAGCTCGCCGCGGCGACGTACGGCCAGGCGATCAGCTCGCTTGATCTCCCGTCGCCGGGGGACCAGGACAAGCACGGGCAGCACGAGTAGCTCGCACCGGATTCGCACACGTTGGCCCGACTACGCAATCTTTCGGCGTATCCTCGCAACCGTTGCCGCTTTGCGGGCGTCTTGTAAGACAGCAGACCAAGATGTGGCGATTGTGGGGAAACCTGTATGCGTGCGGTATCCAAGGCGCTAGGCGCCATCCTGACGGCGTCCGCCCTGACGGGCCTCGGCACCGCCGCGGCCTTCGCCGCGACCACGACCGACGCCGCGACCGCGACCGCGACCAGCAATGCAGGCTTCGCCTACGGAACCGACAGCTGGCCGACGTCCGTCACCGGCACCAGCCCGTACTTCGAACCCGTCATCGGTGGCCACTACAGCGGCTACATCGGCATGGCCGGGAACTGGGCGCGGACCGAGGGCTGCAAGACCGGCAACTTCCTCGCCTGGTCACCGACTAACAGCGCGCAGGCGAACGTCAACTTCACCAAGTACGGCGGCGGCATCGGCACCGGCGTCTACTGGTACATGGGCGGTCCCGGGGTCGATCCGCACTACAACGGCACCACCACCGAGGCCCGCGTGTGGGGCGAACTACAGGCCGAGCGCACGCTGACGGCGGTGAAGACCCTCAAGGTGACCTACCCGGTGCTGTGGGAAGACATCGAGCTGCCCGGCATCGAGCCGGCCACCGACAACGGCTGGAACAGCGTCTACTCCTCGCCCTGCAGCGAGCACGTGGTCAAGAGCTCCGTCCCCGCCGACGTCGACCGGGCCGAGGTCAACGGCTATGCGAACTACATCACCGCTCACTCGAAGTACAAGGTCGGCGTCTACTCCTCGGCCCCGGTCTGGACCAGCATCTTCGGGACCGGCACGGACTCCCTGCTCCCGAACACCTACGAGTGGACCTACCTGCCGGAGACATCGAACACGTCCGCCAAGCCGTCCGGCTGGTGCCTGGCCGGCGGGAAGACGTGCGCGCAGTTCTTCGGCGGGCAGACCAGCTCGAGCAAGTACGCGCTGATGTGGCAGTGGTCGGGCGGCGGCGGCATCACCAACCGCTACGGCTTCGACTTCGACCAGATCGACGTCGCGCGGCTGAAGTAGCCGGGCGGGCGGCGGCCCGGCTACACCACGGTGCCGGCCAGCAGCGGGTCGAGCTTGAGCGAGGGGTTATCCCGCGCGATCGCGTTCAGCCGCCACTTGTCGGCGAACAGCGCCAGCAGCGCCCCGTCCAGCCGCCGCGTCAGCACCTCGGCGCCGCGGGTGCCCGCCAGCACCGTGATGGCCGCCTCATCGGTCAGCCGCGCCAGCTCATAGCCGAGCTGGTCGAGTTCAGAACGCGCGCCGAACTCGTGCTCAAGCCGGTGCAGGACCACGTCGAACTGCAGCGGCCCGACCGCGGCGAGCACCGGCGCCTGGTCCCCGCGCAGGTCAGAGGCGAGCACCTGCACCACGCCCTCGGTATCGAGCTGGTCGATGCCGCGCCGGAACTGCTTGTACTTGCCGGCGTCCTTGCACCGGACGACGGCGAAGTGCTCGGGCGCGAACGACGGGATCGGCGGGAACGACACCGGGATGTCCGCGTACAGCGTGTCGCCCGGCCGCAGCGCGCCCGCGTTCACCAGCCCGATCACGTCACCGGGGTAGGCGACCTCGACCGTCTCCCGTTCCTGCCCGAACATCGCCTGCGCGTACTTGGTGGCGAACGGCCGACCGGTCGCCGCGTGCGTCAGCACCATCCCGCGCTCGAACCGGCCCGAGGCGACCCGCACGAACGCCACCCGGTCCCGGTGCGCCGGGTTCATGTTCGCCTGCACCTTGAACACCAGGCCGGAGAACGGCGCCGCCACCGGCCGTTCATCCCCATCGACGGACTGCCGGGGCGACGGCGCGGGCGCCAGCTCGCACATCGCGTCGAGCAGCCGCCGCACCCCGAAGTTGGGCAGCGCCGCCCCGAACAGCACCGGCGAGGACTTCCCGGCCAGGAACGACGGCATGTCGATGCCGGCGCCGATCTCATCGAGCAGCGCCAGCTCTTCCTCGGCGGCGTCGTAGGGCGCCCCTTCGCGCTCCCTCGCCTCGTCCGCGGTGAGCACCGACTCGAGCGCCCGCTCGGCGCCGCCCGGGGTCCGGGTGTACGCGGTGTAAACGCCGGTGGCGCGCTCGATCAGCCCGCGGAAATCGCCCGCGATGCCCACCGGCCAGTTAACCGGCGTCGGCCGCAGCCCGATCCGCTGCTCGATCTCGTCAAGCAGCTCGAGCGGCTCCCGACCGGGCCGGTCCCACTTGTTCACGAACGTCACCACCGGCACATGCCGCGACCGGCACACGTCAAACAGCTTGAGCGTCTGCGGCTCAAGGCCCTTGGCCGAGTCGAGCAGCATGATCGCGCAGTCCACGGCCTCGAGCACCCGGTAGGTGTCCTCGGAGAAGTCGGCGTGGCCGGGCGTGTCGAGCAGGTTGAGGACGTGCCCGTCGTAGTCGAACTTGAGCACGGCCGAGGTGATCGAGATCCCCCGGTCCTTCTCCATCGCCATCCAGTCCGAGGTGACACCGCGCCGCCCGGCCTTGCCGTGCACCGCGCCGGCCGTGTTAATCGCCGCCGCGTGCAGCGCCAGCGCCTCGGTCAGGGTGGACTTGCCCGCG
>Ga0302325_10021668_pt1 | contig 13450 bp, 10 predicted proteins | sample Palsa_T0_2_FD_201948 | JGI IMG/M metagenome (GOLD analysis project Ga0302325, IMG submission 201948) | Peat permafrost microbial communities from Stordalen Mire near Abisko, Sweden - Palsa_T0_2 | ecosystem: Environmental > Terrestrial > Soil > Palsa > Peat permafrost | place: Sweden: Abisko... | reverse complement strand
AATCTTGCCCTGGCCCAAGTAATCCCTGATCCTCTGTCCGACGTCACCCTCCGGAACCTTAACATCCTGCTTTTCTCCCAGCTCGCACAGGAGAGAGAGAAATCCATCGCCACTGACATGCAAGACGTCGTACTCAGTCTTCTTGACGACTGGCACCTCCATGTTGTGGGAGGAAGGGTGAAAGTCCTCGACTATGGCGCCGGTGAAGATGTCGCGCCCCTTGAAAGTACACTTCGCGTGGCCGTGCTTGCCTGGTTTGGCCGTGCTGATTTCGAGGATCTTGCAATGTTTGCCCTTGAGCATTGTGTAGCCACCCTTGCGCAGAGCAGATGCTTGAATAGGATACGTGAGGGCGGCATCTGCATTGCCGGTAGCCTGGAGTTAAGATATCAGCGCGAACATTTTGCCTTAAGGGCGAGAAACAAAATTTCGGAATTTGAGAATAGCGTACTTCAGCGGCATATTTCTCATCATCAGAGTTGGCTGACATGATCGATATATATTGTTGTGTTGTGCTTTATGTGTTGGTGGATTTAGGACCGGAATGCGAAATATCTGAGCAACTCTTGCCTTGAGATCGTTCTTCCGGACATGTGTGTTTCGGTTTGACTTGAAATCAAGAGAAGAAGGAAAAGGCAGAGAAAAAGACATAAATATAGAGATTATGTGACTGGGACCGATTGATGAGCTACTTGAGCCTAAGCTCTTTTGAGCTCACCGGAAGGCACCAAGTCAGTCAAAGTCACGTGATTCGTACACTTAGCTGATGCTGCTAACAGAGGAATTCCAAGCGCTCGAGCTTAATGGAAATTGACTAAGCTGAATATGTTTTCTGTTTGGACTGATTTTGCGGCACCTTCCAGACTGGGAGGAGCTAGGATAATGGAGGGCAGAAGCGAGAACAGAAGTTTGTATGAGAACATCCACTCTGTGTCGTTCAGAGACGGCGTCCTCTATGAATCATTACATATTAATTTTATACTAAAATCAGGCCAGTCACATCGCTCTAAGAGTGATGAATGCTCCTTCAAATACGCAATTATAAGCCGCAAATTTCTGCATATATTTGAGTTAGATCGCTGCAATGGGATGCAGCATTCCTAATACATTTGCGTCTATTAGTCTCCAAAAGACGACTGGGAATAGATGATTCACAGAAATAGTAAGAACCTGTTGCCCTGTACCAACCCGTATGACTGGAACCCGAAAGACATTTGGTTCACAATGGGTTCGGCCAGACCAAATAACAGTATACAAGTTATATAATCCAAGCTGAGAGGGGCAGTGTTACCTTCATTGACGAATCACAAGAAAAAGTCAGAAGAGGGCTATAAGTTAGACTGTTCTAAACTACCATATAGAACTCCTTTTTCTTCTTCGTTGGCACTCTAAACGTAACCTTTCTCTGACGTAAAGCTACAAATCGAAACAACGACACAACATGGATCGCAAACAGTTGAAGCAACCCGCTCAGGGCTCCAAAAAGAATCCCGGTAGCAAAAGACCCTCTTCGCGTATAGCTGATGCTCTAGGTGGAGAGAAGGTTTAGGGAGCAAGCACAATCAAGGAGAGCATTTCTCTTACACAAGACCTGGGAGGTCGGGCTGTGGGTTGGGGGCCAGGAAGTCCTTCTCCGTCTTATCTCCTGGGAAGACGGCCTCCTGCAAGTCCACGAAGCGAAATGCCCGCTTTGACAAAATCAGGAAGGAATAGGCCCACGTTAGTGAATAGGTTGCCTGAGGGAGCATCTTCACGTCATGATGCTGCAACAGCAGTAATGGCCAGACCTTCAGGGACCAGGGGTTCAACTCCAATGAGCCAACTAGCGGACCGCATGGAAAGAAGTGAGCTGCTGTCTCACAGATCAGAACTAGATCCTGCCTATATCACCGACAGCGACCTGGAAATGGCTTCACACCAAACTTGTATTGAAAGTCCCCCTCCCGATCAGCGACAAGAACAAGAAACCTGGGCTCAGGAAAAGCTGGAAGGAATGCCAACAACATGCCCTTACCGCTTCGAATCGAAACGTGCCAAAGTGGGTTATCGTTGTGCAGCAGATATTTGCTTTGTCACGGACGAGTTACTCGCAGAAGGTAAAGAGTATAGGTGTCCACCGACGGTAACATTGCCGCAATTTGGTCCAGCCTACCCAATGAATACAAGAAAGGCCCATAAGAATTATCAAATACTTCAGACAAGATCTAGTAGCTCTGTAAGTTGCAGTATACAATGAAAGAGATGTGGATTCAATAGGGGCCGGCAACACGGCACGGGTTGGTGTGGTGGAACAAATGATGCTTTTGCGAGTTTTCTTAGGATAGAACAAGCACAATACCTTAACTAGGGGTTGCGTTTCAGGCAAGTGTCGCCTAACAGTATAGGCATAAGAATGTTTTCGTCCCGAGAGTGTATTTTGCAGTGCAAGGAAGTGTGAACCAAGTGGACGATTAGAATCTTTGATAACTTAAACCAAAAAGCAAAATAACAAAGATCAGAGCAATAGTTCTCAAAGAGTAAAGCGCGCTATGAGAACCGATGCGCGGTTGACGTTGTTTTGAAGGTAGAGGGCGAGTGGGCCTGAACGATCCGCGCATCTCGCGCAGTGGGGGGATGCTCACCAGTTTTTGTTTGACTAAATTAGACTCGCATTCTCCTGCGCTATCCATTTGCCAAGTCTTGTACCCCGCAGTGTTGAAGCGTTGAATCTAAGAACACAAGCCCTTCCCTAGGGCTGGAAACTTTATATCTTCATGCGATTTTGATTTTTCGGCTAAGGAAAAAGCAAATAACGCCAAGTTGTGGGGCCCCAAACCGTTAACCGTTGACCCGTAGGCGTTGAAGCTAAGCCCTGTTTGGATGGATCCGACCCTGAAACTGCTGTGCCGCTTCCGTATCTGGAAACTTGGCCGACCATTTCATGTCCGTCGCCCTCCCTGCGATGCAACCCCAGCACTGCAGGGACACGAGGATTGCGATTTTCCTCTCGTAAGTATCTTTTCTCTTCTATCATCCTGCGCTCAATTGTGTATCTCTTCGAGATACGTCCTCTCGTTTGTGCTTCTTCTCTTATGCTGCCCTGCTTGGAAAGTCTCCATCATGGTTCGCATCATCCCACTCTGTGCCCTCGCTGCCTTTTCTCTATCCCCTGTCCATGGCATCAATCTAGACGTGACGAGCGTTGGTGAGTCTCCAGTCCCCCACCGGAAACCTCAATGCTGATCGCGAAAAGACTCGATCAAATCAGCAGCATCGAGCCTCGCAAGTCAACTGGTAGGATATTACCCCGCTCATAACTCAACCGACTTCGCAGCTGGCCTACTGCCAAACCCCTACAGTTGGTGGGAAGCCGGCGCTCTCTTCGACACGCTCATTCAGTATGCTCACTTGACCGGCGACTCGCAATACAACTCGATCGTGTCCGCCGGCCTGCAGGCACAAGTAGGACAGAACAAGGACTTCGCGCCCCTCAACCAATCCGCCACAGAGGGAAACGATGATCAAGCAACATGGGCACTCGCTGCGATGTCTGCAGCAGAGGCACAAATCGCAAATGGGAATGCAACACAATGGCTCGCGCTGGCAGACACTGTATTCAATGTCCTGGTCCAGAGATGGGATAACGCGACCTGTTCGGGAGGACTGAGATGGCAGGTATATTCTTTCGCTATCGGCTTCGACTACAAGAACAGTGCCTCGAATGGCAATTTCTTCCAATTGGCTTCGAGACTCGCGCGGTTTACGGGGAATACTACATATTCGAACTGGGCCAACACTGCGTATTCCTGGACAAAGAAAACGGAGCTTATTGACAGCAAGTGGAATGTGTATGACGGTGCGCAGATCGTGAATAACAACTGTACGGAAGTCAACAAAGTGCAGTTTTCATACGCGGCCGGATCGATTCTTAGTGGTGTGGCGCATATGTATAACATCACCGGGAGCTCGGCATGGAAGACTGAGCTAGATGGGTTGTTGAACCGGACGCTGAGTGTTTTCTTCGTCAACGGGACAGCGGCGGCAACGGAGGTGGCGTGCGAGGCTACACAACAGTGCTCGACAGATCAGATGGCCATGAAGGGACTGTTAGGCCATTGGCTCGCCGATACAATGCAGATGGCACCGTATACATCTGCAACCATTATGCCGCTGTTGACGAAGTCTGCTCAAGCTGCTGCAAGCGCGTGTGATGATACGGGCTGCTCTGAGGTCTGGGATGGAAAGCATACGGGGATTAATGGTAATGCTACTGGGGATGTGGGCACGTCGATTGATGCATTGAGCTTTGTGCAAGGACTGCTGTGGCAGGAGGCTGGCCTGGCTGGGTTGCCGGCTACGGTGAATGGCACTGCGACGTTGCCTGTGAATGCGACGTCATCTGGGGCGACTGCAACTCCTACGAAGAAGAATGCTGGGGTTACCATGAGAGCGGGAACGAGCCTCTTGGTCGGTGTATTTGGTTTCGTGATGTTGCTGATGTTGTAAATCAGGCGGAATCATATGCGTGTTGTAATGTGTAATGTCATTTAAGAAGTTTATTCCCACCTTTTGTCTTGCGCGAAATGCATTTGTGCTAGAGATGCCCAACGTAGATCTAAGAGCTTCATTTACTTAACAGTTCTTGATGCCGGTTGCTACGTTTTTTTTTTTTCAAGACCTCGCACTGCTTTCGCACGGATTTATGGAATATACAATATGCCACTTGGATGGGAATGTTTTCAGGGTAATATCCATTTCTGTCACTGGACCTGAGCAGCAGCTGCTTTGGCCTGAGCTATGGGTGAGCATTCCTGAGTATAGCCTGAGCAAATAACAGAGTCAGTTGAGTATACATAAGAAGACCTGTTTAGTACCTAGAGTACTCTTTTAACTCCTTTCTAGGTTCGAGTATACTTTCCTTAGCTTTGTGTCTTGGGCGCGGGTCTATTCTGGCTCCGATAAGGATCCCTTCCGAAACCTCTTGTTTTTGTGATTTTTGAACACGCTTCTGTACGCAAGTATTCTGGTCCTTGTCGTGCAGTGGCACGGTCCGACAGTTTTTGAGGCTCGATCCTTGGATTCATTGTCGAGTAGCTTTGGGGGTTTCAACATCATGTTGAACGTCGTTTATAAATCAAAGCTCTATCTGCATGTTATTAAGCAAGCGCTTATGATTACAAGATTCTCATGAGCGTGTTAGGGGAATGTTGGCTGTCATGTGACGGAACAACGTTACTCGTGTCGTTTCCCGGTGCTAATAATCACCGTTACGTCATAATCCCGAAAAAGGTACATGACCAAGAACTGGTTCTTGGTCGTTTATTAGCACTTTATGCTTACCTAGGTAAATAAACTGCCACTTGATCACGTGGAAATAAGCACGTGAGCTCAAATGACACTCGTTGCCTGAGGCTCCATTAGCGATTCACTTCAAATAATTCTGCCTGGGAGCCTCGATGTTGCTAACCTCGCCGCCCACTCGACCATGGCTCAATCCACCATGATTTAGAGCTTATTATGGGACTCCTGCTATTTTGTTGTTGATCTCTGGCCGTTTGACGATCTTTGTGCTCAAGTGAACGTGCGACTCCATCAGTAGCTACATTTTCTTGTCCGCAACCGCCAGCATACAGAGAACCCAGATTCATACATTTGGAAGCTTTTACATTTCCCAGAGAGGCATTCACTCTGACATGGAGGCCATCAGGCTCTGGTCAGCGCAACTTTTGGGGCAAAAGCGACAATATTATGATCCATCCTTGCCATCCTGCCGTGCCTGTCAATCCTTCAAGATATACATTGCGGAAGCCGTTGACGGCCAGTTTCAACTACATCACCAGAATTTTGCCGCGCTTCAAAACTCCGCCGAAACTTGCCCGTCTTGTAAAATCATTCTGACAGCAACTGGTGAAGCGTCAGAAGCACTTTTACCTTCTGCTGGCCCAATCTTCCTTGTTGTTCACCGAGGTCCAAAATCAGTGAGAGGTGGGGTTTGTTGCGGACCAAGCACAATGCCAATAGACTTGGGCACTTTCGGGATTTATGCTGAGCCAGGTACGGTTTCCCTCAAAGTTTCTAGGTCAGTGATATCAGATACTGAGTTATCTGCATGACTAGACAGCCGTGCTCTGACTTCAATGGATGTTCTGCTCATGCTACCGGGTATTCCAGACGGCCTTGACCGTGTATCCAACTGGATGGGAGTTTGTGAAATACAACATCCCAATTGCATAACTGTCGTGCAGAAACTTGGGGATGCCGACCACGAGCAAGGCCGCCTTCCAACACGTGTCATCGATGTTGAACCCCGTGACGGAACTTGTGATCCTTTGCTTCTGGAAAGCAATGGCCGCCGCGGTTACTATCTGGCTCTAAGCCACTGCTGGGGACGCGCAAACATACTGAAAACGGAACTGTCTTGTCTTGAAGAATTCCGTGAACATATCCCATTTCACAGGTTGTGTAGGAATTTCCAGCACGCAATCTCAATAACGAGAAGGCTAGGCTACCGATATCTATGGATCGACTCGCTTTGCATAATACAGGACTCGGCAGAAGATTGGGCCCGAGAGTCGGCTCAAATGTAAGTAAACTCATGCACCCTAGTTTCAGATATCTGTAAGAACAGAATTTCGGCGTCTGTCTTCCTTCTCTAGCGTATGGGAGTCCATGGAGGCGATATCAAAACTGACCCAAACAAAAGGTCGTTTATCTACCTCCATTCAACACTAACTCTTGTTGCATCAGTTGCCCAGGATGGGGACGTAGGATTCCTTCACAAAAGACGCGAATTAGAGGCTGAATTTGTAAGATTGCCGTATATTGAACAGACTGGCATTCGGGCAGGGGACTACTTCATATCTCCAAGGTTAGAAACGTGGGAGAATCTTTCTGATAGTTGCGTTCTGAGTACCAGGGGTTGGATATTACAGGAGTCGATTTTATCGCCACGCAAACTTCTCTTCGGCAAAGATCAGATGCACTGGGAATGTCAGGAACACGCATGGGACGAAACTGACACCTTGTTTGTACACAATCCATTCAACAACTCGCGTCCCATGGATTTACCCAAGCTTTTAACGGATATGACGCAAAGTTACAAGTCGATCTTCAACCAATACAACTCATGGTACCTGCTCGTCTCAAAATATAGCAGACGCCATCTCACTTTCAAAGAAGACAAATTCCCCGCAATCCAGGGTCTTGCTGGTCTCATTCAACGCTATTTAGGATGTCACTATGCTGCTGGGTTATGGGAGGAAGATCTTCCTTATGGCCTGCTCTGGTCATCACACGGCCCAACTTCGACACAGGCATCAAGTTCGCGCGCTCCAACTTGGTCATGGGCAAGTCTTGATAGTCCCATCGAATATACATTGGAACGCCGGGATGGTGGGAGTATTATTGAGATATCCGACATCAAATTCAATCAGAAAGAATCTGATATTGAACATTCTGGCAGAACGATTCGTGGAATGATCGACTTGATAGGCTTGCTGCAACCAGTCCGCATTGGGACAGGCCCATTGCAGATTAATTATTCTACAACCTTTCATCATCCGGTCAAGGATATGGCTGGAAACGTCGTCGGAGAAGCTATCATAGACACCATTGAGATGATGAATACCCTACGAGTAAAAGATTTATTTGGACTCCTGGTCCTGAGATCCGTCCTCAACGCCAGAATTGCGACCTCCTTGCTCCTTCGGAAAAGAGAAGAGTCGTCTACCTTTTCTAGAGTTGGTATATTCTCAAACGATAGAATTCTGGACTTCCCAAGCGTAGATTTGTATGAAACAAGCTCAAAAGAAAGGGCCACTCTGATTTAGCTCAGGATGATTAGAAGTGAGTTCTTTATATACGCCTTCCACGTCTCCTGTGCTCCAACTATCTGTAGCTTCTTGTTCGACAGAGTACCTAATCTCAAAACGTGTACTCCTCACATCCTCCCAAGCTCCCTCACCACCATTCCTCCTTTACCTCTCACGGACTTTCTCATTCCAGCCATGGACCTCTGGTCCGTCGGCGGCTTCATACTTCAGAAAACTTGAAAAATTGGCTTCCAATATGTTTACCCCTGGGGGTACGTTTAGAAAAAAATTTGTTGCTTAATTAACAATACCTAACACACTAACTCCTTATATTGAGGTCTAGAGGTCCAACTAAGAGACTTGGACCCTGGTGGAAGCGAGCATACTGAGAAGTAGGAATAGAGGACGCGGTCGGCACGTGACTGACATTCAACACATGACGATCAGGTGTTTCATGCAGGACTGCGGCGGTGCAAGTTGCAACGCCAAACCTCCTTAAAGCGACATCTTGACAGCCCAGGAGCAACAATCTTGAACCACCGCGCATTATAATGCCGCTTTGTAAGCTGTGCGAGCAAATCACGCCATGGACATTGAAGCCCGTCAGATTTGATGGAGCGACATTGGTGGATCCAGAGAAATGCAATTCGCATCATCGAAGCTTCTCACGTCTACAGAAATCCGCTGTCGAATGCGAACTTTGTAAGTTGATGCGAGATGCATTACTGGACAATAGACTGAATCTCGAGGGAAATCGGCCCTTGCGAGAAGATGCCCCGGTGCTCCTGGGATGTGTGATCAATTCCAACGCCGACCACAGAGTTGAAGCCCCTCAACTCTATTACATCCTCGTGCAATGTGGAGATCTTCGGGTGATCTTACATGCTTTTGCGGATTCAGAATCACAAGCAGCGAGGTCCAATGCAGTCGCCGGCAGGCTTCCATTTGAGACTGGAAGCCAAGCGCACTTCGATTTGATAACTAATTGGCTGAGAGAGTGCGAATGGACGCACCCAAATTGTAGGATTGGTGGGGTAGGAGAAGCTCTGGCCGATATAGGTCAAGACGAAGGTGTACAGCTCCCACGGCGAGTCGTCGATCTTGGAGACTCAGCTAATCCAAGAATTCGGCTGATTGACTCTCCAAATATCGAGGGTCGATACGCCGCCCTGAGCCATAGATGGCCTGTCGATCCTTCGAAGCACTTCAAAACTACCAAGTTCTCCATTGATGGCCACAGGCAACAGATCGTCTTTGAGGATTTACCGCGCACCTTTCAAGACGCGGTCACAGTGACGCGGAAGTTAGGGCTTCGATATCTCTGGATAGACTCTCTCTGTATCATCCAAGACGATTCTGACGACTGGAATGAGCAGTCTATGGTCATGGGCAAGATTTACAACGAGTCTACCATTACTATCATGGCAGCCACATCCATAACTATCCCCAATCACGAACAGGCGCCAGAAGGATTCCTGCACCGTCAGCCAAGTTTGACTCTGCTAACAATTGAAATGGACTACTACAGTCGTGATTGGAGGCGTGACGGGAATTGGTTCATTCGGTATATGGACAAGACGAGACACCACTCTTGGCACTTGGAACTGCTGACAAGAGGATGGGTGATGCAAGAGTATATGTTGTCGCGAAGGAAGGTTATCTATACCCCTGATCAACTACTCTGGGTAAGTCACATTTGACCAGGCCTCAGAATCTTTAACTAAAATTGCAAAGAATTGCAGGTCAATACAGGTTCTCGAGGTTAATCGCGATGTTAAGACCGATTATCAAAGAATCCAGGGGACCAAGAGTTTTGAAGATACACTCTTCGTAGATCACTGGCTGGGGATTGCCGAAGATTATTCTGTCAAATATCTTACTTTCGAATCCGACAAGCTGCCTGCTCTATCCGGCATGGCATCTTACTTTTGCCGAAGACATAGCCAAGAATACTTTGCGGGTCTCTTCAGTGGTAGCATTGCCGAAGGATTACTATGGCGTCCGTACTCACCTGGCTGCCTCTCTCGACCCATGGAATATACTGCACCAACTTGGAGCTGGACATCTTTGAAAGGACGTATCAAGACCGTCGCCCCGTCTCAATCAAGTCGCGGCTCCATAAGATCAAAACATGTCATAGAGGACATCAAGTTCGAGCTCTTACCGGAGGGAAAAAATCCATACGGGCGGCTCAAGGATGGGCGCATGATAATCACCGGCATGATAATAAGGGCAGAGATGCATCGCGAGAACGACAATGCCAATCTGTTGATGAAGCTTCATGTTGGAACTAGATCCTTGGCACGATTCATTTTAGACCTCGCGGAGTTTGCCCCCGCGCCTTTGTCGGTCGAGGAAGTTGCTTGCTTGTACGTGTTGGAACACGAAGAAAATGTGTTGGTCTTGAGGAGGAGCAGGAACTCGGAGGAATACGAGCGAATTGGCATCGCCACTGTTGATCCGGCTTGGTTTCACAACGGAGGCGCTAAGAAGGAACGCATTACGATTGTTTGAATTGCGTGGTTTCTGAGACTATGTCGAACAGTGTAAAAATCTCTGACGATCTTACCGTGAATGATCAAAAGAGAACTTGATGAGAAAATTCTTGAGGTACAGTCATATGCGATATAAGCGTTTTTTCGAATTTTTTTAATTTATCGCTTGTTACTTTTGTTCACTATATTTAATTTTATAGTTTTATTAAGAACTTTATTACTTTATAACTTATTTTAATAATTTTATATCGCACGTTAAAGGAGGCTGTTCAGTGGTTGCATTTAATAGTTGTCTAAAGAGGAGAGAAGCTCGTTAAGGAGCATCTAAGAAGAGTAAAAGAGAGTGCTGCTGATTAAGCTGAGCGCGGGAGCGTAGGCGCCTTAGGCAGCCACGACTTGCGACATTTTAGTATATGCGCCTAAAGTAAGGCTTAAGTTCACCCACAAGTCTGGGTGCATATTACTTTACTCTGCTTACGTCGGTGCGTCTAAAGTAAGGTATATTGATACCCTTCAGGTGTGCACAGGCATTTAAAAGGCCCGTGCCCAAAATAATGGCCATTATTTAGCCATAAATAAGGCGATTGTGCTCCCGTAGGGTTATCCGTTCAGCTGCTGCCAGCGTTGCCTGGTCCGTGCGCTCGGAGGTGCTCGCTTAATTTTTCAGCCAATCACAGCACGGATTCCCCTCCAAAACACCTCGATTTTTACTTCTCCTTATGAAAACTCTCAAAACAACTATTATCCTTACAAATAAAAACGTCGCACTGCTTACACCCAAAACGTGACTGACGATTCGTGCTTTTGCGGCCCGAATTAGACGCAATTTCGCTCAGTGCAACCCTCTTTTGGGGACGATCCCCGAACCGTAGACCCCGACAAGCTACACACCACCCCCTTTTGCCCATTTTAACCTGTTCATGTGATCCCAAAGGCACCTGATCAGCTCCTTTACTGATCCTTGATATCCTCCGCTTTGGGCATATACTTGTATCCCGTGACATGGATAATAAGGACCCAATAAACTGTTTTCGGAAGTCCTGCTGACTTCTAAAACTTACTTGTCGTGGTTCAGGAACGTCGGAACACAACGCCAGTAAATAACAGTTAACTAGTACTGTCCGTAGCAGCCAGTGCTCAAGCGCTTGAGCTCCTCCACGCCTAACAGGCCGTAATCCAGGGTTCTGAGCTGTCAGGTGATCGAATTCATCAACTGCTCCCATATGATAATTGTAAGCGTCCGCAATCGTAGGAATACTAAGCTCCTTAATAGCGTCCTCCCCAAACGGTATTCGTGAGGTTTTAGCTTTAGAAGAGGTCTCCTTAGGTCTCCTCCTTAATCGTATAACCTTCTCGTCAGCTGACAAAACAGAGTTCATCATTAAAACGAAGGCTTGATCCTTCCATCCCACATGACAGACTTGGCTATTAGGCGTAGGAATCGAATAGGTTTCCCCCCAAGGTATAACGTCCCTTTTGTCCTCCTTTTTAAGCTTCAAGAGCTTCTTATTTATGCCTCCTGTATCCCGACAAGTACCAGTGACTCCGACCCCTTGAGAACGAGCGTATTGGACAAATCTCGTAGAGACAAAGAGGTTGTCAAGAAATACGTGGTAGCCACAGCCTTTTGGGGGACTAGGCAATTGCTTGATCAAGTGAAGGACTATAGCCTGAGTCTTGTTCCCTCCATTTCCTGCTTTAATCGTTCCACCGAGCTCCCGCGGGGTTTTGACGCCTACAGGCCCATTCTTTTCGCCAGGAACGTGCCAGTTCCACAAGAGCAGGAATCCCCTCTGCGCAGCCGCCCACACCTTAAATCCAGTGGGTGTAGGCTTTCCTGGAACTGTTGTAGTCTCCTTTGCTCGGCCCTCAAATCGCACCATTATTTCGTCCACTGCCAAGTCCCTGCCGGGCTTCCAAACCCTTAAATTAACGTTCTGAAAATGGGTGGATATAGGCTGGACCTAAATTTAAATTCTCGTTAGTAACGAGCGAAAATTTAAAGTGGTGCTTTACTTACTTTAGTATACGGCCCGTCAGCCTCCATTCCTGCTAGTCGGACCCGTATATGGAGCTCCTGAAATCGATCCCTGCTTATCCACTTCGTTATTTCGTGCGTAGGCATAATTTTGGTCTTATCCCAATAATCAGATATTTCGTTAAGCACGACTAACGTCATATATATCCGAATAGCGAAGTAGAGATAAAGCTCCCCACGATCTGTCGGATACCAGCCATTTGCTCGCGCAAATGGCTGTAAATCGTCTTTTGGCTGACGTATATAGTTATTTGTATTCTGAACAATCATATCCATGATTTCGGGCGTATAATATATAGTAAATAAGGTAATAGGGTCGTCGGGAGAGGTGTTCTCTGGGAGGTGGATCTCCCAGCCGAAATAGGGTAATTTCATAGGCACGAATTTGTCGCCGGCCGATTCCAAGGGCTCCTCATCAGGTCTCAGGGTCCCTTTATCGGTAGAATCAAAAACTGTAAGGTTCGGCATTGTGGTTGTGGTATAATTTAGTATTGAAATTAGTTCTAACTACTTTATTTATATGTAAACAAGAACCTAAGGTTTTGGTGTTCCTCCGGAAAAATACTTTTTCCGGGTGCACGGACCAGGCAACGCTGGCAGCAGCTGAACGGATAGTCAGTATATTATTTGAATCGGCAGAAAAGCTCAGTACATGTACAGTTTTGTGCGCTGGACTTGAGTTTGACTGCACTGGCATAGCTCGATTGGCTGGTATGGAGATATTACGATGTGATGAATATTAGCTCCGAGCATGACTTATTACCTACCGTCAAGTAGCAGATAGATAAGGGCAGATTTTCAGCCCGCTTCCTTTGTTTCGCATGTTTCGTCTCTTTACTCTCATCCCGGTTTCATTGCTTTTACACCATGTGATATTCGCCGCAATCTTCAGCTGTTGGGTTTGATTTAGTGTTCATGCATAACTCTTCCACTTTTGGCTTTGTGTAGATGTTATTTGGTGTTATGGTATTTGAAGTGCTCCTTAGCCTGAACCAGGCTTGGCGAAGATACCTCAGGTATCGATACAGTACGGAAGGCCATAAGGACGTGATGTCCAAGTCAATAATCAATAATCAATAATCAATAATCACAAAACAGCCCCACATAGCCCCACACCCTCAGAAAAT
>Ga0302325_10021667_pt1 | contig 13450 bp, 11 predicted proteins | sample Palsa_T0_2_FD_201948 | JGI IMG/M metagenome (GOLD analysis project Ga0302325, IMG submission 201948) | Peat permafrost microbial communities from Stordalen Mire near Abisko, Sweden - Palsa_T0_2 | ecosystem: Environmental > Terrestrial > Soil > Palsa > Peat permafrost | place: Sweden: Abisko... | reverse complement strand
GCGGCGGCCGGGATTCCTTACCGGGTGCCGCCCGCTGACCTGCTGCCGGAGCGCACGGCGGGCGTCCTCGCGGTGCTCTACCTGCTGTTCAACGAGGGCTACGCAGCTTCCTCGGGCACCGAGCTGATCCGGGCCGGCCTGTGCGACGAGGCGATCCGCCTAAGCCGGGCCCTGCGGCAGCTGATGCCGGACGAGCCCGAGGCGGCGGGCGCGCTTGCACTGATGCTGCTGCACCACTCCCGCCGCCACGCGCGCGTGGGCGGCGCTGGCCAGCTGATCACGCTGGAGGAGCAGGACCGGGGCCGCTGGGACAGGACGGAGATCCAGGAGGGGCTACGGCTCCTGGAGTCGGCCCTGCGCCGGCGGCAGGTCGGGCCCTACCAGCTGCAGGCGGCGATCGCCGCCTGCCACGCCCGCGCCGGGAGCGCCGCCGACACCGACTGGCGTGAGATCGCCGGCCTCTACGCGCTGCTGGAGCGACAGACTCCGTCGCCGGTGGTAAGGCTCAACCGCGCCGTGGCGGTGGCGATGGCAGGCGACATCGAGGCGGGCCTGGCGATCATCGACGAGCTCAGCGGCGACGCTCGGCTGGAGCGGTACTACCTGCTGGAGGCGACCCGGGCCGACCTACTGCGGCGCCGCGGCGACCGAGCCGCCGCCTCGGCCGCCTATGAGCGCGCGCTGCCGCTGGCGCCGTCCGAGGCCGAGCGCCAGTACCTACTGGGCAGGCTGCAGCAGGTCAGCCCTCTTACCGACCCGCCACACCCCTAACCTGGCCGTTTCGGAGACGGATCTGGACAGCCACCAAGTCACACTGGCAGGAGGTGTTGAGGATGGGCGTGGACCGGTTCGGCACTTTTCTGTACGGCATCGGTGAGGCCGCTGGCTATCTCGCGGTCCCTCCCTCGACGCTGGCCACTTGGGCCTACGGATACGAGCGGCATCGAGCCGGGGGCCTGGACGCGAGCGCGTCGCAACAAGACCGCCATCTTGACGGCAGTGGCGCAACCGGGCCCGTATATCTACTCAGTACAGACGGACCGAATCTCCCGCCTCTACCCATAGCTCCCGGGTCGCCCGACATTCAGCCGAGTGGCCACTCCGTGTGGCGCACGGGGTTTAGCTGACCGCTCCGACGGCGTACACGAGGTAGTCTTCCTGAGCCCAGTTGCTGGTGAAGTGCTCGTTCGGCGCTGCCATCTGGTCGTAGTACCACCAGAACATGTAGATGCCGAAGGTGAAGATCGCGGCCAGTATCCGGCCGACGTAGTTGTCCGGCCGCTTCAGCTGGCTCTGGTCGGGGAACGGCACCTGCTGGCCGAGCCGGCCGTAGATCACCGACAGCTCGTACCCGGCGCCGGCTTCGGCTTGGCTGTGCTTGACGAGGTCCTGGTCGAGCAGCACGAAGCCGGCGAACTCGGCGATGCCGCGGGCCAGGATGGCAAACAGCAGCCAGATGGCAGGGTCACGGAAGTCGCTGGTCATCTGGCGCAGCACCGCCAGGTGACCGGCGGCCCGCTGGAAGGAAGGGGTCAGTTCCTGCTGCAGGCCCCGCCGCCCGGCCTGTTCCCACGCCACGGCGGTCGCCGCGTCGAGGAGCTCGAGCCGGCGGGCGTTGTGATCACGCATGCGCCGTATGAGCTGGTAGAAGACGTAGAGACCGAAGATCCCGCAGGTCAGGACGGTCCATCCCAGTGCCGACCAGTAGCTGAAGATGTAATCGGTCTCGCCCCGCCGCGCCGCTGCCTGGCGGACGCGCTCGGCGGCAGGCATCTGCGGCAAGACAGGGACCACGGGCCTCGCGTAATAGTTCGGCTGCGCGGCATAGTTCGGCTGCCCGTCCGCCGACGTCTGCTCCGGCTGTTGCGCCTGCCATCCCTGATCGCTCATGGTGCTCCTCAGCTGTCTCGCAATCGCGACGCCGTAGACACCGATTCCTCCCCCTCGGCGCACTCCCGGAAACCCCGGTAAATGGCACGTCCAGTGTCTTCGCGCTGCCGGGAGGAAGGGGCCGAGGTCGGTGAAACCACGGCCCGTTCCATATGACGATCTTGATCTTGATCTTGATCTGACGACCTAAATTTCCGCCACTCAGGAGCGGCGCCGGGAGGCTCAGCTGGAGAAGCCGCACGCCGTTTCGAGCTCGCTCACGTCGGACTGGTAGTTCGAGAAGTCGGCGTCCAGCTGGCTGAAGCCGATGTTCGGATCGCTTATCAGGTTCTGCTCGTCAACGATGATGTTCTCCACGCCGGAGGCGGTGTCCCCGAGCGCGCCCGCGACCACGCCGCTCTGGGCTTCCTGCTGGGCGGTCTGGAGGTCGCGGTCCCAGGCCTCAAGGACCGGGACTTGGGCACTGAAGTTGCCTGAGGTCGCGGAGAGCTGGCTGGAGATGCCGGAGATCTGCGACGCAATCGCCTGGCAGCCGGGGTCCTCGCCGCCCTGGCTGGCCGGTGCGTTACCTTGGCTGACTTGCGTGTTGGTCGGCCCGCAGGCCGTCACCGTGAGCCCGGCGGCAAGCGCGGCGGCCACCAGCAGGACGCTAGTCGTGTGAGTCCTGACTTTCCGCATAATTCCTCCCCTATAAGGCGTTGCGCCTTGATGGGATTACGCTCGCAGGCCAGCGTCACACGCGCGGCACACGGAGATATCAACCCGCTACGGCACGTCCCAGTGCTCGGCGAGCGCCTCGTCGGGCAGGCTGTCGGCGAAGCCGACGGCCCAGGCGTTGGCGGCGGCCCAGGCGTTGGCGGCGGAGTCGGCCGAGACCGCGCTCGACTGGCTTTCGGACGTTCGGGGAGGTCTTCGGCTGTCAGGAGCCCGGCTGAAGCGACAACGCTCCCGCGTTCCGCGACGCATTACGCCTGGGTATCCAAAATTACGCCTGGGTATCCAAAAGGATATTGTCAATGCGAGCGGTATCCGGTTGATTATGCCTGCGCCAATCGCGTTCCGGCGGGCACAGTTCGGAAAAGAATTCCTGAATGTATATATGCCTAAACATATAGCCATTGCCCGTTTCCTGCAGAACGATCCACAGGCGCGGGCTTGGGAAGTCGCGCGCGAAATCACGCGGTCGCACGCCTTCCATTACCGGGCCGCAACTCAGCGCTAGCCAGACAGCAATGAGACCAGCGCACAACACCGCCAGGGCATAGAGTACGATCCCCTGTATCAGCCCGTGGAATCCGTAGGTCAGTAGGCGGAATACCCCGCCCGAAAGACCAAATATTAGGCCGACCATGACACTTAGTATGAAAACCGGGCGTACGGCTTTGTCCATGGAATCAAGATCAGCCGGCCAGTCCTTCAACACGCGCCGCCATTGAAACCAGAGCCACGGCTGCTCGGCGAGGGCATTTTTGACGTTTGCGAACAACCCGTCAGGGCGGTCCAGAAGGCGCTCGATCTGCTCGCGATCCAACGTCTCAACTGTCAGCGTTCCGTAAACATCCAATGAGTTTTCAAGCTGCTGATAATCCAGTGTACGGCAACAGATAGCAACAGGCATCTGGTACTCATGCCGGAAGTTGTTGATGGCCTCAACGCATTTTTGCCGGTGTTCGGCTGCTACCTCGTCTAGTCCGTCTAGCAGCAGTACCAACTGCGAACTGTCGAGCCATGCTCGCACATGCCCAGGCTGCACTTGATACCGCTCGCTCACCTCCGGCAAGGCCCACTGCCCCAAGGGCAGCCTTCTTCGCGACCATGAGGCAAGTGGCAGAAACACTGGAATAGGCGCGTTCTCGTCAAGTCGCGCTTCCGCAAGCAGTCCGCGAAGCAGCTCGAGCATGGTCGTGGTCTTTCCGCTGCCGGGCGAGCCCAAAATCAGCAGGCTGCCAAGACTTCGGCTCCTCGCTTGCCGCGACACCACTAGTCAGGCCAATGACCACGGTCAGCGCGGCGCCACCGACCACGAGCCGCTGCGCCGACTTAGCCATGTCACATTGGTAGCAGAGCGGAACCGTGAGCACTACCGCTCAGCGGAATGAATCCGCCCGGCTGAGCGGCTGAGCGACCGGGTTCCCTGCACGTCTCCCGCCGTCGGGATGAAGGAGGCCGGAGTCGGTGAACCACGGCCCGTTCCATATGACGGTCTTGATCTTGATCTGAGAACTTTCCGATTCTGGCACTAGTGCCAGAATTATCTTTGCGCCGAACTCTTCGACAGCCGTCTCTTTACACGGTGGCGGCATCCGTGTACGACTGCAGTGACAGCGGGATTTCGGTGGTCACCCGCTGGGCAATCGGGGGAGGGCTGGTTGTCGTGAAGAGTGTGCGCGTGCCCATGTTCCAGCCGACCGTAAACGGTCTGCATTTTACCAACAGCTGGCCTTCTGAGCCCAATTATACGATAAATTTGCTCGGCCAGAATATAGCTCTAGGCAATGCGAGCAAAGGACTATGCGGCGGCATGGCCTATACCGTCAACGACCTGTACATCACCGGTCTCCTGCCGCCACCAGAAACGGCGAACCCGGCCGAAGGAACACCGCTATTCAACTACATAGTCGCACGACTGACAAATAGCTTCGACGAAGCGGACGTCACGCACTATCTGTCGTGGATTCAGATGAGCGACGGCGACACGCTCTTCGGTCACGGGCTCGCGTGGCACGAGATCACCGAGGAGTGGCCGCTCATCCAGCAGGATCTAGACTCTGGCGTGCCCTCGGCGCTGGGCCTTGTCTCGGGGCATCAGCCATCTATTGTCGGATTCTTTACCGGAATAGAGAACCTCGGGAACTGCCATCAGGTGCTAGCTTGGGGATATGATCTAAATGGCAGCAGCCTAACCCTCCACCTCTACGATCCTGACAATATCGGCAATGACAACACGATCAGCCTCAATATCGGTAATCCGACCCGGGCAACGCCGCTCACCATGTCGAACAATCCGCCCGGCCATTTCCGCGGATTCTTCCGGACTCATTACCAGTACCACGACCCGCGGACGCCAGTCTCCGGTGCATTCATAGAGACGGTGGTAACCAGCCCGGGGATCGCCAACGGAGGTCCTATCCAGTTCCCCGCTTAGCCAGGGCTTGATTCGGCGGCGGCCAGAGTAGGGAGGATCTGCGCTCGAAGGCTCGGCGGAGGTCTACCGGCATGGCCGCCACGCCCTCCGCCGGGTACTCCACCCGATGGCCGTTAAATAAGCAATGCCGTGGAGCAGAAGCAACCAGTGGTGCGGAATTGACAATCGAGCGTGTCAATCGCCGTCAATAGCGGGCGCACTCGCCTGGTCGCGCGGCCATCCGGGATGTAGACATTGAGCTATTAATATGATACGAGTTGTGAGCGAGACTCCGGAGAATGGATGTTCGATCGGCTGATAACTGCCTGCGGCGACGAGCGGCGGTAGACAACAGCACAGCCGGGACTATCAGCGAATATTAAGGTTGCGCGCAGCACATACTAAGGTTTCGTTCACGCGGCAGGACTAGGGGACGCGGTGAACTTTCGGACGGAAAACTAACATAGCTCGCGGTGGCATGTAAACCAAAGCGATCACAGGGGCTTCGGCGTTGTATGCCCGTCGCTAGGGCGGGTTAGAGGATGACTGAGCGAATCGAGCCGGGCATCGTGGCCCGGCGGGCACCGAGGGGGGCTGATGCGGCTCGTCATAAGCGACGGCAACCGGATTCTGGGCGAAGCGCTGGCCGCGGTAATGCAGGACAGCGAGCACGAAGTGGTCGCCGTAGTCTCCAGCGCTGACGACTGCGTCAGCGCGGTCACCGCGTGCAAGCCCGACATCTGCCTGTTGGAAGTCCGCATTCCCCATCTCGAGGACGGACTGCGAGCCATTCAGGAGATCCGCGACGAGTGCCCTGCGACCGCCGTGGTCGTGCTGTCGGATCTCCGCGACCGGCGAACCTGGTCCCAGGCCAACAAGCTGGAGATTGCCGGGCTGGTGAGCAAGGACCGGAGCGTCGCCCAGATCGTCACCGCACTCGACGCCATCATGGACGGCAAGCTGGTGCTTGACCAGGGACCATGGCGGAAACCAGTCAGCACCGCGTCCGCAGTCGACCTCACGCCGCGAGAGGCGGAGGTGTTGCAGCGGATGATCGCCGGGCAGGACACGCGACGGATGGCGTGCGAGATGAGTGTGACGGTGAGCACGCTGCGGACATACGTCAAAAACGTGTTGGCCAAACTGGGGGCGCACAGTCGGCTTGAGGCGGTCGCCCTAGCCAGCAGGGCGAACTTGCCCGATGCCGCTTCCCCCCGCCAACTCCCCGCCCGGCCAGACGGGGAGGAGGCTCCTCCATTCGACGTAGCCGCGCCACGGCAGGCGGGGATTCCGCAATGACGAAGGCAGCAGAACGATTACATGGTGGTTAAGGTCCTAATCCTTGTCCAGGACCGGATATTCACCGATGCCCTGGCGACCTGGCTCGACGCTGAGAGCGACGTGCGGGTCGTGGCGGCATTGCATGACCGGGTGCAATCGCCGTCCGTGCTCTCGGCCAGTCAGGCCAATGTGATGCTCCTCGATGCGGACCTGCCCGACGACTCGGCCTTGCGGGTGTGCCAGGAGTGTTCTGCCCGCGGCGGCAGCCCGAAGGTGGTCATGCTCAGCCAGTCATCGGAACCATGGCGCATTGTGCGGGCGATGAGATCAGGCGCCGTGGGCTGGGTGCGCAAGGACGAATCGCTTGAGCGTCTGCGCGATGTCATCTACGCGGTGGCCAGCGGCGAGACGTGCCTGCCCCCGGGGCAGACCGGGGATGTGCTGCGCCTGCTCCTACACGGCGGCGACCAGGACGAGGCCGACAGCGGTTGTGCGCTGGCGGCGCTCACCCCGCGGGAACGGGAAGTCCTGATGTGCCTTACCGAAGGGACCGGGCGCCGCGACATGGCCACCCACCTGCAAATGTCACCCAACACGGTCCGGACCCATCTGCAGAATCTGATGGGAAAGCTCGGCGTTCATTCGGCGCTTGAGGCGGTAGCGCTGACGCGCTCGCAGGAGGGTAATCGGCCTCTGGTCGGCCGCCCATCCCAACTGTGGTGAGCCCGCGCTACGTCAGCTAAGGGCTGTGTCGGATTCAGCGGGCTGCCTATATTCATACCGGCATCAGCCGAAACTTCGTGTCACCCAAAGACGGCTCGGGGTCGTCCGTGCGGAGGGAACTCATTGGATGCGAGTTGCGCTAGCAGGATGCGGTTACTGGGGCGCGAAGCACGTCAGGGTATTGCATGCTACCGAAGGCGTGGATGAGCTAATTCTCGTCGACAGCCGGGAAGACCGGCTGCAGCCGCTAACTCGCAGCTACAAGATTGCCAGCTGTCATTCAACGCTAGCGGCGGCACTCGAACACGTCGACGCCGTTTTCGTCACTACTCCGCCGAGCACGCATGTGGCCCTTGCGCTGGCCGCGATCGAGGCCGGCAAGCATGTCATGGTAGAGAAGCCGCTGGCCCTCACCGCTAAGGAGGCCAGGAAACTGGTAACTGCGGCGGCCGAGGCCGGGGTGGTTCTTATGGTGGGGCACACCTTCGAATACAACCCGGCGGTACAGAAGCTGGCGCAACTGGTGCGCACTGAAGAACTGGGCGAGTTGTATTACCTCGACAGCGCCCGGCTCAACCTCGGGCTGTACCAGAACGACGTTAACGTCATCCTCGATCTCGCGCCGCACGACGTCTCCATCGCCAATTTCGTGCTTGGCCGCAAGCCGGTCGCGGTGCAGGCGTGGGCATCCCGGCATGCTCACCGTCGGCTGGAAGACGTCGCCTACCTGCGCCTGTATTACGACGACTGCCTCGACGACGCCGGGCTGACCGCGAACATCCACGTCAGCTGGCTCGATCCGTGCAAGGTGCGCAGGGTGACCGCTGTCGGGAGCAGGAAGATGGCGGTCTACGACGACCTTGCCGCCGAGGAACGGATCCGGGTGCTCGACAAGGGCGTCGACCTTCCGCTTGAGAGCGACGACCTCACTCAGCCGCCGATGTCATACCGGTACGGCGATATCGTCGTCCCCTACATCTCCCCTGAAGAGCCGCTGGCCCTGCAAGACCGGCACTTTATCGACTGCGTAGCGACCGGCGCCCGTCCACTGAGTGACGGCGAGGACGGGGTAGCGGTGGTGGAAGCGCTGGAAGCGGCGGAGTTCTCGCGCAAGCTCGGCCGTCCGGTGCTGCTGGCCGAGATCAGGTCAGGCGAGCGCTTCGACGGAGCGCTCTCTTGGGATGGCGGCCATCCGCCCGTTCCCTGGTTCGCTCCACAGACGTCGGCGCACCGGGATCCCTCCGGGCCGCTGCTGACCAATCGCTGACCGGTACGGCATGAGCGCGCCAGGCGGTCAGGTTCGCGGCGGCGGAATGCCCGGTGCCGGCGAAGAGGGGGTCAACGTACTGCCAACTCCGGCCGAGCTCGTCCCGGAGGAGGCAGCATCGGGCGTGGGGGGCTCGGGAGTTCTCCTCGACAGCCGCGGACAGCCAGACGACGCGACCGCGACTGCGACCGCATCGGCCGCTGGCGACTCCCTGACCGTGGCCGCCGGGACCATGGTCAGCCGGATTACCGGTCTGGCGAGGTTCGCCGTGGTGGGCGCGGTGCTTGGTCCCACCTTCACCGGGAGCACGTACCAGTTCACGAACTCGATGCCTAACCTGGTCTACTACGGCTTTCTCGGCGGAGCCCTATTCTCCTCGCTGCTTGTCCCGTCCCTGGTGCGTCACCTTGACGCCGGCGACCGGCAGGCAATGGAGCGGATAGCAGGCGGATTCCTCGGGATGACGCTTGCCGTCATGGCGGTCATCACGCCGCTGGCCTACATCCTGGGGCCGCTCGCGCTCAAGACCGCCGCCCTGGGCGGCCCGCACGCGATATCCGGGGCGGAGGTTCGAGTCGGGCGCTTGCTGATCTTGATGCTCCTCCCGCAGATGTTCCTTTACGGCGTCATCGGCACCTCGACCGCCGTGATGAACGCTCATCGCCGCTTCGCGCTCGCCGCCATCGCGCCGGCGGTGGAGAACCTCGGCACGATCGCCGTTCTCCTGGCGACGGGGGCGGTCTTCGGCACCGGCCGGAGCATCACCAACCTGCCGATGGGCGAGATCCTGCTGCTCGGGCTCGGCTCCACCGGCGCGGTCATGCTCCATGCCGCTATTCAATGGTGGGGAGCGCGGCAGGCCGGAGTCGCGCTGAGGCCGGCCCTGGGCTGGCGCGACAGCGAGGTCCTGGCGGTGGCGCGGCGGGCGGTCCCCGCGCTGACCCAGACCGGGCTGGACGCCTTCCAGTTGCTGGTCCTGCTGATCGCGGCCAATCGCCTGCCCGGCGGGATCGTCGTCTTCCAGATCGCCCTCAGCTTCTACTTCATCTCCAATGCCCTGGGCGTAGGGCCGGTGGCGCTGTCACTGCTGCCACGGTTGTCGCGCATGCACCTGGACGGTGACACGGCGGCCTTCCGCGACACCCTGCTACGGGGCTTGGCCCTGGGCTTTTTCGTCACCGTTCCCGCCGGGGTGGCCTACCTGGTGTTGGCGAGGCCGCTGGCCAGGGCGGTTTCGTTCGGTCAGATGGATTCAAGCGCGGGTGTGGGCATGCTGGCCGGAACCTTGGCCGCGCTCTCCGTGGCGGTCGTCGCCCAGACTGCCTTCATGATCGCCACCTACGCGTCCTATGCGCGCAAAGACACCCGCTCACCGCTGCGTTCGATGGTGGTCCAGACGATCACGTGCCTGGCTCTGGTGAGCCTGAGCCTGCTGGTCCACGGGACGGCCATTCTCGTCATGCTCGGGCTCTCGGTGTCCGGCGCGGCTGCCGCGGCCGCCTGTCATCTGATGGTCCGGATATGGCGCACGCTTGGCAGTCGCGGCACCGAGCGGCTCACGCCGTCGCTGCTCCGGTTCGTCGCCGGTGCCGTCATCATGGCCGGGCCGGCCTGGCTGGTGGCCGCGGTGGCGTCGCGCTGGCTCGGGCCTAAGGCGGGAATGCTGGTGGCCGCCTTGGTCGGGGTGACGGTGTACGTGGCCGTCCAGCGGCTCTGGCGGACTCCGGAGGTGGAGTGGCTTAATGGAGGCCTGAGTCAGGCGCTCGGCGGCGCGCGGCAGGCGCTCAGCGGCGCCCGGCAAGCGCTCGCCGTGCGCGGCAGGGACCGCGTGACGCTGCCCTCGATCCCCGTGCCGCCTGCCCGGCCGCGCGGATCGGCCGGCCGATGGCTGATCGCGCCGACGCTTCTCGTCGCCGTGGCCGCGGGCGCGCTCACCCCATTCGGGCCGCTGAAGGCGATCGGCGCCGTACTGGCGCTGGCACTCATGGCCTGCATCTGGCGCTGGCCGGTGCTGGCAGGCTATCTCGCCATCGGCCTGACGCCGCTGAGCACCGGCCTGAGCATCCACGGCCTCCCGCTGATCAGGCCAAACGAGGCGATCGATCTATTCGCGGGTTGCACGCTGGCGCTCCGCGGCATCGTCAAGGCGCGCACCGGGCTGCTGCCGAGGATCCGGCTGAACCGGATCGAGCTCGGCATCATCCTCATGGCGGTCTGCAACTCCGTCCTGCCGCTGCTGTGGATGGCCGTCCGCCGGGAAGCGATATCGACCGACGACCTCCTCTACGCCCTCGTGCTGTGGAAGCTGCTCGCCATCTACATCATCGTCCGCGCCGCCGTGCGGACCGACAGCCAGGTCCGCCGCTGCCTGTGGCTCTTCGTGGGCGTCGCCGCGGTCGTGGCGCTGGTGGCCGTCGTTCAGTCGGCCGGACTGGAGGGCGTGCCGGCGTTCCTAGCGCGGGACTTCGGCGCCGCGTCGCAGTCCGGGCCCGGGGGCGGCCGGGGGAGCTCGACGCTGGGGCTGCCCGGGGCGACGGCCGACCTCCTGGTCTTCGGCCTGGCCGCCGTGACCGGGCTGTGGATGCGCTACCGTCGGCACCGGCTGGTGCTGGCGACCGCCGCCGCGGTGATGATCGCCGGAGCGCTGGCCGCGGGCGAGTTCTCCGGGGCCATCGGCCTGGTCGTGGGCGTCATCTGCATCGCCGCGGTGACCCGCTCGCCCAGGCTGATCGCCTACTTTGCGCTGGCCGGCCTGGCGGGGGCGGTGGCCGCAGCGCCGATCATCGAAAAGCGCCTCAGCGGCTTCAGCTCGACCTCGGGACTGCCGCAGAGCTGGGTCGTCCGCCTGCAGAACCTGCACACCTACTTCTGGCCCAGGCTCTTGTCTGACTGGAATTTCATCCTGGGCGTGCGCCCGGCGGCTCGCGTGGTCGTGCCGGGAGGCTACGTCTGGATCGAGAGCGGCTACACCTGGCTGCTGTGGGCTGGCGGGATCCCGCTGCTCGCGAGCTTCCTCTACTTCGTCGGGGTGACGGCGCGGGCGGCCTGGCGGACCGCGCACCGAGCGCCCGACGCGCGCAGCGTGGCCGGCGCGACGGTCTTCGTGGCGGTCATCGTCATTGCCGTTCTGATGGTCTTCGACCCTCACCTGACCTACCGCGGTTCAGCGGACGAATTCTTCTTCATGATCGCGCTGATGACGCCGCCCGGCTGGCCAGCTAGCCAGCCGGGCGCTCGTCGGCACCTGGCCATCGAGCGGGCTACAGCCATCGAGCGGGCTACAGCCATCGAGCGGGCTACAACGGAGGTCACATGTCAACCGATAACACCAGCCCCACCACCAACGGGCACAGCGCGAGTAGTCCACAGTCACTTTCCGCTTGGCGGCCGCCCCGGCGGCCTGGCGGATGGCATAGCGCCGACGATCAGGCAGCGCAGCTAGCGAAGCTGACGACACGGGAAGTCCGCAAGGCGCCTGGTGTCCCCGCTCAATGGTCAAGGTTCCTGGTCGCGCATGCGCGCTGGATCCTGGCGGTGACGCTGGTGGCGGTCGCCGCGGCGGCCGCGCTCACGCTAGCGCAGACACCGGTGTACACGTCGGCGGCCATCGTGGTGGTCGAACCCGTGGCCGCAGCGGCCGACAACGGCGTCGGGCCCAACATGGCAACCGAAGAGGACGTGGTGAGCTCCTCGGTTGTTCTCTCAGCGGCGGCGAAGACGCTAGGCGTGTCCGTCACCGCTCTTCAGCAGGGGCTGTCGGTGAGCGTGCCAGGGACGACATCGATACTGCAGATCTCGTACTCCGACCTGACGCCGGGCGGCGCGCAGGAGCGAGCAAGGGCGGTAGCGCAGGCTTACGTCTCCTACCGAAGCCTGGGATCCGCGGCGCGCGGCGCGAATTCGACGGCGCCGACGGCCACGCTGCTGACGCCCGCCTCGCTCCCCGCCAGGCCGTCAAGCCCGGACTACGCGATCGACCTTGGCGCGGCCCTGCTGGTGGGACTCGCCCTGGGTATCGGCAGCGCGGCCCTCCGCGATTACCTCGATGACCACGTGCGCGGTCCGCTGGATGTCGAGGCGCAGACCGGCGCGCCTGTCCTCGCGGTGATCCCCGCATTCCGGCTCGGGCGGCGAGATCGTGGCGTCCGTCTGGTCATGGTGACGCACCCGGACTCGGTCGCGGCGGAGGCATACCGCGGCCTGCGAACGCGGGTGGTACAGGCGGCGGCCGCCCGGGGCGCCAAGACGCTGCTGGTCACCAGCCCGGCCTGGGAGGACCGGAGCACGGTGGCGGCCAACCTGTCAGCCGCGCTGGCACAGCGGGGCAGCCGGGTGGTGCTGCACTGCGGCGACCAGTGCTGGCGAAACATGCAGCGGCTGGTCACCGGGGAGAGCGGTTCCGGCCCGATCGCAGCGCTACAGCCGGCCTCGGTCCCCGGACTCAGGCTGCTCCCGCCGGGCGTGATCTCGGTTGACCCGGCCGGGCAGCCGCCGGACCCGGAGTGGCGCGCGGCTCAGAGCGCGCTTGAGCACGATGCTGATTTCGTCGTCATCGAGGCCCCCTCCATGCTCGTGGCCTCGCAGTTCGCCCTGTACACGGAGGTCGCCGACATGATCATCGTGGTGGCCGACGCGCGGCGGTCAACCCGGACGCAACTCGGAATGGCGATGCGCGAAGCGGACCCCGTGCGCGACAAGCTCGCTGGATGCGTGCTTGACAACGTCGGCCGCGCCCACCATCTCCGGCCGCGAACCACGGCTGACCTGCCCGGGAAGCACACCGCTACCCGGCCAGCGGTCCAGTGAGCCAGGGGCACGGGATGGACCTCAGTGGGCGCAATCTACTCAAGGAAACCGATCTCACCAGCGATGAATTCGCGTACCTGGTGGATATGGCGGGCCGTCTCCGCGAGCAGAAGCGGTCTGGCATCCGTCCCCACCGGCTCGCAGGGAAGAACATCGCCCTCGTCTTCGAAAAATCCTCCACCCGCACCCGGTCGGCGTTTGAGGTCGCCGCCCATGACGAGGGCGCGCACGTTACCTACCTCGGTCCAGGAGACGCCCATCTCGGCCGGAAGGAATCGGTCAAGGACACGGCGCGGGTCCTTGGCCGGATGTTCGACGGAATCGAGTACCGCGGTTCCGCCCAGGACTCGGTGGAGCTG
>Ga0302325_10021665_pt1 | contig 13452 bp, 16 predicted proteins | sample Palsa_T0_2_FD_201948 | JGI IMG/M metagenome (GOLD analysis project Ga0302325, IMG submission 201948) | Peat permafrost microbial communities from Stordalen Mire near Abisko, Sweden - Palsa_T0_2 | ecosystem: Environmental > Terrestrial > Soil > Palsa > Peat permafrost | place: Sweden: Abisko... | reverse complement strand
AGAGCGAATATGCTGCTAAGGAATCAGAGACGGTGATGAACAACAACGCAATGCGGCGGGAGAGGACCTTCGTCTACGACGGGGAGAAAGTCGAAATGTTCCGCCATTTGAAGATCGGAGCGGACGATGACGCTACAAAAACAATACGTGTTCATTTCCACTGGGACCATGATCGCGAAAAGATTGTCATCGGGTATTGCGGTCAGCACCTGTCGGTATCAAGCCACTGAGCAGTCACGACACCGGTAGTCTTCTAGTTCGGCCGCGCCAGAACCGAAACCTAAATCCAGTTCGGGCAACAGGTGACCGGGCTCGCTGAGTGACATGGCGATTTCGACCGAACTGTAATCAAGACGCTCAAGAACATACGCCATGTTGCGACCCAAGCTACAGTCGAGCGCATCCTGATTTAGCTCTCAGTTCATTCCGTGTCAGCTATCTACGTCGTCAAAGACGGAGCGATTTGTCTGCTGTTTGACCGGGGGCTCTTTAACGGTGCGCTCCCTCGAAACTGATGACATATAACCCCATTCTGAAGAGTGGTCACGCTGGTCCTCTGCATCCTGCTTTTCTTTTCTTTTTCTAACGTCGTTAATTGCGCCAGAGAGCGCCTGCTTTACTTCCTTGATTAGGTCTACTGTCGTGTCATCAATGTCAGGAAGCTCTTCCAATATATCGAGGCCTCTTGAGAAATGTTCAAAATGGCTTTCTGGCTCCTCGCTGAGATCGGAGTCATCCGCTATTTCCGCAATGCGGTCGGGTGCGTTGGTCAAAATATCAACGCGCAGTCTGATACCAAGTGATAATAGGCGCGCTGGTGGTATTAACCGAAGAATGTTTTCATCTTCGAAAAATGACAGATCGAAGGTGCCTGTAGCGGCTTCTTCTAGACAAGAAGCTGTCTCGTTCTGAAGATATTCATTGAGGATTCCGAGACGATAAGCACGGGCGCGGGCTCTTATTTTTGGATTGCGCTCCGTGCGAAGGTAAGCCCATGTCTCACGACCAAGAATGTCCGGATCAGCAGCGATAACGCGATTAAAAACGTGATCGCTCACCCTTTCAGAGAGAAACCGAAATAGGGACCAGTTAGTTGACTCCTGATCGGGTACATGAGTCAGTCGCCCAATGAGTATATCGTCCAGCGCAGGCGGAATCGTTGGTGCATCCCTTATAGTAGGAGCACCCTCGCTACATACAAAGTACCCTAAGATCGTTTCGATGGTGGCTCCGCGCAGCAAGGCCGCCATCATTTGAGGTTGTTCTTTCAAAATGTCGGTCAGTGCATCGGCGATGGTTGGATGCGCAAAGGCCCAAATCTCTCTGCCGTTGGCTTTAGCGACGCGGAGGAATGACCCTTTTAATTGTGGCAAGGCATCGGTAATGCGCGGCAGCGCGACTCCCGTTAGCTCGCTTACTATCTGTGCGGACAACTGATCCCAGGTGTTATTTACCATGGAGCCCTGATGGACGTACACAAGAACAAGAGCTGCTCTGAGTGCGCCATCCAACGCATTGATCGTATCGATCAAATGCTCCCGTGGTTCCTGCATGAATCGTAGGAGTTCTGCCTGCGTGGTTGCGAGACTCTTTGTGAATGCAGGATCACCCAACCGCTCTGCGATCCCTGGAAGAAAGTTATCGACCGCCGCAATCATCGGCAAGTGCGGTTTCACACTCCTTTTCCAGCTTTGTGTCTGCCCGCCGAAGTTGACGTGATTGTAAAGAATCTGAGCCTTTTCAGCAGCGCTCAGGTCTCCCACGTCAACAACCGCTCTGCCATCGGAGAATTCGGGCAGGTTCCGTTGCCCGAGACCGATTTTGGCTGCCTCGTATATGTGACGGCGCGAAGTTAGAAGAAATCGATTCCCATACTTGATTGCCGCTTGAACCTTTCTAAAAGATGACGTCCAATCTTGCACATAATCGTCACGTACAACGTTCGGCCCGAATGCATCGTCGATCCAAAAGAAGCGGCCAGGGTCGCATGGGTTCCACCCCGCTTCGAAGTCACGTGGACTCGTCAAATTCAGGACAGTATGCTGCAAATCTTCAGAGGCGATAGTCGATAAAATCGCGCCAATTGCCGATTTCCCTGATGACGGGTTGCCAAGCAGCAGAACGATACCGTGTTCAGTCAGAGATTTAACGGCTTTGCGGTGGGCTTCTGTAGGCACGTACACTTTTAACTTTGGTATCCAATGGTCGAGAAGTGCACGAGTCTGCTGTATTAACCGTTGGTCGAGAATGGTTGATAGATCACCGAGACCATAGACTTGAGGAACCAGCGCGCGTAAGCGCGCGCTGGTTCTGATCGTCCGGATTAAATATTGCTTGCCGAAGACGTGGGGCTTCTTTACCCCAAGTTCGCGTAGGCGGTTTCGAATTTGTTTGGCGACCGGAGCGTCAACGCTCATGCTGGTCATGAAAATGTAGGTATGAGCTTGATGAGTTTTAACAAGCTCTTCAACGTGAGTGAGTTCCGCCGTCAAGTCTGCGAGTCGAAGCTGCTTTTTGGGGTCAGAGGAGTGTTTGCATTGAACGCTACCAACCTCAAAGAGGATCCCAGAGGGCGATGGAATCAGAAATACTGCATCTTGGCCACCATCCTGTGCTTCGCGGAATATTTCAACAGGTCGATGAAGGATTTCCTCGCAGACCTGAGAGCACAGATCTTGAAACGCCTTCCAGCCGATACTATGGAGCGCAAGATCTGACCATGGCCCTTCCGCCCGAGCCGTGCCACCATTGCCGCTATTGGCTTCTTCCGTTGTTCCGGTGCTAATCATGATGGCTGTCCATCAACGTCAATCCCTGGCGGTGCCGGCGAGTAGCCGCACCGTAAACCGCTCGTCCTCTTCCAGAAGTACCGGGTCCGTTCCGTTGTTCTCAAGCATACATTTCACGATCTTGCGGGGAACGCCAAGCCCCATGTGTTCCAGATAGCCGTAATCGCGCATGATGTCCTTGAGGAGCTGATTACGGGCAGCCCGACAGCCGGCGCGCATTCGGGTTGTCGTGATGCCGTTCGGCAAGCGTCCGGGGGAAATCACTTCTACACGGTCAGAGTAGACGCTTAGCTCAATATCGGTTGCGGCCAGCAGGTAGTCCCGATGTATTAGGGCATTGACCATTACTTCGCGGATTGCTTCAGGCGGATAGGCGGGGCGTTCCTTGCGCCTCACCCCATCTTCGAGCGTGGCCGTGGTGCCGGTGTTCCGGCGCACGAAGTCGAAAGCCTGTTCGACCAGGCCCGTTTCTACCAGCTCAGCCTGTTCATTCATCAAAGGGGTTAGCGGCCCGCGCAGCTTTATCCGCTCAACCGCGGCATAATCCTTTTCCGTCCCAGGGAAGGCCGCGGCGTCGATTCCCGCCTGAGGCAGGAAACGGTTGGGATTGCGACCGAACAGCAGGACGGCTGACAGGGTAATGCCATCCTCTGCCATCAATTCGGTGTTGAGTAGAAGCGCCTGCCAGCCCGCGAGATCATCATCGCCGGGCATGTCATCCTGCTTGCGCACACGGCCAAAGTAGTCTTTGAGGCGTCGCAGATCGAGGTCGTTAAAGGTTGCCCCTGAGACGGGTCGCAGCTCAGCGCGAAACGTGCCGCGCTGCTGAAACAGGCGGCTCAACTCCTCTGGAGTTGGTTCGCGGCTCTGGGTTCCAACGCGGATGTAATATATGTGCCGGCTGTTGTGCCAGACGCTTTGCACGTTGAATCCGGCGGGCACCCTTACGACAGCGACATCTTTCCCCGGCTCCACCACATCGCGCAGCACTTCATAGAAGGGGATGATTGCCGGACGTATTTTGTCCCGGCAACTGGTCATTACCCACTCTTCCAACTTGGGATGGGTGCGCGTTATCCCGCTAACGTTGCCATCGTCTTCGACGCCGAGCAGCACCATGCCGCCGTCAAAATTGGAGAAGGCGACCAATTCCTTTGCAAGTTGCTCAATCGTAATATCGTCGCGCTTGAACTCCACGGCCGAGTTTTCGCCGTTGCGGAGAATGTCCAGAAGTTCGGTACGTGTAGTGGGCATGGAAGACCTCTAAAAGCCGTATTTGAGACGGCGCATTTCAAAAGCGGTTTTGCCGCCCTCAAGGATTTCTTCGACTAGCTCCCGTACGGGGCCGGTGTCGATTGCCCCCATAAGGGCCGGGTCAGTCCGGCCATGGACGGCGCTGTCTTGAACGGCTGTCGCCAGGCCGATGATAAGCTCAGCATCGCCCAGCACGGGGATATTGGCGTTGTGGGTCGAGAAGAGGAACTGCCGGAGCTGCTTTTCCCGACGCATGGTTGGCACAACGCCATCTGTGATGAAGCGGTTATCGAGATCGTCTTCCGGCTGATCGACGATGAGCGGCGCGTCTGATTCCAGCAGCAGCAGCAACAGAACCGCCGTGGCTTTCTGGCCGGTCGAGAGGGAGTCCAATCCTTGCCAGGATGGAGTCTCTTTTTCCGGGGCTGTGTTCAGCTCGATTTTCGTTGTTGACGGAAGCTCCAGCTCTTCAATCCTCATGAATAGGTCATCGCCGCTCTGTGCCAGCCGGTCAGCCGCAGCCGAGGACAGGCCATATTGCTTGATGAGGGCGTCCCGCCCCTCACGGCAGCGGGCAACCAGGTCAGGCAGCGACAGATCGGGACGGCGTAGTCGCTCGATTGTCGCGCTCAGGTTCCCGCCGATGGTATCGCGCAAGAGTTTTTCCAGCGGTTCACGCGACCCCGCCATCAAGACATCGACGCGCACGCGGTCCCTCAGCTTGCGGGAGACCTTGCGGCCGGCGGCTTCCAGGGCACGGTACTCCGCAGATTTGATATTTTCCCATTCATCCAGCAATTTACGGCGCTGTTCCTGATACGCCGCCAGATCGCGCGTCAATGTTTCACGGCGTTCGCGGAGCGGGCGCAATTCCTCAATCTGGCGCTTCAGGCGGATGAATTCTTCGCCGTCGATTTTCGATTTTTGGAGCTCCCGCAGCAGGGTTTGGTAACGGGACTCAACGGAATCCTTGCGCAGGTTCCAGCTTGCCCGGAGCGTCGCCAATTCCTTTTCCGTGGCGGTTATGTCGCCGGCGAGTTGTTGCGCCGCGAGCCGCAGCCGTTCGGTCAGGCGGTTCAAGATGCCTTCGGCCTGTGTCAGCAGTTCAGCGTTCGGCAGGCCTTCCACGGCCTTTGCCGAGACAAACGCAGTGTCGATAGGGAGTACCCCGGACAATTCCTGACAGGCGGACCGCACCGGGTCCAGCCGTTCGCCGGCAGTCGTTAAAACCCGTTCTTCCCGGACAAGCAGGCTTTTTTCCTTGAGGCGTTCTTCCAGGCCGGCTTCCTGAAACCGCTTCAAGGTTTCTTCGAGGCTTGGCAGTGCCGCCAGGCGTTCATCAACGAGCTTAATTTCCCTTTGTACGTTCGCAATCCCCGCCCGCGAGCGTTCGAGGTCCGCCCGCAGTCGGGATTTGCGGGAAGCGGTGCTGGAATCACGTTCGACAAAGCGGTCAAGGAGCAGCGTCAGCTTTTCCGGGCTTTTGGTCAGCTCGGAAATCTCATGCTGACCGAAGACCTCAACCCCTCGCACCACGTCGCGCGGTGCCAGTACCAGCACCTTTCCCGTCTCATCCTTCACAACGGATGGATTCGGGATGGTGCGTTCGATGGTGTAGCAGCGTTCGCTTGGATGATGCGACCGAACGAGCAACGAAATCTTCGTGCCCGGTTTGAGCACCTGTTTGATGACGCTCTCATGGGCTTTGCGGGCGTCCTCTCCCAGCGGATCGAGCGCCAGCACATAGCGAAGGCTCTCAATGATGGTTGATTTGCCGGTGCCGCGGCCCCCTACCAGTACGTTGAGATTGTTGTTGAAATGAACCTTTGTACCATCGAGGAAGCCACCTTCCCAAGCCATGCCGAGAAACTCGGCATGCGGCTCCGGCTGGGGGTCAGTGTTCAGGCGGATACGTGAGTCCGCATCAAGAAAGGCCTGGCGCAGGGCCTCAACCGAAACGTTCGACATTTTGATAAGGCAGGTCGAGCCGGACTCCCCGAGGGCTTCCGGGCTGTCCACGTCCTGAGCGTTGATGACCGCCAGCGGTCTGGCGCGGCGGTGATCGGCGTTCGAGTTGTCGATGATGTCGCGGAGGTTCGGAGGAAGAGCACTGATAGAGCCAGCAGTAGCGCAAGCCAAGAGATCGTTTGACCGCCAAACGTTGATGCGTGGTTGTCCCTTCAGCGTATGAAGAAGGCCGTTGTTATTCGCAACATGAGCCGCGATACAGATTCCGCCCCAGCTCCGGGCGCACTCCAATAACTCCTGGGAATCCTTGTTTCCTGTCGGCGAGGGAGCATCATCGTCATGGATGCCGCATTCCCCGATGAATCGTTCAAGACGGCTGTCCTTGTCGGGATCAAACAGGCAGAGGAAATGCACCCCGTCCTTGGTTGAGGACTCGAACCCGCCGAAGGCGAATATCCCGGCGGCGCGTGCCGCCTGCACAAGCCCCATGGAGTGCTTGACGCGGTAATGATCCGTGACGGCGATAATCTCGATATTCAGATCAAGGCACTTTTGGACGATGGCCGCGTTGTAGTCGGCTTCGTTTGTAAATGTGGTTTGCTTGCTATGACGGCCCAGATAGGCGAATGGATTGACCTGCAAGGCGCAGCGATAGAAGCGCGCACCATCGGGCAAGCGAAGAGCTTCATTGAGGGCTGTTGAAGTGGTCAATTCGCCCGTCAAGGGTTTCCCCCTTGCGGTGACACGCGCTCATTCATCGCGGCCCCTCTTTCGGAAAATCTTTCCCTTGTACCGGGAGCCGATGCTGTTCGGCGTGCCCGCTACGCTCCAGGAATTCGCTTACCGCGCGCCTTACCAGCCAGGACACAGGGGCGCTGTTGCTGGCCGCAAGCTCTTCAAGAGCGGCGAGCTGGTCACCTGTCAGGGCGACGGAAACCCGGTGCGGAAGCAGGCGGCCTTTAGGTCGCGGCATGATGTAGCCCTTCAATAGCGCAATCGCGCTGCACAAAACACCATAAAACAGTCTAAATGGCACTGTCCATCCCTGACGAAACGCTTTTCGGGGTGTTAGCCACATCCCACCGAAAACCTCCGTTAAGGATTTCGTATCCCATTGGGCTTCTGGCGATTTTAGGCTCTCCAGGTGAGGGCTAGACCAGGAGCCTGTCTTCTCCGCAGCAAGCTAGGCGGAGGGCACCCTCGATGCGCCAGCTCCACTCGGTCATCAAGACCTGAGTGTGGCAATTCAACACGAATCCTTGCCGTAGGTGATGTTCCGCTACTTAGCCGGCGAGATTTTCGCGACCTATCGCCGGCGCTTTCGCATTCTGGTTTGCCTATGTCTCTCATGCGTCTACTCATCCTCATCACCGTCGTCTTTGCCGCCGGTGTTTATGGTGAGTTCCGCTCCACTGCTGGCGCTCTTGTCTTCCTTGAAAGTTGTGTGGCTAACCTCTGTGAGCTCCTCCATGAGGACACGCAAGCGCGTCAGACTGGCCCTGATTGGTTCCCCGCGCATTCTGACAAAGGAAAACGACTGTAAGCATCCAGCCGCAAAGAGAACCGCGCTCATCGTGACGAAGTATCGGTTCTGGAGGGGAGGCACGATGTAAAGAGCTGCCAATTCTGCGATGCCGCAACCAAGAAATGTGCGCATTGTCAGGAATGATTCCCGGAGTCCCGTGGGAGCCTTTCCGAGAACGGCTAGCCAAGCTTGCCATTCCTGATCAACCCACTCGAATTGGCCCTTGCTCGGAGTCACGCCAAATTTGCGTTTCAGAAGCTGCGTCGCCGCCATGCGCTGGCACTTCAGTATTGGCCTTATTTCGAATGGAACTTTCTTTCCTCGTGCCCACATGATGGGCCGCCACAGAAGGCGGACGTTCCTCTTCGGCGGCATGCCCTGCAGCTTTCCAACCGCCTTGTAGAGCCAGTCGGAACCAAGCGTCAGGTGCAGGACAAGATACCGCTGAGCGCGATAGAGAAAGTCGATGACCCAATCGGTAAACCACGCTAGGAGAAAGAACGTCTGTCCGACGACGAGGCATGAGGTGGCGAACAAGGCAAGGAGAGCATATCCCTGAAACGGATAGACAACTTTGACCCGTTCGATCATCCGGTGTGCCATCAGCGGGTCGCCGAAAGCGACTGTCAACTCGAAGACCATACCGGGGATGAAACCAAGCAGATAGGTGCCAAGCCGCTTCGGAATGACTTTCGATGCGTCGATCTTAATCATAGGAATTCACAGTGCGATTTCTCGTGAGCATATCCGATATTTGCGATGCCGATAAGAATTTTCGGCGGTTTGGACCTTCAATCCAATGTAAAGACCAAATGGCCCATTTTGCCGCGATCGTTGCCATACCGTCACTGTTCTCTGTGTACACCTCAAGGGGCCTGGCAGCGCAAATTGCGTTGCAACTAGCTGAAACTACATCGATTCCGTATATTCTGTAGGCCAGAGGTTGCGATGAAACGGGTCATCATCGTGCCAGTTACGGAAACCCGGCAATTCCCCGGCATGAAAATACTCGCGCGCGGGGGATCGATTGCTGCGCTTGTGGGCGATACCTTCGAAGAGAGAACCCGAAGCGCCTTCGATTCGGAGGATTCGTTTTTCTATTCGGTCGCCGGCGGCCGGGCCGATCTCAACACCTTCAACACCTTGGAAGAAGCTGCTCGTTTTGCAAAGGGCAAGATTGAGGCGTTGACGGCGCTTGAGCGCAGCATAAATACCAAGCTGGCAGACGCGGTTGGACCATTAAAGATCACGCCTTATGCCGTTCCAAACCGCGGACGACGCAGGAAGCGAGCCTGACGCCCTCGCTCACGCGGCGTGACTCGATCTTGATGGGGCGGATGAGGTCGAGCAAATCATGGGAATTCTTGACTTAGAGCGCGAAAAGTCAATTCTGCCTAAGATCGTGGTTTCAGGCGTAGAAGAACGGAAAACCGGGTTAAGAGCGAATGGCCCATTTGGTAGCGAATCGTTGTCGCCGCTCAATTACGCCGGTTTGGGCTTAGGCTGCCTTAGCGTACGACTTCTTCCGTTTCGTGAGCTGGCCGCTACTTCGCGGCCTTTTTCTGTGCGGCCCAGCGCCGCTTGACTGCCTCTGCAATCCGGGCGCGGCCTTCCGGCGACAGGTTCCGCTTCTTCTTGGTTTTTGCGGTCTTCGGTACGTCCGTCGGCAAAGCCTCTTTGGCGCTGGGAGGCCGGCCGGCTTTCCGTGGAACGGCGCTCCCTGTCGAGTCAGCCTTCAACAGTTGGCGAGCTTCTTTCAGGCTCGCAATTTCTGAGTCAAGTAATGCAAGAATGTCTTTGATTGCCATAGCCGATATTATATCGGCACGCCGCCGAGCGCCTTCCAGCGTTACGAACGCGGAGGCCGAAGGTATAGGGTGAGCAAAAGAAAGCAACCCGTATGCCACCATTCATATGGAGCGTGTACACGACATTGGACCAGTCAGGGACAAGTGGGGGACACCTCACGAAACGGCCCATTTTGTACCGAATCGTTGCCATACGCCAAAAGGTATGGCGCAGTCTTGACCGGTCAACCAAAGGAGATTTATGGCAGAGGGAATTGAAATCTACGTTCGCCCAAGCGGAGATCGGGTCATGCTGATGTTCCATATTCCCGAAGCGATTCGCGCGCAAGTTCTCAGAGGATTGGCGGAAGGATGCTTTGATCCTCATGGGGCGGAGGTGCACATGGAACTGGATGTTCTTCAGAAATACCGTTCTGGCGGGTCCGGCGACCATCTCCGATTCAAGATAACCGGCATCACTCTATGAAACATCGACACGCAGGACGAGATGAGCTTCGACGAGCCGACCGCCGCTACCTGTGGGACCGCCACTGTTGCCAGATCCGCTGCATTTCATCCTTGAAACCCTGATCGTCGGGATATCGCTGCTCCGCGCGAATGAGATGAATGACCGTGAACATATCGTCGGCGATACTCTGGTCCACGTTCCACAAATCGGTGATGTCCCACCCGCCGTTTTCGGCTGCGTTATGCCAAGCCAATAGAAAGTCGGCGACACGACGTGATTGGCCCGTGTCTCTTTGCGCAATCTCGATAAGCCGCGCGAGAGCTTCGAGGCCAGCTATCGATTGTTCATGCTTCGGCATACTAGCCTCACAGTCCTAGATTATCGTTTACTGCAACAGCCAAGTCCTGCTCCGAACCAAGATATCGTTCCGTCGTTTGAATTGAGCTGTGTCCAAGCAGAAACTTGATTTGCTCCAGGTCGCCGCCATTCTTTCGGCAGAGCTTCGCGCAGGTCCTCCGCAGATCATGCGCCCCAAAGTGCTCGATCCCGATCTCTTTCGCGGAGGCCTCGACCACACTCCAGATTGCCCAGTCGCCCAACTCTTCCCCCAGGATGCGTCCGCTTTTCGAAAGCGGACGTAGGAGCCGGCCGTCTTCGATCTTGGACGCCGTCTGCCAAGCGTTGATCGCGTTTTTCACCCACACCGGAATTGCCACCGTCCGCACCCGGCCGCCTTTACCAACCAGGTCCACGATGACCCACCGGCCCTCGCGGAGCTGAATGTCATCGAGCGTTAGTGTGGACAGCTCTTTTCGGCGCAGAGCGCAGCCAACCAAAAGGGCGAGGATACAGTAGTTGCGCTTGCCCTTGATCGTTGATCGATCCGGAACGGCAAGCAGTTCTTTTGCCTGGTCACGCGTCAGCCAGTTCCCCAACCGCGTCCCCTGCTGACGTAGGTTCGGTACGTCCGTCATCTTCGCGGCTTGCTCCGCATCAAGAATGCCGTTCCGTAGTGCTTCCCCTACCAACTTGCGAATCGCAGAAAGGCGGACGTTCACTGTCGAGGCGCTCAACTTCTTCTCCAGCATGGCTGCACGATATTCCATGAGGAGAGCACGAGAGAGACCCTGTGAGCGATTCGCGCACAGGGTGAAAACCTCGTCCAGCGCTTTGGCATAGTTTCGCTTGGAATGTTCAGAGGCGACCGAGTTCAGCACCATCGCCCGCAACTCCCGAAACGCAGCATTGCGGTTGAGTTGGGATTCGTCCTCCGAAGGGATCAGGGCCAGGAACGTGCTCATACCTGTACCCGAATACGTTTCATTCTCTGGGTGCGAAAGGTCTCATAAAGGAAATGAGCGTTCAAACCCCAATTTTGCAACGGGCCGTTGCAAAATTGACCGGACTTGACGATCCCTCGTTTCCCGTTGAGATGGAACACCTTATTCCTCATCGGGCACTTCTTTCCGCAAGGACTCCATCTCCGACCGCAGCTTGTTTACGACCTCCTGGAGGTCCTCCACTGTGGGCAGCTCCTCCTGCATAGGCGCCGGGAGCTCTCGCGTGACGTGATAGGTCGAGACGCCAATCGGCTGATTGATGGTCTCAAGAGCGAATTCCACGATGGGACCGCTCCGGCTCTCGCACAGAAGAACTCCGATGCTCGGTCCTTCGACCGGCGTTCGCATCGTGCCATTCACCGCAGCAAGGTAGAAGCCCAGCTTGCCGGCATGTTCTGGCTGGAAGGCACCCACCTTTAATTCGAAGACGAAATACCGGTGCAAGCGGACGTGGTAGAAGAGCAGATCGATGTAAAAGGTCTGCCCGTCCACGGTCAATGGCACCTGGCTACCCACGAAAGAGAAGCCGCGGCCCAGCTCCAGAAGAAGGTCGCGAAGATGTGTCAGGAGCCCCCGCTCGATCTCCCGCTCCTTCGCAGCCTCGGTCACAGTCAGGAAATCGAAGTTGTAGGGGTCTTTGAGGATCTTCTCTGCCATATCCGACTCAGGAGGCGGCAGTTCTCGCTGGAAGTTGGTCAGTGCCTTCCCTTCCCTCTCGTGCAAGCGACTCTTGATCTGAAGGACCAGGACATCCCGACTCCAGCCGTATTCGAGGGCAGCGCGAAGATACCACTCTCGCGTGGGACGGTCCTTGATCCGATCCAAGACTCGGACATTGTGGCTCCAGGGCAATTTTGCAACGAGCTGTTGCAAAATCTCCTCATCAGGCCAAGCCTCGGCCAGAGAACGCATGTAGCGTAGGTTCCGAGGGCTAAACCCTTCGACTCCACGGAATTCAGTCTGTAGATCCTGAGCGAGCCGGTCGATAATCTTGCCGCCCCACTCCTCGGTCGCAAACCGCTGGCTCAAGTCCCGGCCGATCGACCAATATAGAAGGATGAGCTCCCGGTTGACGGCAAAAGCGGCCTGCACCTGGGCGGCCCGGATGCGGCCCTTTAGGTCCTGCAGGAATTCTTGGTAGCCGGAGGGTAGCTGGACGCTTTTTTCCACGAATTCAGCGTAACACAAAGATTACCAACGACAACGGACATTGTCGTGGGTAATTATGTGGAGTCGCGTAAAGCGTCACAAAGGAGTTTTTGGCAGGTGTGCCAATAATCCCGGTATCCTGAAAGAGCTGGAATGCTGAGGTTTTGCGATGGGTCGTCCAGTCAAATGGTCGCGCGATCTGCACTCCATCCGGGAGCGCGCCGCGCACGCCCGTACCGAAACCTGGGGCCGCGTGGACTTGGAAGAACTCTTCGGCGTCGGCCGCGTCACCGCCCAGACGCTGATGAAGGTCATCGGAGAGGTGCAGCCCGTCGGCGGAGCCCACTTCGTCGAACGCAGTTCCCTGCTCAGCTTCCTGGACGCCATGATTGCCGCGCCGGATTTCGACCAGGCGTTTCGGGACCGAGTCCGCGAAGCCGACCCGCCCCCCTCTCCGAAACCATTGAGAATTGCTCTGCCCGCAGATCTCCGTAGCGTCATGCTGAGAGACTTGCCGGCACACATTTCATTGTCGCGAGGGCGACTGGAGATTACCGCCGATTCTGCGGTCGCTATGCTGGAGAGTTTGGCGCTACTCGCACAGGCGATGCAGAACGACCTCGCCCAGGTGCAAGCGGTCTTGGAGCCCCCTGCTAGGCCGCCCTATGTAGAAGATGATGATCTACGAGCCTTCATCGAACAGATGCGAAGCCAGCGCCAAAGCTAAGCGCTGTTCGATATCGCCTGTTGCGGTCCTGCAGATCATATTCCGAGAATTGAGTACCGCACGAAAGCACCGGCCCTACTCTCCAGCAGCGTCCAACAGCTTTGTGATGGCATCGTGATAGGTCAGCTTGTAGCGATCAGCGTAGCCGACGAACCGATCATACTGGGACTGTACCATTCGCACCGCCAAATGACGTGTTGGTTCCGACTGCACTGCGCGTCGGCGCCGGCCGTGTGTAGCTGCCTCTGTTAGTACCGGAGTGGCCTCTCGGCTCACAAATCCATGTGGAGCCGCAGCCGCATCCACCTCAGCGATATCAATAGGCAGCCTTTTCTGAACCGGGGCGAATCCCGACAGGTCAATCTTTCCCTCTGGTCGCACCGCAGCGTCGTCAGCATCATCTATGAGGCCAAATTTGCTGCTCATTTAGTAACCTCATTTCTG
>Ga0302325_10021664_pt1 | contig 13452 bp, 14 predicted proteins | sample Palsa_T0_2_FD_201948 | JGI IMG/M metagenome (GOLD analysis project Ga0302325, IMG submission 201948) | Peat permafrost microbial communities from Stordalen Mire near Abisko, Sweden - Palsa_T0_2 | ecosystem: Environmental > Terrestrial > Soil > Palsa > Peat permafrost | place: Sweden: Abisko... | reverse complement strand
GGTACTGATTCATGGCATAGGCGTTCGAGTAGTAATACATGTAGTGAAAGCCTGGGAGCATCTGGCGGCGGGAACCACCGTGGAAAAACAGGAGAGCGGGGTGCCGGGTCCCGGCTGCGCCCGCGGGCGGCAGGAATAGCTGGCCGTGAATGGGGAGGCCGTCAGCGCTCGTGAAGACCACCACTTCGGGCTTCACTAATGCCGCGGCCGGGTAATCGGTGGGTACGGTTTCAGGTGCGAGGTCCTTTGTGGTTCCATTGCCGAGGCTGACCACGGCGTGAGACTTCTCGCGTTCGCTCGAGGCCAGATAAGCCACAGCGGAGCCATCCGCAACGGGAGCGGGAGACCAAGCGAACCCGCCGCGATTGATTCGGGTGGGCACGGCGGCCGGGTTGCGCAGATTGAGGACATTCACGTCACGGCCATCGATGTTGCCGATGTTGGTGGAGTAGTAAATCGCTCCTCCGCCGGGTGAGGCGGCAACGTGTTCCACCTCGCCATCGCCCCGAGTCAACTCAACGGGCTCGCCTCCGTGCGAGGAGATGCTGTAGAGATGGCACCAGCCATTCCTCTCCCAGGGAAAAACCAGGTTGCCTTGCGACCAGAAGATCTGGCGGTCAGCCACGATGGGGTGGAACACGCTGCCCGGTCCAGGGGAGGCGTGAAACACTTCGCGAGCGGCGCCGGTCTTGACATCCACCACGCGAATCGACCACGGCTCACCCTCCCTTTGGGGACCAAACTCAAAAGCGCGGGTGGACGCCGGGATTCGCAGAAACGCGATCTCTTTTCCGTCGGGCGACCAAACCGGCGAGGTATCGCGATCCACGCTGGGGTCGAGGTATTGGATCGACTTGCCGGCGACGTCGTACAGACCGATCAGACGGTGATCTCTTCGATCGCTCACGAATGCGATGGAGGCGCTGTCGCCGGACCAGGAGAGTTCTTCTACAGCGCCCAGTTGCGCTGCCGCCTGAATCACTCCTTCTCCGTTCGGCTTCATCAGATAGAGTTGGCCCGTCTTGAGGAAGGCGATCCAATCGCCGTTCGGCGAAAGCGCAGGCGAGTGCCCCTCGGCCAGCTTCCTGGCGGGCTTGCCGTCGAGATCGACGCGCCAAATCGACTGATCGGGCTTTTGAGAGGCGATGGCGGGATTCGGGTTTTCGCGGCCGGATTCAAAGTCGCCGCCCCGCGCGAACACTAGGTAGGTCGCATTGCGCGCCCAGGCGACCTCGTCGATTTCCTGCCCGTCGTCCTCGCGAAAATCGGTGACCTTGCGCCCTTTCCATTCCGGCGCCTCAGCCACCCAAAGATTGCGCCGCCCTTGCTCGTTGATGAGCCAGGCGACTTTGGCGCCGGTGGGTGAGGCCAGTGGCGAGGAGGCGAAGGGCGCGCTCATGATTTGTTCGAGGGTGAATGGTTGGGCGCCCGTCATGGCTTGCGCCACCAGCATGAGAGGAACGAATACGGGGAGTCGTCGATTGAATAAAAGCATCGGTTATGCATTGTGACACATGCGCGCCGGGCGCTGCGCAGTGGTCAGGCTCGCCCGGCCGTAGCCCGGCGGAGGCGGGGACCAAGGGCCAGTGGTCAGCGTGCATTATGCTCGAAGAATGCCGGTTTTATTTGCGAGGAATGCGTGGGCGTAAGGGTCGGGGTGTTCGGGTGGGGCATTGTCGCGCCCAAATCGCCGAATATTCCGGCGTTTCGGCGGAATCTGGCTTCCGCGGAGAGCTGGCTCGCGCCGTTCCATGGATTTGGGCCGGACAACTTTCTGGTCGGCTGGCCCGAGTTCTGCTTCGACGATTATCAGGCCTGGATCGATCAGCGGTTCGCGCCGCGCCACTTCCGAAATCTCAAGGAAAAGATGGATTGGCCGGCGCTCTATGCGATCGGGGCATTCATTCAAGCGCTGGAACAGAACCCGGGGCTGGAAACGGAGCTGAAAGAGCTGGGCAGCCAAGCGCAGGTTTACGTGGGAACCGGGGTGGGCGCTCTGCACACCATTCACGATTCGAGCCTTCTGCTTTACAAAGCCCAGATGCGCTGGGACCGCTTCTGGGCAAGCCCCGGTCATAACCTCGCGCTGCGCGAATATCTGGCGCTTCCGCCGGGCGAACGGGCCGCGAGAACCGATGTGCCCCCGGAGCCCGAAACTGCGTCCGAGGACCGGCGCGAGGAAGCGGAGAGGACATGGCGGCGCTACTGGATGGAGCGGTCAGCCGAGCTCGGCGCGTATCTCGAAGAACTTTCGCAGATTGAGGCGCTCGAAATTGAAGGAGACATCGAGAGCGGCAAGCTGAACGCCATTCGCGAAAAGGAAAAACGGCGGGCGAAGCTGCAGGAGAAGTGGCAAACTCCGGAGCCGCCCTGGAAGGTCTCCGCCAATGTAATCTGGAACATTCACAACACGCCTGCCTCGCAGATCTCGATTTTGGGGAGGGTTACCGGCCTCGCGTTTGCGCCGGTGGCGGCTTGTTCCACGTTTGGCGTGGCGCTCCACCTGGCAATGCGCGCGATTCAAACCGGCGAAGCCAAGGTAGTAGTGGTGGGCGCCACCGATCCGCCGCCGCATCCGCTGCTGGTGGGCGCGTTCTATACGGCGCGCGTGCTGGCATCCGATAGCAAGGCGTCGATCCCGCTGACCAAATTGCAAGGCACGCATATTGCCGGCGGCGCAGTGCTCTGGATTGTGGGGGACATGGATTACCTGAAAGCGAAGGGCTTCGAGCCGATTGGGATGGAGCCGCTGGCTGTGGGGGTCAGCTCCGACGCGCACCACATCATCACGCCCACAATTGACGGGCCGAAGGTTGCGATTCGACAGGCGCTCGAGGAAGCCGGTGCGACTCCGGAATCGATGGGCACCTGGGACCTGCACGCGACGGCCACGCCGGGCGACTACGCGGAGCTGAGCACGCTCCGCAGCATTTTTCCGGATAGCGTGCTGGTGACGGCGCGCAAAGGCACATTCGGCCACGGCATGAGCGCCGGAGGAGGATGGGAGCTTACGGCGCAGTATCTGGGTTACGAGACGGGGAAGCTATTCCCGACGCCGCTTGCCGAGAAAGACGTGAACCCGGCAATCGCAAAGCTGCACCAACACCTGGTTTTCGATACGGCTTGCGACGCTCCTCAGCAACTGGCCGGCAAGCTGTCGATGGGGATTGGTGGAATCAATGCGTGCGTGATTTCGCGGCCCTTGAAGTAATTGCCGTCTTGCCGCAAACGGAAAACTGGCTCATCATAATCAAATGGGCCAGCACGCCGGACTTGGCAAGCACAATATCATCGGATTCGTCACCGTTGTTGATGTCGCCCGCGCGAAGGAATTCTACCGCGATACGCTGGGTCTGCGGCTTGTGAGTGAAGAGCCGCCATTCGCGCTGGTGTTTGAGGCCAACGGCATCATGCTGCGCCTGGGAATGGGTAAGGAGCTTCCGCCGGCCCGTGGAACGGTATTGGGCTGGCAGGTCCCGGATATCGCCGCTGCGGTGAAAGACCTGGAACAAGCTGGAGTACGTTTCGAGCGCTACGACTTCGTGAAGCAAGATGAACTGGGCGTCTGGACCACGCCAACCGGCGCAAAGGTCGCGTGGTTCAAGGATCCGGATGGAAACATTTTGAGCCTTTCGGAACATCCGGAATGGAAAGGATGAAGTTCAACGCTCGCCATTTATGCTAGTTTTAGCATAAAATGAAGATGGTGCCGGAGAGGCCGGAGCAACTGCGGAAGTTGGTTTGGCTTGTCGACTCGCTCGATAAGCTGACTAGCTTTCCGCCCCAAGTCAGGCAGAAACTCGGCTTTGCTCTCTATCAGGCTCAAATCGGAGAGAAGCACGAGAGCGCGAAGATCTTGCACGGCTTTGCGGAGACGGTCTGGCAAGTGAGTGCGGATGATGCAAGCGGGACGTACCGTGCGGCCTATCTAGCTCGGTTCCTGGATGCCGTTTATGTGCTTCATGCCTTTCAGAAGAAGGCGAAGTCCGGGATTGCGACCCCCCGGCGAGAACTGGAACTGATCCGGCAGCGGCTGCAGCTTGCGCGCAAGCGAGCCGCTACAAAAGGAGACTGAGCGATGCCAAATCGGGAGTTCGTGCCGAGCAGCGGTAACGTGTTTGCGGACCTGAAGCTTCCGCAGGCAGACGATCTCTTGGCGAAAGCCGAATTGGCGGCCAAGATAATCGCGGAGATCCAGCGGCGGCGGATGACACAGGCTCAAGCGGCAGCGGCTCTTGGGATTGACCAACCTAAGATCTCGGCGCTGAAACAGGGCAAACTGTCCGCGTTTTCGATTGAGCGCTTAATGCGGTTCCTGCTGTTGCTGGGGCGGGATATCGAAATTGCTGTGAAGGAAAAACCCAGATCGCGCTCTACGGCCAGGCTCCGCGTGGCTTAGCGCGTAATTTCGAAAATGTGCCGAGGCATTGGACGACGACCATTGCTTGCGCCAACCAGCTCCGCTCGGAGTCGCCGCCCCAAGCCGATCTCATGCCTCGATGCGTGGATCGGGTACCGGATAACCGATCGCGAAATGGTACACGACTTGCCCTTGCCCCGAGGCCAGGTTGAGGTAGCTATGCACTTCATCATCAAAAAAAGCGCCGATTCCGGTGGCGCCAAATCCAAGGGCTTCCGCGGCAAGATAGAGCCGCTGTCCGATTGCGCCGGCTTCGAAATGGACGTAGCGATAGCCGCGATCGCCGTGGGCGCGGATGGCACGCTCGATATCGGCAATCATCGAGAACGCCACGCAAGCATTGCCGGCGAGGTCCTGCGCGAGACTGAGGCCCGCGGCTGCAACCCGCTGGTCTCCGGACTTGATTTGCTCGAGTTCCGCGCGCTCCTGCCAGAGCCTGCACACGCCGGGTGCCAGCCCATCGACACGGTGCGCGTACAAATAGAGCTGGATGAATCGCGTAGCGCCAAAATCAGCCGGCAGCGGCTGGGTCGCGGCAGCCAGAATGGCCGATAGCTGGGGGAGCGACATCGATTGCGCGCCACCCAGGAAATCGAGCGCCGAACGCCGCGCTCGGGCGACATCGCCAAAGCTGCGCCTGGAGGTAGCAGGCGGAGGCAGCTTGATCTCGCCGAAGCCCGCGGGCGCCGGCCCAGCGATCGAGATGCGTCCCGACGCGTGGCTGCTGAGTTTCGTAGTGTCGTGAATCGCATCAATCAACGGGTAATCAATTTTTTCCGTGGAGAGCTGATTAGCGTGTCCGGCGGACCAAACCGGCTCGCTGCCGTCTGGTTCGCGCACTGGACCGTCTGGTTCGCGCACTGGAATTGCCCTGCCACGCAGCTCGACAATCAACATCGGCCACTCATCCTCGCTGAAGCGGCAGAAGCGCGCGACGTCGTCATCCGGGAAATGGCCGGTTGCGAAACTGTCGCACCCCAGGGCTTGGGCCGCGAGCACGAGCGATTGCCAGGCATGCCCCATGTCGTGCAAGCAATATCGATAGGCCCGGTCACGATACTTCCACGCCTCGCGCCACGCAATGCTGGTCAGGACAAATACGATGGGGGCGTCGTTTTGGGCCCATGTCATCTCAAAATGGCCGATGGCGCGCTGCTCGGCAACGTGCGCGGACGGGCGGTAATGATACAGCCCATCCGGCCATTGCTCGAGGCCGCGGGTTAGAAAATGAAATTCCGTCGGATGCAGATTGCCGGAGGATGGATTCACGCGCAGCGCATACCGGTGCCCCAGAAATGGGACCCGCTTGGAGGCGCTAATGGCCGCGGAATAATAAAGAAGCTGCGAGAGGAAGGCTGGCCCAGCTACCGGGGGTTCGTGGGCAACGCTACCGCCATAAGCGCCTTGAAGCAATTCGAGCGCCGGGATTTCAGGGCTGGGTGGGTCCGCGGGAAGATCGAGGACCGGCGCACCCTCGTAATGCCGGAACGGGTCGGGCATATTCTCCCAATCGAGAACATGCCGCACGCGCCACAGCGCCTGGGCAGTATGCTTTGTGGAATCGTGGTATTCGCGCCAGGTCATTTTGCCGCGCAGGGTGCGCGGAAGAGTGGCCAGTGGTCAATAGAATTTCTGAAACCGTGTCAGGCCGTCCCGCCGATGGGGGCCCGCCACCGGAACAGCCGGAAGTGGCGGCCGCAAAGCGAGCATCGGTAGGGCCAGAGAAGCCAATGCACAGCTATTTCCACGGTGTTCCGGGCGCCTACGCCTCTGAAGTCGACGGATTTGCAGTGTGGACAGCGTGCGTGAAACACAGGTTGAAGTAAGCCTCAAAATCGTCTTTAAGGGTGGTGACCTCGCCAGGCAGCGCCGAGATTCTCGCCGGAAGGCCTATGCGGCGTCTTTCTCTTTTTTACAGCCGCGTCGCGTGCCGCGGCGCGCTCGTTGGCGGATGTCCGCATTTGGTCCTCGGTGAAGGTCAATGCGCGGGTCTCGCCAGCTTCGTCGCTCCGGTCGAGAAGACCCCGGCACAAGAGGGGCAAGTCCTGTATGCGTATGCCATATCTTCGGGCAACCGCGAGATCGGCCCGAACCGTGCATTGAGTCCGCACCCGGTCCTCGCCGACGCGGTCAAATGCGAATACGCGGGTTCCCAAATCGTGAGTGAATCCGGTGAGAACAAATTGCATCTTCAGGCTCCTTACAAGACTGCTTTGCCGCTCGTTCGTGTGCTCGACTGGAGCCGTCACGAGTAACGCGACGAGAGCGGGTTAAAGAGTGGGGCGTACTCGTGAATCAGGCGATCCTGCCGGCCCGACCGGCTGGCTCCATCGCAAACCTCGAAGACAAACCCCGTCGGCTGTCGTTTCTTGAGCGAGGTATTGAGGTCCTGCAGGTGACCGAGAAGGGCGGCTTGTATATTGGGGGTCTCGCCGACGTAAAGCCATTCGCGCGCATTCGAAATTCCATACACACCTGAGGTGCTGGGCGCGAACGTCCGAACCGAATGTACTGTGAACGGTCGCGGAGTAAGCTCGTCAAAGGGCATACAGCGTCCTTTCGACTAAGATTGGGCGGCGGCGTCTCAGACGGTTGCCCCATTTCTCCGGGGCTGCGGCATTGCCTTCGCCCGCTCCCCTTTTAATCGGAGACGTTCTACCAGTTTCTTCCCCAGGCTCAACTCGCCAGGGTTGGATTTGTAGCCCGGCATCCTCGGATCGATGAACTCTCTGCGGAATAGCTGATCCGACGCCAGACTACTTAAGAGTTCGAGTTCCCTCGCGGTAAATTTAATGGATATCAGTATCATTCGACCCTGACTTATGCTCGCGCAGAACTTGTGCGAATTCCTGCTTGTGCCTTTCGCCCTAGCTTCGATCCCTGCCTTAGCTCAACGTGACTAGCTCCATATCGATTCGGGAGTGGGCAGAGCGTCTCGATATTCACCAGTATCGGTTAAATTCTGCTACTTGTCAAGCGGCTTAGCTGCCGAGAATGGCGCGGTAGTTTACTTATGATAGTTAAATTTAAGAAGAGTTGAGAGCCGGCGCTAGCGAGCGGCGGCTAGACTTCCCGCTTGACACTCCACCCGGCGCGTTCAGCACGGGGGCGGGAGCGCACAGGCGCCGTCAGCGCCGGTCCATAATGGGTAAATGGCGGAACCGCTGATCCCGTTGTTCCCTTTGCCGCTGGTTCTGCTGCCGAACGCCGCGCTTCCACTGCACATTTTCGAAGATCGTTACCGGGAAATGATGGGCGAGATCATCCCGGCGCGCGCCGAATTCGGGATGGTGCTCTGTAAAGACCAGGGCATCGTGAACATCGGCTGCACGGCCACGGTCGAGCAAGTGGTGCGCCGCTACCCGGACGGCAGGTTGGATATCGTCGCTATGGGCCGCCGGCGGTTCACGGTGATTTCCTTGAACGACGACAAATCCTACTTGCGCGCGGCGGTCGAGTTTTTCAACGACGAGCAAGCCGGCGACGTCCCAGCCGAGCTGCGGAGCCGGGCCATTCACGAGTACCGGCAACTGCGCAAAGTGGTCGACGATCCGAGCCGTGCCGAAGCACAGCTTGACCAGCCTCAGATGAGTTTCGAGCTGGGCGGGTTGATTGACGACACGGACAAGCGCCAGAGCCTGCTGAGTATGCGGTCAGAGGTGAAGCGTTTGGAATACTTGGTGAGCATTCTTCCGCAATACACCGTCCAGCAGCGGTTGGTCCGGCTGGCCCGGCGCGCGGGACCGCTCAACGGCCATGCCAAGCACATATTGGAATCTTCCTGACATGCAACCGGAATTGGGCAACTCGCATTCGCCCCGGAACCTGATCTTCGACGCCGACGACACGCTTTGGGAAAACAACATCTATTTTGAGGAAGCCTTCGCCAAGTTCTACGACTATCTGGCGCACTCCTCGCTCACGCCCGACCAGGTGCGCACGGTGCTCGATGAATTTGAGATCGCCAACGCCAGGATTCACGGCTATGGCGCCCGGAATTTCGGCCGCAATCTGGCCACATGCTATCGCCACCTGGTGGAGCGCGATATCTCAGAACGCGATGTAGAGGCGGTGATGGCATTCGCCCACCAGATTCTCGACAAGCCCATGGAGCTGATCGACGGCGTGGAGGAAACGCTGGCGGAATTATCGCTGCGGCATCGCTTGTTCATTTTCACCAAGGGCGATCCGGACGAGCAGCGCTTGAAGATTGACCGCTCCGGCCTGGGCCGTCACATCCAGCATGCGGACATCGTGAAGGAGAAAAACGAGGCTGCGTACCGGGAACTGGCTGCCGGGCACGGGCTGGTTCCGGACCAAACATGGATGATCGGCAATTCGCCGAAATCCGACATCAATCCGGCTTTGGCCGCGGGGTTGAATGCGGTTTTTGTGCCCCACGCCCGGACGTGGAGCCTGGAGAACGAGGCGGTGCCGGCCAGCCACCCGCGGCTGATCCGGGTGGAGCGAATCGGCGACCTTCTGCAGCACTTTTGAGAGAACCGGTAGGAGCGGGCGCTGGAGCCGCGCGGGCACTCGGCGCGCACACTTCCGGCCACGAAACGCACCGACAAATTTCGTCGGCGATTATCAGTGCAGGCGCCGTCTGGGTTTGTGCTTCTCGAGATTGGGCATTTGCCGCCTCATGAATTCGTTGAACAGGGGTACGGTGAAGGCCGTTTCGCCGTGGCGCTGGCTCCACACCATACCCTTGTTGATCAACTGCTGGCGTACAGTCGCAACCGCTGCGGCCTCAACGCCAAGCGTCGCCGCAATGTCGCCGGTTTGGTGCGGACCTGGTCCGAGTTCCGCCATCGCGCGAAGATATTTCTGCTGGAGCGCGGTCAAGCGGTCGAAACGAACGCGGAAGAAGTTGGCGTCCAAATGGGCGATGATGCCGGGGGTGGCTTCCTGAACATGGGCGCGCCGGATTGGGCTCTTGGGCACCGAGTTCCAGACGTAGAAGCCCCATTCCTGGATGAAGTACGGATAGCGTTCGGTCACGCGGAGCACTTCTTCCACCGCACCGTCTTGGAAGTCAACACCCTCGTTCTTAGCTGGGCGGACAAGCGCCGCACGGGCCGCCGCAGCCTCGAGCTGGCCCACCTGGGGATATGTGAAAAGGCGCTCGGCATAGGATTTTGCGTTGCCAGCAAGGGCGGCGATCTGCGGAAGCCCGGCCCCTACAAAAAACAGCGGAAGATCGCGCTGGGCGATCTCGTGACAGGCAACGATGAGCGCAGCCAGTTCCGGAGACGATAGGTATTGCACCTCGTCAAGAAAAATTCCCAAGGCCACATTGCGCTCATTTGCGGCCTCACTTACAGCAACCAATAAATCTGGCAGGTCCTGTTCGAGATTTCCAGTATCGGCTTTCCCGTGTGCTTCTCCGATGCCGATCTCGATGTCGCCTACCTTAACCTTGAACGCTCCGACGAAATTTCTCAAAACTGACGCCGCTTGGCGGACCTTTTGCCCCGCACCCGCTTTTAAGTCGAGGCTGTATAGAACTTGGCGAAGCTCGGGCGCAAGAAGCTGAGGCAGGACCCCGCCCTCTGGTGCTTCGACTTTGGCCGTCCGGAAGCCTTTTTCTTCGGCCATCCGATGAAGCCTATTCAATAAAACGGTTTTGCCGACACCTCGAAGGCCAAGCAACATCATTCCCTTGGTGGGACGTCTATCGAGCACGCGATCCATATCAATCATTGCGTCTTCAAGGAGCTTGTCTCGTCCCGCGAGTTCCGGCGGTTGCAGCCCAGCTCCAGGTGCGTACGGGTTTTTTCTGCGATCCATCGTTGGTAGTTTAACATAATTAGTATCATTACCTAATAACGCATTAATGCCAATAATAACAATAAGACCCAAGTGCCGCATTGCAGGCTCCGCCGGTTGGCTAACGGGCGATGTCTGGTTCCTGGCCGCGGTTCCTTGCCGCGGTTCGTGGCCCCCCAGTCGATTTCGTGATAACCGCGCCGGGAAAAAACTGTCTAATCGAGCAGATGATGGATGAGATGGAATGACGCGGGGCTGGCGGCTTGCGGCTGCAGTCGATGGATCTCACTGACCGCGAATGCGTGGAGGCGGTTTTGGAGGGCGACCGGGACGCGTATCGTCACCTGGTGGTCCGGCACAGTCCCAGTGTGTTCAAAACGGCTTGCCGCATTACCGGCAACGCCGCGGACGCCGACGAAGCGGTGCAGGAGACGTTTCTGCGCGCCTACCTCCAGATTCGGAAGTTTGAGCTGCGCGCCGATTTTGGCACTTGGGTCTACCGGATTGGGGTGAACTGCTGCATCGACCTGCTGAGGAAGCGCCGGAGGCAGAGCGGGTGGCGAGTCTCCGAGCAAACGGAGTTCGGCGAAATGAGCATTCAGCCCGTGGATGGGGCTGCCGGACCCGAACGGCTGTTGTTGAGCGGCGAGCTCGAAGGAAAGCGGCGAGCGGCGATGAGCCGGCTGACGGAAGTGGAGCGCGCTGCGTTTACTTTGCGCCACATGGAAGACAAATCGATGCAAGAGGTCGGCGACCTCTTGAAAATCAGCTCCGACTCGGCCAAACAGGCCGTGTTTCGGGCAGTGCAGAAGCTGCGTCGCGAGTTGCGGCCGTTGTGGGTTAAGGCATTAGACAAGCAATGAGACAGGCAATGAAGCATTTGAGCGAAGAGGAGCTTTACGCTTTAAGCCAGGAGCCGAGCGGCGCCGGGCACCCACATTTTCGGGAGTGCCCACACTGTGCGGACGCGTACGACGAGGTCAAGCGGCTGCTCGAAGCAACCGCTGCTGCTGGGCGGGTGAGCGAGCCCACGCCTGACTACGGCGAGAAGGTGTTTGCGGCCATTCAGGCATCGCTCCCGGTGTACGGCCAAAAGCAATCACAGCGGAAGTGGAACTGGTGGGGACAGAACGGCCGGCTGATCTTCGCCGGAGGCGTAGCGAGCCTGGCGCTGGTTGCCGGGGCGTTCTGGGCCGGAAGCGCGTGGCAACAGCGGCAAGCGCGCGAGGAAACGGCGAAATGGAATCGCGGGGCACCCAGCCGCGTGGTGTTCGTGGTGGTGCGCGATCATCTGGATCGTTCCGAGAGGCTACTCATGGAGCTCGACCACGCCGGGCATCTGACCGAGGTCGATCGCGGCCCCATTGCGAGCGAAGCCAGCGAACTGCTCGAAGACAATCGCCTTTACCGGCAGACGGCGGCGGCTTCGAACGATCCGGCGCTTGCCGCGCTGCTGGACCGGCTGGGGAGGGTGCTGATCGAGGTGGCGCACGATCCGGCGACTCTGGAAGGCGGCGCATCCGGGACGATCCGTGAGGACATGAACCTGGATGGGCTGCTATTTGAGCTGAGGGTGTTGCGAGACAAAGAAGGCGCACACGGGCGAGGCGGGGAAGATACAAAGGAAACAAAGTCGTGACGAACAGTAAGAGATTCATAACGAAATTGACAGTTTATGGAATGGCGGCGCTGGCCGGCTGGAGCCTGGCGTTTGGGCTGGGTCCGCTGCCCGATCCGCAGGCGGCCGCGGCCGCGAAAAGCGCGGAAGACCAGAAATACGAAGAGGGGCAGGCGCTGTTGAACAGCAGCCGCTGGGCGGAAGCTGAATCCGCATTCCGCGCCATCGCGGAGATGCGCACGGCGCGAGCCGCAGCGGCGCTTTACTGGCAAGCGTATGCCGAGAGCAAGATGGCGCATGCGTCGGAGGCGCTCCAGACCTGCGCCCGTCTGAGAAGCTCGTATCCACAAAGCCAGTGGCTCAAGGAATGCGGGGCGCTCGAAATCGACATTCGCAAAGGAACCGGCGCGAGCGTTTCTCCTCAGGCCGAGCAGGACGAGGATCTGAAGCTGCTGGCTTTGAACGCCTTGGTACAGCAGGACCCGGCGGCGGCGATACCGATTCTGAAGAATATCCTCGCCGGCAATCACTCGCCAAAGATGAAGGAGCGCGCCTTGTTTGTCCTGACGCAAACCGACTCGAAGGAGGCGCAGGATGTGCTGGCACAGGTGGCGCGAGGTCAGTCGGGCCCGGAGCTTCAACTCAAGGCGATCCAGATGCTCTCGACCCAGGAGGGGAAGAGGGCGAGCCCACTGCTCGATGAGGTGTATCGAAGTTCGAGCGATGTGAAAGTGAAAGAGGCAATTCTTCACTCCTACCTCGTCTCGGGCGATAGCAGCAAACTGCTCGAGGCGGCTCGCGGGGAGACGAACCCGCAGTTGGTTCGCGCCGCCGTCCACACTCTCGGGGCGATGGGCGAGGCCGATCAATTGCTGAGCTTGTACCGATCGGCGAAAACCAACGAAGCCAAGGCGGCCATCATCGACGGGTTTGTGCCGTGTGGAGAACGGGCAACCCCGGCGCTCAAGGAAATCGCCACCACCGAGCCGGATAGCCACCTGCGCCGCAAGGCGATTCGCGATCTGGGCATCACGGGCGGCCACGGCAGCGGCCCCATGCTTGTCGAGATTTACCAGAAGAGCTCGGATGAAGACAGCAAAGCAGCGGCGCTCGACGGGCTGTTTGTGGCTGGAGACGCGCATGACCTGATTACGCTGGCGCGCGGTGAAAAGGATTACGGCATGAAAAAGAAGATCGTCGAGAAGCTGAGCATCATGGGCAACAAGGAAGCGAACGAATACATGATGGAGCTGCTGAAGTGAACTGAGGCGAGTCTCAGAGAGGACGTAAGCAAATGACAAGAAATTCCATCCGCCAGCCTTCCTTCTTTATCGCGATGCTCGCGTGGCTTGCCGTCTCCGCGGCTGCGCAGCCCGTCATTCGAAACGCCAAGCTCCGCACTGAACAGCCGGCTCCCACGCTTTCCGCCAAAATGGAGGCGCTTACGCGCGAAGCAGGCCCGCTTTGGGTGGGCTACGAGGTACCGTCACTGCATTCGGCGGGACGCCATTCGTGGGGAAATTGCGGCCTGCAGTACTTGGAAGATGGACGAGGGAATACGAGCGAAACCGATGCTGAATCCTCTGCCCCGAGCGCTGCCTACATCTTTCTGCGGGTTGCGGATCACGCCATCGGCAAGATC
>Ga0302325_10021662_pt1 | contig 13452 bp, 9 predicted proteins | sample Palsa_T0_2_FD_201948 | JGI IMG/M metagenome (GOLD analysis project Ga0302325, IMG submission 201948) | Peat permafrost microbial communities from Stordalen Mire near Abisko, Sweden - Palsa_T0_2 | ecosystem: Environmental > Terrestrial > Soil > Palsa > Peat permafrost | place: Sweden: Abisko... | reverse complement strand
GCTGGATCTCGTTGGTGCCCTCGCCGACGATCATCAGGGGGGCGTCGCGGAAGTAACGTTCGACGTCGTACTCGGTGGAGTAGCCGTAGCCGCCGTGGACGCGGACCGCGTCCAGCGCCACCTGCATGGCGATCTCGGAGGCGAAGAGCTTGGCCATGCCGGCCTCCATGTCGCAGCGCTGCCCGGCGTCGAACCGCTCGGCGGCGTGCAGGATCAGCTGCCGGGCCGCGGTGATCTTGGTGGCCATGTCGGCCAGGTAGTTGCCGACCGACTGGTGCTTCCAGATGGGCTTGCCGAAGCTTTCGCGCTGCTGAGAGTAGGCCAGCGCGTCGTCGAACGCGGCCCGGGCGACGCCCAGCGCGCGGGAGGCGACCTGGATCCGCCCGGTTTCCAGGCCCTTCATCATCTGCGCGAAGCCCTGTCCTTCGGCTCCGCCCAGCACCGCGTCGGCGGGCGCCCGGTAGTCCTCGAAGATCAGCTCGCAGGCCTCGACGCCCTTGTAGCCCAGTTTGGGCAGGTCCTTGGACACCGTCAGGCCCGGGCCGTGCTCAACGAGCAGGATCGAGACGCCCTTATGCCGGGGCCGTGCGTCCGGGTCGGTCTTGCAGAGCAAGGCGATCAGCCGTGAACGGCGGGCGTTGCTGATCCAGGTCTTGGCCCCGCTGACCACGTAGGAGTCGCCGTCGCGGCGGGCGCGGGTGGTCATGGCCTGCAGGTCCGAGCCGCCGCCTGGCTCGGTCAGCGCCATCGTGGCGCGGATCTCGCCGGTGGCCATCTTGGGCAGGTACCGGTCCTGCTGCTCTCGGGTGCCGAAGGCCAGCAGCAGCTTGGCGACGACGGTGTGACCGCCCATCGCGCCGGCCAGGCTCATCCACCCGCGGGACAGCTCGGCGGTCACCAGCGCGTAGCAGGGCATCGACACCGGGACCTCGCCCCAGGGCTCGGGGATGGCCAGCCCGTAGATGCCCAGCTCCTTCATCTGCTCGATGAGCTTCTCCGGGTAGGTGTTGGCGTGCTCCATGTCCCGGACCACGGGCCGGACCTCGCGGTCGACCCAGTCGGCCACGGTCTCGACGACCGCCTGTTCCTCGGTGCTCAGCATGATGGGCGGGCCTTCCTTTCCAAGCTTGCGGTAGCGGTCAGGGAGGGCTCCGCGCCTTGCGCCCCGACGGTGATCTCGGCCGACGCCCTGGCCGGACCGCCGATGGCGATCAGGCGGGCGGGCACGAAGGCCGGCCGCGCCAGCCGGTAGGCGAACGAGCAGACCCGCTGTTCCGGGACGTGGATGCGCAGCAGCTCCAGCGCCAGCAGGGCGAGCAGCGGCCCGTGCACGACGAGATCGGGGTAGCCCTCGGCCTGCGTCGCGTACGGCCGGTCGTAGTGGATGCGGTGCCCGTTGTAGGTCAGCGCGCTGAAGCGGAACAGCAGGACCGGGTCAGTGGCCAGCTCTGACCGCCACTCCCCCGTAGGCTCGGCGGCGTCTGTCCCGGGCCGGGGGACCGCGCGCGGCGGGGCACCACCGGGCTCGGAGCGGTAGACGATGTCCTGTTCTTCGGTGCCCACCGGGACGCCGTCGGCCGTCAGCTCGTGGCGCACGGTCACGAACGCCAGATCGCCGCTGCGGCCGGACTTCACCGACACGTCCACCACGGCGGACCTGCTGGACAGCTCCGCGCCGACACCAATGGGGGCATCGAGCCGCAGCCGCCCGCCGGCGAACATCCGGCGACGCCCCGGGACGGGAGGCAGGAACGGGCCGCCGACCGGATGGCCGTCCGCGCCGATCTCAGCCTGGGCGGGGTGGTCCAGCAGGTAGAACCAGTGCCAGAGCGGCGGCAGCGGATCGCCGGGGTCCAGCCGGGGCGGCACCGCCCCGATCAGGTCCGCGAACGCCGCGGCGGGCCAGGGATCGACACGGCGCGATAGCTGCGCCGTGCCGGGCTGCCAGTGCCGCAGCACATCGCCCAGAGTCGGCGCATCGGCGGGTGTGGCGAGCGCCGACCGGGGCGCGGCGCTAGCCAGGGCGGACGAGACGGTCGCCGGACTCAGGTCAGGTCGGTGCATCGGAGCTCCTTCCGCCTTGGTCTGCTCGGGCCAGGGCCGGCTAACGCCGGGCTGGTTTCGCCTAGCATATACATAATATATTAAGTTTTCAATTGGACGCCAGTGCATCAGCAGGGTGTGCTGGATCACACGTATGCCGAGCTGCGGGGCCTTCCCGCTACGCCGGTGGAACCGATGGCAGCGGCAGTTGGGCGATGGCCTGCCTGGTTTCGAGGTCGGTGATCTCGGCGGGAGTGAAGCCCCAGTCGCGTAGGGCCGCCTCGGTATGCTCACCCGGCCGGGCCGCCGGGCCGGCGACCGCACCTGGGGTGCGGCCAAAACGGGGCGCGGGTGCGGCCTGGAGCACGCCGTCCAGCGGCACGAACGAGGATCGGGCCACGCTGTGCTCGTGCTCAAGCGCCTCATCGAGGGTCAAGACGGGAGAAAAGCAGGTCTCCAGCGGCTGCAGCAGCTTCACCCACTCGTCACGAGTACGGGTCAGGAAGATTCCCGCGAAGCGTTCTTTCACGCCTGGCCAGCTGCCCTGGTCCAGTTGCGGGGGCAGTTCTTCCAGAGACAGTCCGAGGGCCTCGACCAGCACCTGGTAGAACTTCGGTTCGTTCGCCGCTACCGCCACCCAGCGGCCGTCCGATGTCTCGTAGGTCCCGTAAAACGGGGCGCCGCCGTCGAGCCGGTTCGACTCCCGGCGGTCGTGCCACGCGCCGACCTGCCGCAAGCCATGAAAATTCGACCCCAGCAGGGAGACACCGTCGACCATGGCGGCATCGAGGACCTGCCCTCGTTGCGAGCGGAAAGCCTCGAGCAAGCCGGACACGATCCCGAACGCAAGGAGCATGCCGCCGCCGCCGTAATCGCCGACAAGGTTGAGGGGCGGGACCGGGCGGCCTTGTGCCGGGCCGATCGCGTGCAACAGGCCGGTAAGCGCGAGGTAGTTGAGGTCATGGCCGGGAGATGCGGACAGCGGCCCCTCCTGGCCCCAGCCCGTCATCCGGCCGTAGACCAGCCGGGGATTGCGCTGCAGGCACTGGTCCGGGCCGATCCCCAGGCGCTCGGCCACACCGGGCCGGCTGCCCTCGATGAGGGCGTCGGCCTGCGCGACGAGGCGCAGCACGACCTCGGCGCCCGCCGGGTTCTTCAGGTCGACTCCAATCGAACGCCGACCGCGGCGGTTGACGAAATCGACTGGGCGCTGGCCGTCCGCGTAGCCGCGTACGTGGTCGGCGCGGTCCACCCGGATCACCTCGGCGCCCATGTCACTGAGCATCATCGCGCACCAGGGGCCGGGACCGATCGATGCGATCTCGACGACCTTAACGCCTTCTAGCGGGCCCATTCGTCCTCCGCATTCAGCTGTACTTGACCGTCTTACTGACCGCGCACAGAGCCTCGACCGTCTCCTCGACCAGCCGGCCGAGCACCTCGGCTGCCCCCGGCAGGTCGTTGATCATCCCACTGCCGGCGCCTGCCGGGAGGTTCATGAACGCCTTCAGGTTGGCCCCGGCGGCGGTGAACCGGAACGGCGCGGTCAGCACTCGCTGAGTCGGGTAGGGACTGAGCTCGTCTTCGTGGCCATCCCACACGTCCGTGAAGCGGTTACGGAGCTGGCGAACGTGCAGGCCGTCAAAGATCGTGGAGCGCAGCGTTGTGTCGTGCCCGGCCTCGACCACGGCGCCCTTGAACCCGTCCTCGGCCTGAGACTCCCGGGTGGCCAGGAACCGCGTGCCGACCCAGGCACCCTGTGCGCCCATGGTGAGGCACGCCGCGATTTGCGCGCCCTTCGCCAGCCCGCCCGCCGCGACGACCGGGACGGAGGAGAACTCGAGCACCTCGGCCAGCAAGGTGATCAGGCCGACGTCGCCGGTGTGACCGCCACCCTCGGTGCCCTGCACGATGACGACATCGGTGCCGCTGCGGATCGCGCTGCGGGCGTGCTTGGCCAGGCCCACGATGCTCATCACCTTCGCGCCCTTAGCCCGGCATGCCTCGACCACCCAGCGCGGAGTGCCGAGCGCGCAGGCGATTACCTCAGCACCGTGGCCGAGCGCGATCTCGAGCTTCAGCCGGTTGTCAGCGATGCTGATGGCCTGATCGTGCGTCGGGCCCAGCTCGACGCCGTGCTCGCGCAGCTCCTGCTGAAGCCGCTTCAGCGGCCCGGGCAGCTCAGCCGGCACGCCGACCTCGGCCAGCCCTTTCGGCGCGTTGGCCGGGAAGCCGAGATCGACACACAGCGGACGCGAGCTGAGCTTGCGGAACAGCCTGATCTCCGCGTCGAGCTCGTCGGGCGTGATGTCTATGCCGCCGATCGACCCCAGGCCGCCTGCGTTGGACACGACCGCCGCCAGCCGGCCGTAGGCGACGCCGCCCATCCCGGCTTGCATGATCGGCACGTCGATCCCCAGGAGATCGCAGATCGGCGTCCGCAATGCTGTTGGCATCGCGGTCTCCCTTCACTTGAGCGAGCGTGCGCTACAGGCCGATGGCCGCGGCCAGTTCGATGACGCCCTCGGCCGTCTTCACGTGCGCGTAGTCGATGTGCTGGCCCTCGAAGTCGACCGCCGCGTGGCCCTGAGCCTCCGCTTCGCGGAACGCCGCGATCATGCGGCGGCAGGATTCGACCGTCGCGGCTGACGGGGTGAACACCTCGTTGGAGACGGCCACGTGCGACGGGTGGATGCAGACCATGCCGCGGTAGCCGAGCTTGCGGGCATCCAGCGTGAAGCGCCGGAACCCGTCCAGGTCCTTGATGTCCTGCCACACGCCGGTGACCGGGTGGTGCAGGCCCGCCGCGCGGGCGGCCACGACGATCCGGCTGCGCTGGTACAGGGTCTCCAGCCCCTCAAGCGTAAACTCGAAGCCCAGCTCGCGGCTGACGTCCGCGTTCGGGCCGGTCGCGCCGAGCAGGCTCGATACGCGAGGGCTCGCGGCCGCGATCTCCTCGCAGTGCGCGACTGAGACCGCCGTCTCGAAGCTGATGATCAGCCCGACCGACCCCGGCGGGAGAGCTTCGCGCGCTTCGATGTGCGAGACGACCGCGTCGATCCGGACGACCTCCTCGGCGTTGAACACCTTGGGCAGGAACAGGCCGGCCAGACCCGGGACGATGACCTCTTCGGCGTCGGCGCCGAACAGGCCGCTGTCGTAGCTGTTCGGCCGGACCCAGACGTCGGTCCGCGTGCCCTGCTGGCGCACCCGCCCGATCGTCTCCCGTACTGTTTTGCGCGCGTCAGCCTTGTCCACGGCCGGAACCGAGTCCTCCAGATCAAGGATCATGGCGTCGGTGCCTGCGGCTACCGCCTTCTCCGCCCAGCTGGACTTGTGCCCGGGGACGAAGAGCATCGATCGATAGGGCTTCACAGGTGTTCCTCCTAGGTCGGAAATCGTAAAACGCAGCGGGTGGTACTCACGGGAGGCCAGGCCCTCGGCGACCCCGGATCCGCCGGACCCGTCTTTGCTAAGAGCTATTCAACATTATATATTAAGTACACGCAAGGTGGTGAGAGGTTGGGTCCCGGCCTGGCCCGCCGGCCTGCCGGAGCATCTGGAAGGGTAAACGTCATGCGTGAGATCGTGATCTGCGAACCGGTCCGGACCCCGATCGGCCGGTATGGCGGGTCGCTGAAGCCGCTCAGCGCCGCCGAACTCGGTGAGATAGCGCTGCGGGGCCTGCTCGAGCGGACCGGGCTTGACCCGGCCGCCGTCGACGACGTGGTGCTCGGGCACTGCTACCCCAACAGCGAGGCGCCCGCGATCGGCCGGGTGGTCGCGCTCAACGCGGGCCTGCCTGAGACGGTGCCAGGCATGCAGGTGGACCGGCGCTGCGGGTCCGGGCTGCAGTCCGTGCTCATCGCCGGCCTGCAGGTGGGCAGCGGCGGCCAGGAGCTGGTGATCGCGGGAGGCGCCGAGAGCATGAGCAATGTCCCGTTCTACTCCACCGAGATGCGCTGGGGCATCAAGGGCCCGGGCGTGACCCTGCACGACGGGCTGGCGCGCGGGCGTGTCACCGCGGGCGGACGGGACTACCCGGTCCCGGGCGGCATGCTAGAGACGGCCGAGAACCTGCGCCGCGAGTACGGCATCTCCCGGGATGAGCAGGATCAGCTCGCCCTGGTCTCCCACCAGCGAGCGGTGGCCGCGCAGCGGTCCGGGGTCTTCGCCGAGGAGATCGTCCCGGTCACGATCCGGACCCGCAAGGGCGAGGAAGTTATCGACACCGACGAGCACCCGCGCGCCGACGCCTCGCTCGAGGCGCTGGCCGGCCTGCGGCCGGTGCTGGGCAGGCAAGATCCTGAGGCGACCGTGACCGCGGGCAACGCCAGCGGCCAGAACGACGCGGCGGCCATGTGCGTCGTCACGCATCCCGAGCGGGCGCAGGCCCTCGGGCTGCGGCCGCTGGTCCGCCTGGTGTCCTGGGCGGTGGCGGGCGTGCCGCCCAGGACCATGGGCATCGGCCCCGTCCCCGCGAGCCGGGCCGCGCTGGACCGCGCCGGGCTGAAGCTGTCCGACATGGACCTGATCGAGCTCAATGAGGCCTTCGCGGCCCAGGTGCTGGCCTGCACCCGGGAATTCGGGTTCGGCCAGGCCGACTTCGAGCGCCTCAACGTGCACGGCTCGGGGATCTCGCTGGGGCACCCAGTCGGCGCAACCGGCACGCGCATCCTGACCACGCTCGCCCGGGAGATGCAGCGGCGGCAAGCCCGGTACGGGCTGGAGACGATGTGCATCGGCGGGGGCCAGGGCCTGGCTGCGATCTTCGAGCGAGTGGCCGCGTAAGGCCGAACGGGAACCCAACCGCTGTCCGCCTGGTGCGGCTTCGCCGAGGCAAGGGAACGACGAGATGAGCTACTTCCGGGCCAGCACGCGCGATGACCGGCAGGTCCTCGTGCCGATGGACTGGGCGCGCAGCGGGTGGGCCGCGAATGGCCAGATCCGAGGTACCGCGATCAGCGGCGCGCTCGCCATGGCCGCCGAGAGCGTTGCGGCCGGGCTGGAGGGCGCCGGCATGTTCCGCCCGGTCCGCTGGACGCTCGACCTGTTCCGGCCCGCGGCCATGATCCCGAGCACGACCTACGCCACAGTGGTCCGTAGCGGACGGCGGCTGCGCCTGGTCGACGCCGTGTTCGTCCAGGAAGGTGCGGCGGTCGCGCGCGGCAGCCTGTTGCTCCTCGCGGTCGGCGGGGCGGCGAGCGGGACGACCTGGATCAGCCCGGCATCGGATGTCCCGCCGGTTCCAGGCCTCCGCCCAGCAGGCACGGAGCGCACCCTGTTCTTCAGCGAGGGAAAGGGCTGGACCACCGACTCCGCGGATCACGGCAACGCCGCGCGGAAGGCGACATGGCATCTGCCTGTGCCGGTCATCGAAGGCACGCTGCCGTCGCCGTTCCAGCACGTGGCGACGATTGCCGACTCGTCGAACCTCGTCACGAACTGGGGCACGGCCGGCGTCGAGTTCATCAACGCCGACCTCACGCTCGCGCTGACCCGACTACCGGACGAGGCGGCCGGCATCGGGCTCACGGCCGCGCAGCGCACCGCAGGCGACGGCATCGCCCTCGGTGCGACAACGGTCTTCGACAGTCGCGGTCCGCTCGGAATGGTGCTCGTCTCCACTCTTGCTAATGGCACGCACGCCGTAGATCCGGGTGCCGTCGTCTTCTGACCGCGCTCAAAGTCGGCCACTAGGGCCGCCGGCGATCAAGGCGCACCGCGTCGATCCTCGGCCGACCGCGGAGCAGCTCGTCCCGACCTCCTGCGTTGTCGCAGGTGAGAGGGCTGACGATGACTGCTGTAATGGCTCCCGCGCATGGACTCGAACCTATAACTTACCGGTTAACAGAAGTTCGAGGGCCTGCCGTGTGCCAGGGAATGCCGTTTCGTCCGTGGTATTTATGTGGGATGCCAGCTGGGAAGCCGGATCTGTGTGATTTCTGTGGGGCCGGCCCGCTTCAGGTAATGGCTCAGGGCACAAGCGTCAATGCGTCCACGTGACTCGGTCTTACCACAAGTGAAATGACGCCGATCAAGGGTGGCCACCTCGGCCAGGTTCAGGCGCTCCGCGACGGCGATCACCGAAGCGTCGGTGGTGCCCAGCGGCAGGCTGGCGTACGTTTTCCACCAGCTCGGCCATCCGCGAGAAGTCACCGGCTGTCAATTCGACCGGCGTGAAGTCACCTTCCGCAAGCGAACGCAGGAATAGCGACTCAAGATGCGCGCCAGCTTCCCGAGCTAGCAGGTAGCCGACCTCGGCCACCACAGTCGCAGGAACCAGCAGCTCCCGGCGCTCATGGTGAAGCTTGTTGAAAAGAGCTACGCAGGCAGCGTGGTCCCGGTCATTGGAAAGCGCCGCGGCCACCCGTATCGCAGACGATCACGCTGAATGACCGAAGCCGTCCTCGAGCAGATCCTCAGCCCGGGCCGCCACGTCATCAGTCCTGCCTTCACGCTGCACGCTCATAAGTCAAGTGTACGCATCGTCAGTGCCGGTCACTGAAACCAACAGTGTGCCCGCTGTTTGCCTGGTAGGAGGGTTAGCCATGGTGTGAGTATGAAAGCCGCGCCCGTTGCCTGGGAGGTGGCGCTCTTTGCGTCCGCTATCTCAGGAGAGAGATAGCCGCCGACATCGGTCCCAGTCTCGGACGAGTGCAGATGCAGCTCGAGAACTTGGATGCGGAAGTCGACCTAGTGCTGGCAACGCGGCTCGCGGAGCTCATCTACAAGTCCCGATACAGCCCAGCGACAGTACTGAAGATCCGCAGCCAAGTAGGTGATCAGCCGCCCGTGACCTGCGAAACACGAGATCGCGCAAGGCGGCATGAGCGATCGTTGTCGTCCGCCTATCGAGCCACCGTGCACAGGTAGGCATGGCCACGGTTCGCACGCTGGTGAAAGACTGCCTGAGGTAGGAGGGCCCGAGAACACCCCGCGAGAGTATCTGCTGGCTCTTACCTCTTGCCGCGGGCTACGATCCGGTTTGGGAGAAATGGATGGCGAGCAGGCGGCGTCGGCTGGACCCGGTGGGACCGTTCGGTAATCCGGACGGGTCGCGAGCCGACATCGAGGATCTGATCAGCGAGTTCGTCGACTTCGGGGGCAATCCGGCCTACGGCCACCTCGCCACCCGGGCCAACGATTCCAAGGTGCGCGTCATCGTGGGCAAGCTGGGCGCGGGCAAGACGGTCTACCTGCGGCGTCTTCAGGATTTCCAGTCCCATCAGGACTCGGTCTACGCCGACGTGCCGCAGCAGAGCCTGCCGAAGACCGAAGTTATCGTGAAGGCGTGCCAGTGGTTCTCGGACAGCGTCCTGGTCGAGAAGTGGATGCAGATCTGGGAACGGGCGATCATGCGGTCGCTGGCCTCGCACCTGCTGCTCCGCCCGGAATTGCGGGCGCAGGTCGATGACCGGCAGGCCGCCGAGATCGAGCGGTCGTACGCGCGGTTGCTGGGTGATTTCCGCCGTCCCCGGTCGATCTACAGCCAGGTGCGGGACATCATCAACGAGCGGCAGACGGCCCATCAGCTGTCCGCGTACCTGGATGATCCGCTCTGGGACGACCTGGAGGACCTGCTGGGTGAAGTGGTCATCCGGTGCAAGCCGATCTACTTCTACCTGGACGCGGTGGACGAGGAGTTCAGCCACGCTCCCATGTACTGGCTGAAGTGCCAGGAGGGGCTGTTCTATCAGGTCATGCGGCTGCTGCGCGATCACAAGCTGGGCGGCCGCCTGCACGTCGTGGTCTGCATCCGCGACATCGTCATGTCGTCCGTGTACCGGTCCGAACACGCGCCGCGGTATTACAACGAACCCCACATCCGGGTCCTGACCTGGGACCGCGGCTCGCTGCTTTACCTGCTGGGGCAAAAACTGGCCAGGCTGCCGCCGTCGCTGCTGATGCGGCGCCCTGCCAGCGGCGCTCCCACAATCGGCGACTGGCTCGGGGTCGACGGCCAGTGGCCGGGACCCGACGGTGACGGACCGATCGAGGACTACCTGCTGAGCCACACCCGGTTGCTCCCGCGCGACATCATCTCGCTCGGCAACGAGTTGAGCGAGGAGGTCCTGCGGCAAAAGCAAGCAGGGTTGGCAGGCCTGCCCCCGGCGGTGCTGCAAGCGGTGGTGCAGCGGTGCGCCAAGCGGTTCGGCGATTCCCAGCTCGCGCAGTGTGCCAACCAGATCTCCTCGGACCTGATGCCAGAAGGCGCCGCCCTGCACGACTACTCCGAGTTGTTCACCAGCACCCAGTCCTATATCAGCGGCGTGCAAGAGGACGTCCGGTCCTTCGTCCGGATGATCGGCGTCGACCGGTTCTCGCGCGGGGATCTGCTGGCCCTGCAGGAAGTGGCGGACCTGCACTTCCAGGAGCCGACCAACCTCGCGTCCGTCCTGTGGCAGAACGGCCTGCTCGGGTACGTCGACGAGGCGGGGCGGCGCCGGTTCTACTCCCTGGGCGACGTCGAGCAGTTCCACCTCCCGCCCGAGGCAGGCATCTACGTGCTGCATCCGTGCCTGGTCTACGCCGTCGGGGGAATCCGGCAGGTGGGGGAGCAGGACTCTGCCGGAGCGGGAGATTCGCGCCGCACACGCCCGCTCACGTCTCCTAAGCGCTCCGGCCTTCCCGAGGCACCGGACGCTGCACCGCGCTCAGGCGGCAACCGGGCGCTCCTGGAACCCGGCCCAGCAGAGGTGCGGGACCGCCAGGTCACCGGGCTTCCGAGCGGGCTGATCACGCTCCTGTTCAGCGATATCGAGGGGTCGACCCGGCTGGTCAAGGCCCTGCGAGACCGCTACTGGCAAATCCTGGCCGAGCACCGGCGGCTGATCCGCGCGGCCGTCGCTGAGTACGCCGGCTACGAGGTGGACGCGCAAGGTGATGCGTTCTTCGTCACGTTCGACGACGCGAAGCAGGCCGTGCTGTGCGCGCTGGAGATCCAGCGGGCCCTGGCAGGCCACCAGTGGCCGGCCGACACGCCGGTCCGGGTGCGGATCGGCATTCACACCGGCCATGCGGTCCCGGCCGACGGGGCCTACACGGGCCTGGCCGTCCATCGCGCGGCCCGGATCTGCGCCGCCGCCCGCGGCGGCCAGGTGTTCCTCTCGCAAGCGACGCAGACCCTCATCGAGGATGAAGAGGAGGATCTCGGGTTCGCGCTGGTGGACCTGGGCGAGCACCGGCTGAAGGACCTTGACCGGCCGGTTCGCCTGTTTCAGCTGGCCGCGCCGGGGCTCGGGGCCACGGTCCCGGCCGACCTGCCGGTCCGCGGGGAACCCAGCGGAGCAGTGGCTCCGGATCAGACCGTGCCCAGGGGGCTCACGTCCGGCAGCGCGCATCGTTTGCAGCCGCGCCGACGAACGTTAGCTACTCGCGACCAGCGGCAGATGAGGATGTTCTGGGTCCGGTCACTCCCGCAGCCTAACGGGCCTGCCAGCGCTTTGGATCTGCCGGTGAGCGCGCACACTCGCCGCGAAGGGCCTGGCTGTCGCCCCAAGAGGCGCTGCCCGCGTCCCGGCTCAGGTCGATGCGCAGACCCGCGTTGCCAGACCGCCGCCACGGCAAGTCCTGCTCTAGCGCTGCGGGTCGCCTTCGATCAGGCGCAGCCGGGACGTCACCATCGGCTATCAGCCTGGCGGAGCATCGCCTCGAGTCCGGGGTCGGCCCCGATCTCCCGGACCTCTTGCGCACAGCGGCAGGCGACGGCGATCTTGGCAGCCCACTGCAGCGCCTCCTCGCGTGAGGGCACGTCGACGAGCGTGAATCCGCCGATGGCCTCAGGGTACGGGCCGTCGGTGACCGCCCCGTCGATGGCCACGATGCTCGCCGGCCGGTTTTCCAGTCCGCCGCCGGACACATACACGCCGGCGTTGATGGCCTCCTGGACCGCCGCGTGCGCGGCCCTGGCCACGGCGGGCATGTCCTCGCCGGGGATGTGGTCCATCGCGTGGGCACCGAACGAGATCAGGTACTGCACCATCCACGGCTCCGTTGTCCCGGCGGCCTGCTCCGGCCGTGTCCTGACTCATAGACGAACGACTCGCCCCGGATCCATCGCTCCGCCAGGAGAAATTTCTCACGGGTCCCGCCATTCGGCCTCCGCGAGCGTCATATGCCCCGTGTTCGCAGAGATCATCGCCGTTGCCGCCGACTACGAGCAGTCCAACCGCACTCATCTAATGCCGCAGTAGCAGCGTCAGTTCGGCTACGCCACCGCGCAGAACTGGGGCATCTGCTCATTTCAGCACCATCCCAGCCTGTAACGCAAGAACGCCGGGCGCGGCTACTGGGTGGCAGCGTGGGCGCGGTCCAAGACGCCGGCGGTGACGCCGACGTACATGTCCAGGGTGATGCGGTAGTAGGCGTGGTCGGCCATCCGGGACACGTCGGTGGCGTCGAGCTTCCAGGTGAACAGGGTGGTGGTGCAGAACACGTGCCGCAGGCTGTGCCAGGTCCACCTGCCGTTGCAGTCGGCGTCGCGCCACCCGGCCGTCCGGTAAGCGGGCTGCAGCACCTTGCGGTTGAAGTTGGAGGACCGCCGGGTAGATCGTACGGCGGTACTTGCGGTTCTTCGGCGGCTCGACGTAGAGGCGCCCGCCGACTTCGACGACCTTGCGGTCCACCGAGATCACCCGCGCGGCCGGGTCCACCTCGCCGATGGTCAGGGCGGCCAGCGGTGACGGCCATCAGCTCATCGAGGTCCCCGCGCAGCCCGGCGGCCAGCGCCTGGCCCAGCGCGGCCACGTCGGCGTCGGCGGGCACCTCGGCGGGATCCACCCAGAACACCGACTCGCCCGCGTAGCTCACCTGCGGCCGGGGCAGCGCGCGATCCCCGGCCTGCCAGTGCACCTGCGCCAGCCGCGCACTGGCCAGGTACCCGCCCTCCAGCCCGGCCGAGACCAGGGCCGAGATCATGCCCCGGACCCGGCCGCCCTCCCCCGGCGTCGGCGCGGCATTGACGATCTGCTGCATGTGCCTGGTCGTGATGTCCTGGCAGCGGACCGCGCCGATGACCGGGACCGAACCGCTCGCACAGGCGGCGCTGGGTATGCGCGTGCTTGCGGGACCACTGCCGCTGCACCGGAAGCCGCTCCGCTGACAGGTAGAACGCGATCAGGTCCGCGCCGCGCAGCGTCATATTCGGCGCATCGGCCTCCAGCCGCCCGGCTACGAGCCGGTTGTGGGGACCTTGCCGCGCGAGGACGCTTACTGCGCCATGGCGGTTCCCTCTCTTCCTGCGTTGTCGCAGGTGAGAGGGCTGACGATGACAGCTGAAGTGGCTCCCGCGATAGGACTCGAACCTATAACCTGCCGGTTAACAGCCGGCTGCTCTGCCAATTGAGCTACGCGGGATCGACCCGCATAAGGTTAGCGCACCCGCGGCGCGGACGTGACGCGTGTCAG
>Ga0302325_10021661_pt1 | contig 13452 bp, 11 predicted proteins | sample Palsa_T0_2_FD_201948 | JGI IMG/M metagenome (GOLD analysis project Ga0302325, IMG submission 201948) | Peat permafrost microbial communities from Stordalen Mire near Abisko, Sweden - Palsa_T0_2 | ecosystem: Environmental > Terrestrial > Soil > Palsa > Peat permafrost | place: Sweden: Abisko... | reverse complement strand
GTTCATGCGGCCGGGGAATCACGTGCACGGCAACCAATTCACCGACACGCCGCGCCGCCGCAGCGCCCGCATCCGTCGCGGCCTTTACCGCACCCACGTCTCCGCGGACCATCACCGTGACGTAACCCGAGCCAATATATTCTTTGCCGATCAATACGACATTGGCAGCCTTCACCATTGCATCCGCAGCTTCAATCGAGCCAATCAATCCCTTGGTCTCAATCATGCCTAGTGCGTCATTGGCCATGCTACCTCGCTCGCTTGCGCTCGCTGGATGCCGGAGAGGCAGCCGCGCAAATCATCCGCGCAGCTCGTCGCTCATTCAGCTTGGCAGGAATTCCAGCGCAGACTAGCACGCCGGATGTAGCGAATCAAGCAGCGTCCGCGCCTCTATGTTGGCTTCCGTCCTCGATTCAGTTTTCGTTTGGCTGCTCACGGCCTGGTTTGCCTTGGAAATTATTTCAGCGGCCGAGAAAACGCTCGATGGTGCTGATTTCTGTTTCCGCTTGATCGAGATAAGTTTTTGCGCGCGCGGCGTCGCCGTTCTGAAGCGCGCCATCGGCCTTGGCGAGATCGTTATCCATGCGCGCTTCCGCAGCGACGATGTCTCCGCGCAATCCGAGTCCTTGCCTGCTCATGGATTGCTTCAGCACGTCGAGGCTCGATTTGACGGCTGCGGCGCGCCCGCTGGCCTGATCAATCTGATGTTCCAACTCGTTGAGCTGGGCCGCGTTCGCGTCTGGCGGACCCGGCGCGTTGGCCGAGTTGTCCGGCGGCGGCGCTTGCTGCGGAACGGGGTTCACCCGGGGCCGCAGCGGCCGAGGTTTGACGGCCACAGGCGGCACGTAGCCTGCCGCAGGCACCGGATTCATTGGCGCTGGATTTACAGGCGGAGCGGGATTCGCGTCGCCGCCGGGGTTGGTCACCCCGGTAGCGCCGGAATTCGGCGCAGCGCCGAGCGGCGTACCCGCTGCGGGCGCATTCGTGTCAGCCGGCGCGGTCGTCCCAGTTGGCGCGGCGTTCGGGTCGGGCGTAGAGTTTTGGTCTGGCGCAGTGGTTGCATCGCCGGTCGGCGCTGTAGCACCAGCTTGTTGAGGTGCCGCGGTGAGGGCTGAGCCCGCCGCCTTGTTGCCCGCGCGGGCTTTGATCCAGCGCGGCACTGAAATGCCCGCCGCTACCAACACGACGAGAACGATTGCTGCGCCCAATGCGATGTAACGTCCGCGATGACTCGCGGCATAAGGCGCATCCTGCGGCGGAAAGTTCGCACGCGATCCGGCTTCACCCAATCCGGCGTCGCGCATTCCGCTTTGTGGCGCGGATGCTGACACTTGCGGCTGGCCTTGAGCCGTGAGCGGCGGCGCGCCGGGAATCCCTGCCGCGCTGCCACGCGCGGTCACCGGTGCCCCACTTGCCGCGACTGCCGCCATTGCAGCGGGCGGCGGTGCGGAGATCGGCGCGGTGATGGCCGACGATACGCTAAATTTATCCGAGACACTGTGCAGCGCGTTGCGGAACGCGTCGGCTGTCTGGAAACGTTTCGCGGGATCTTTTGCGAGGGCCATCACGATGATGTCGTTGAGCCCTTGCGGCAAATCCGGCCGCAACTCGATGGGGCGGCGCGGAATTTGATTCAAATGCGCGGCGAGAAGCGAGACGTCGCTATCGGCTTTGAACGGCGGCTGGCCGGTCGCCAATTCATACAAAGTGACGCCGAGAGAATAAATGTCGGAGCGCGCGTCAATCGCGCCGCCCTGAATTTGCTCGGGCGACATGTAACGAACCGAGCCCAGCGCCGTGCCCGTTTTCGTGAGGTCCGCGCTATTTTCCGAGTGCGCGATTCCGAAATCCATCAGCTTCACGGTGCCGTCCGGCGTGATCATGATGTTGCCGGGCTTGATGTCGCGATGGATGACGTTGTGCGCGTGAGCGTAACTGAGCGCGGCCAGCACCGAATCCACGTAGTGAAGTGAATCCGCAATCGGGACGGGTCCCGCCTGGCAGCGTTGGGCGAGCGTTTCGCCTTCGACGAACTCCATGATCATGACCAGCCGGTCGTTGTCCATGAAGGCGGTGCGCAACGCCGCTATGTTCGGGTGATTCAGGCTGGCGAGAACTTTCACTTCGCGCAGAAATCGCTCGGCGAGTTCTTTCTGCCCGGCGAGATTCGGCAGAAGAACTTTCATGGCGTCAACGCGATCGGAAATCACGTTGCGCACCTTGTAGACTTTTCCCATCCCGCCGTTGCCGAGAACGCCGAGAATTTCGTAGTCGCCGATTCGCTGAGGTATGGCTTCGTCAGTCATGATCGTGGCCCTTCCGTTCGCGCGCGGACAATGTTGTGTTTGGAGGCGGTTCGAAGGCGTTGGGCCTCCAGATGGCCGCTACGTTGCCACCGTTCCTGGGCGGTGTCAACGGCGGGCGGGAGCCTAATCCCGCTCGATTTAGGGTGCAAAATTGACTCGATTAGAAAAGACCTCCATCATTTGTTTTGTACCAGTTGCAGCGATTTTTAATCGTTTGCGTGTCTCGATTAGAAATGGCCGGATGGCAGCCTTGGGTTGGCCTCTTAATCGCACCGTACATGTACCGTTTAGTCATAATTCCTTGGCAAGGTAGCAGACGGTTTGCGAGTGCGCAAGTGCGAGCGTTGTAAGGGTTCTAGTACGGGAAGAGAATTAGGAATTGAAATTGGAAGAGAGAAAAGGGAAGCGGGGCGGCGGATCGAATTCCGATTAATGCGTTCACCGGGACTTGAGGATTAGTCCTGGTTTGCCAGTAATCCGTCCTGAATCGATGCCAGCGGGGAGATCACTTCCTACAAGCTGACTTGTCGGTAGTGATTAGGGTTCCGCCGAGCGGGTTATAGTAAGTTCGGAGGCTAGGTCCCTCCGTTGCCAGACTGTTCTTTCATTGACAAGCTGCTACGGTCGGGCTATCGAAGCGATGTCAGTAGCCGAGCACGAGGAAGTCAGATGATCAGAAAATTGTGGTGCGTCCTTGCAACCGCCGCGTTTATGCTCGTTGCAGTTTCTATGGCTAACGCGCAGAGTCCAAGCCCGAGTGAAGTCAAGGCGATAGCAGAAGGAGCGTACATTTATGCGTATCCTCTCGTCCTGATCGAAGAGACTATGGCAGCGCTGCCGGTCAACAGCCTAATACACGTTTCTGCCTTTCCTGATGCAAATTTCCGGCTGATTGTCCGCCCGAATGCGGACACGCTATACACCAATGCGTGGCTCGACCTGTCGAAAGAACCGGTGCTTCTCCATGTTCCCGATTCGGGCGGACGCTTTTATCTGCTTCAGTTCATGGATGCATGGACGGAAACCTTCGCCGACCCTGGGAAACGGACGACTGGAACGGGAGAAGCATGGTTTGCGATTGTCGGACCCGGTTGGAGTGGACAACTTCCGGAACATGTGACGCGCCTGGACGCGCCGACGAATCAAGTCTGGTTGCTGGGCCGGACGCAGACAAACGGCTCGAGCGACTATGACAATGTCCACACCTTTCAGCACGGTATGCGTTTGCTGCCGCTCAGTGAATTTCCTGGAAAGGAGCAGAAGCCGCTAGCAGTGCCCGCTTCACGGACTGCGCCAGGTGTTCCGCCTCCGGACCGGGTGAAGGCTATGGATCCGACTGCGTTCTTCGGCGCCTTTGCTCGCGCCATGAAGACCAATCCGCCACATGCCGGCGACACACCCATGGTTCAAGAACTTGCACGCATCGGATTGGTGCCGGGGCAAGATTTCGATACATCCAAGCTCACCGCAGAGCAGCTTAGCGCTGTGAATGAAGGCGTGCATGCTGCGATGGAGCGTGTCGAGAAGTTTGTTGCCTCTGGAGCAGCTATCAAACCTGGGTGGAGCTCGTTTCAGGGGATCGTGGGCCGTTATGGGGTGAACTACACGGCGCGGGCTGTAACTGCCCGAGTTGCAATTGGCGCAAATCCTCCTGAAGACGCTGTGTACGTGGGTAGCTCGGCGGACAACAGTGGGCAGGCCCTCAACGGCTCAATGCGTTACCGGATGCACTTCGATGCGTCGAACTTGCCGCCGGTACTGGCGTTCTGGTCCGTCACGGCCTACGACAAAGACGGCTATTTCATCGCCAATCCAATCAACCGGTATGCCATCGGGGACCGCGATCGATTGAAGTTTAATCCAGATGGATCTCTCGATTTATATATCCAAAGCGAAGATCCCGGGCCAGATCGCCACTCGAACTGGCTGCCCTGCGGAGACGGGCCTTTCAATCTGATGCTTCGCTTGTATTGGCCGAAACAAGTCATCCTGAACGGGAGCTGGCATCCGCCCGCACTCGAACGCGCACCATGACGCTTTAGTCCTGAGAAACGCGGTTGTATTGACTGGTCTGGCCAACTTCTCGGTGGTCGGCAACACGGAAGTTAACCTAAGTCCCGATAAGTCATGCGAGCTCAACTGGTCGGCGCAACGCTGGCGCGAAGTTTACGATTAAATGCGTTCATCAGGCACGGAGAGCGGCGACAGGTTTTTGCGCAATACGGTGTGCGCTTTCCACGACGATGTTAGTTGATCTCTTAGCGTCCTGGCATTACGTTCTGTCCATCGCGCGGTCCGCCATGCCGAGGTGCGGGTTTGCCAATCTCTGCGCCTGATGTCATAGAGCCTGCTCTCCGCCATGCCAAGGCTCAGCTCTTTGAGCCATTCCGCTTTGGCCAATGGATGCGTTTAGCCTTTGTGGGGCTTCTCGCGGGCGAGGCGGGTTCCTTCGGAGGATGTAACTTCAGTTACCCCGCAAATACCGGGCACCGGGGATCGCAGCAGTTTGTTGGCGGCACTCTTCCTACGCAATTCACGGATCATCCGGTGTTATTTGCCGGAGCGATCGTAGCTTTCGTTCTGGTAGCAATTGCGTTGCTGGTGCTGTTCATGTACATCAGCAGCGTGATGCGATTCATTCTGTTCGATAGCATCGTTGCGCGAGAATGTCACGTCCGCCGGGGATGGGCGCGATGCAAGGAGCCCGGCTATCGTCTTTTTCTGTGGCGGCTATTGTTTCTGCTCGCAACTCTGGTGGCATTCGCGATCGTGATTGGCGTTCCAGCGTTGTGCGCCGCGGCCTTGGGCTGGTTCACGCACGCTCGTGATCATGTGCTGGGACTGGTGTTGAGCGGGATACTCGAGTTCCTCGTTTTGCTTGTCCTACTGATATTCGTCGGCGTGGTCAGTGTAATGACCAAAGACTTTGTCGTCCCGCAGATGGCCTTGGAAAACATTGCCGTAATGGAAGGCTGGCGCAGGCTTTGGCTGTGGATCAAACATGAGAAGGGCGGCTATGCCGGGTACATCGGGATGAAAATCGTGCTGGCAATCGGAGCCGCGATTGCTTTCATGATCGTCACGCTAATTGCGTTATTCGTGTTGATTCTCATCATCGGCGGGATTGGGGTCGCGGGGGTTTTTGGCGGGAAGGCGGTTGGATTGACTTGGAACCCTTACACGATCTCGCTGGCGGTGATCCTGGGGTGCATCGCGATCGCGATTCTCATCTTTGTTGCGGCGCTGATTTCTGTGCCGGTAATCGTGTTTTTTCCGGCGTATTCCATTTGTTTCTTCGCGCCACGATATCCGCGGTTGGCATCGCTGCTTTGGCCGCAACCATCTGAGCCGGTCGCGCCAGATTTTCCACCGCCGGAACCTTCGCCTTTATGATTTACGCTGACGCGCTGCGGCACTGCATTGTGGCGTCGGAGATGGGAGAACAGGGCTGGCCCGCGCGGCGTGAAGAGCCGGGCGGGTCTGCCCATCGGCGTCGGTCTTAGGGTAAAAGACCCGCCCCTACGGTGAGAAACTGCGACGTCAACACGTGATGGCGCGGAGCTTATGCCAGGCGATCCGGGGAAGCGTGGACGATGGTTGCTACGATTTGATTTACGCGTTGGAGGTGAGTGTCCTTGAAGAATGTCGGGTACTTCAGGCCGAAGCCGAGGGCGCGATCGAGTCCGATGTGGGCGAGCCAGATTAGCGCGAAGGACATGAGTGCGTTGCTCTGCTTGTAGTAGGACACTCCGACTAATGCTAAGGGGAAAATGTACGTGTGGACGAGATTGTATAGCTGCGAGCCGAGGCGGACGGAGACGAGATAGCCCAGCATGAATAGATCGGGCCACAGGAAAGCCACGATGAAGACCCACCAACGCGCGCCGATGGCTTGGTAGAAAATCAAGCTGAGTGCGAACACGAAAGCGCCTTCTATGCGCAATAGGATTCCTGGCTTGGAGAGCATGAGTTGGTCGTTCCTTTCTAGTGATCGCAGCGAAATATGAAATCGTGGCACGCCCGGGGCTGAAAGAGCCGTGTGACGACGCGGAAAATAGACCTTCAGCGGCTAGCCGTACGAATTGTGCGGCACTTGCCCAAGATGTACAGGCAATAGAGCCTTTCCATACGAACCGCAGATCCCTCACTTCGTTCGGGATGACAACCATTCTTGCGGCATTTCTAAAGTCATACTCTGACACAACATGGCTTCGCCCTGCTGAGGCAGGGGGCTCACACCGACATGCGAGAGCGTCGAGACGGCTTTGATTGCCGCAAGGTTTCGCCCTCCATTGTAATTTGATTCATTCAGCCGACTGACAAACGCGAGACAAATTGTTGACGTTCGAGCGCGTTGCTGCGCGCGTCTCATTATGCGTAATCGTTTTGAGGATGATTCCGCTAAATACCGATGCGGCGGAATAAAAACTTCGAAGCGGCAGTTATATACAGTGACGCTATAAGCGTTCAAAGGAGAATTTATGAGAAAGCAGTGCTTGCGTATTTTGATTGCGGTACTCAGCGTCGCCGGTTTGGGCGCCGCTGCCAAGGGCCAGAGTCTCGACAAAATCGCGGTCAAGGTCCCCTACGAATTTGTGGTCGCCGGCAAAACGCTTCCAGCGGGCAACTATACGGTGGACCGCGTGACCGATGGCGACCCACGAGCCCTGGTGCTCAGCAGCTTTGACAATCATGTGAGCGCGATATTCCTTGCGACTGATGTCGAAGACAGCCCAGCCGGCAAAGATGAAGTCAGTTTCGAAACTGTCGGGGGCCAGCACTTCGTCAGCCAGATCACGACATCCGAACATGTATTCACCATTTCAATAACCCGTTCGGAAATCTTGGAAGCGGCCGCGAGATCAAACAGCGGCATGTCTGGCGAAGGGAGATCGGGCGGAAACAAGTAATCATAAATAATACATTCATACGCGCACGGGGGCGGCCAGCGGGCCGCCTCTTTGCGTTTGGGGCATGAGCATTTTTGGGGCACGGCGGTACGAGGATGAGGATAGACAAGTAGTTCGACGAAGAAAAACGAAGGCGAAGAGAGAAGCCGGGCGGGTCCCGCCCTTACGGTAACAGACTGCGACGGGAAAGAGAGAAACGAGGCGTTTCTTTTTGGAACTTCGGTTGACACTCGCGGGCGCGAGGCGTTGGCGGGAGTGCTACTGTTAAGGGGAAATGAGTATTAGTTGTCCTCATTGCGGAGCGAAGCTGCATTTGGATCGGATGCAGTTTGCGAGCCGGCTTCCGTTGCAGGTCAAATGCTGGAATTGCAGTTCTACAGTGAAGTTAGGTTCGCCGGCGGCTGCGGAGCTTGATTCGGCTTCCGACGCGCAGCCAGATTCGGCTTCTGGCGTCCGAGAAAAGCCGGCGGCCAAGAAGAGGTTGGATTCACCGACCAATACGAGAGTAGATTCGCCAACTCATCGCAGAGCAGATTCACCATCCAATCACAAAGTAGGATCGCCAACTGCCACGGCCCTGGAATCGTCCTCCGCCGCGAAGGAGGATTCCACTACTGCCGTGGGGAGGGTTTCGCGCTCGAACCCAAGGGCAGATTCGCCTGCTGCCAAGCAGTTAGAGTCACCAACCGACGAAATGGGCCCGCCGACGATCGCAGTAAGTTCCGCAAAGCCGCACGAGAGATCGAAAGACGCGCGGATGGCGGGGGCGCGGGACTCGCGAACGTCGAGCCTGACGCTGCCGCAGGACAAAACGATCAAGATCTCGGTTATGACCGGTCCATCGCGCGGGAAGGAATTCGATTTGTCGCGGCCGCTGGTGACGATCGGGCGATTGGGAGGCGGCGCGGACATAGAGGTTGACGACGCTGAAGTATCGCGGGTGCACTGCGCCGTTGAAGTGAGGCACGACACAATTCTCCTGCATGACATGCGCTCGACGAACGGCACGTATATTGGCGATTCACGCGTTTTCTCCGCGCGGCTCGAGGACGGATCCACGTTTCGCGTCGGATCAACTATTTTGCACGTGAGTTTTCTTAGTGCGACAGTCGGGCGGCGTACCCCATAAATCTCGTGCGGGACGAAGTGTAGCTGCTGCGAAAGGGTTCCGGGAGCCTCCCGGCTCTGAATATAATTGGCACACTCGCCAGGTTCTGAAGAAAATTGGGAGCTTCGCGGCTCTGAACAAAACTGGCTGGCTCGCTGGGTTTGAAAAGAATTGGCGGAGACGAATTACTTTACAAGATTTGATTTGAAGTCTTGAGAAGCCAGACTGCGCTGAGCCGCTTGGACGTCGATTTGATTCGCATACGGACCCACCTGGACGCGGTAGGAGTGCATCCAGAGTTTAGTTTTGTGGATGGAAACAGCGTGGAAGCCTAGCCGAGTGAGCTGGTCGGCTGCCTGATCGGCGCGATTCGCGTCTTTGAAAGAACCTACCTCGAGATAATACTCGTGCAAATCTGATTTGCTGTCCGCCGGATTCGGCTGGGCGGACAAGGCGGTGGTCTTAAGCGCCGGGTCTGACGGCGAGAGCGGAAGAACGGCTGCGGACAAATCCGAATTGGCGTTTGCCGCTGTCTGCGCGGTTGTGGCATCGGCAGTTTGGGGCGTTGCCGCAGGCGTAAGCTTTGGTGCAGACACGAGTGATGACCGATTCTTAGCGTGCGCTGAGTTTGCCCGAGCCGGCGCTGGCGCCACTTTCTTCGCTATTGCCGCAGACGTGGCCGAAGACGCCGGAATCTCACGACCAGATGCGGCACCCGATTCCGATTCGGATGCACTGCCGGCAATTCTTCCTAGATCAACTGCTCTCGTCGCAACCGCGGATTCGGCATCGTCCGGCGACACTGTCTCGAACGGCAAAGGCGCGCTTTGCGCAGCGGGCGACGGTGAACTTTGAAGCGTTAGCGGAAACGAGGGTCCAGCCGCTGCCGCCCGCGCGTGGATTTTGCTACTGATTCCGAAGGCGATCATCGTACCCAGGAGCACGACACCCAGCGTTGCTGCTATTGACTGGGAGCGCGAGAATTTTATTGCGCGGTAATCGTAAGCGCGCACGAAGGCGACGGCTTTCCGCGTTTCTTCGCTCACGATACGCTTCGCATCGGTGGCTGCCTTTTGGACCTTAACCGCGAAAGCCGACAAATGAGGACGGGCTGCTCGGGCTTTCTCCACGCCGTAGGGCGCCCAGCGATGCATTTTTAGATCCGGCAGGCGAAATTCGAGCGACAGCTTAGCCGGCGCTTCCTGGTCCAAAGCTGCGAGGAGCTCACCCACCGACTGAAAACGCTTGGCGGGATCCTTCTGCAGACATTTCAAAATGAGCGCTTCGACATGCGCGGGCACGCTCGGAACAATTTCACGTGGGCGCTGCGGGATCTCGCGAACCTGCTTTAAGGCGAGCGCGATCGGCGTGTCGCCATCGAACGTCGGAATGCCTGTAACCATTTCATAAAGCAGAAGGCCGAGCGAGTAGATGTCGGTGCGCGGGCCCATGGGTTTTAGCTCGACTTGTTCAGGGGCCATGTACGCGGGCGTGCCGGCGATCGTGCCGGTCATTTGCGCGTTGCCCTCTGACAGGCGCGCGATGCCGAAATCCATGATTTTCACGATTCCGTTGCGATCGAGCATGATGTTTGCGGGCTTCAGATCGCGGTGCACGATGCCCTGCAAATGCGCTTCGTGGAGCCCGGCGCATATTTGGCGCGCGATTTCGAGCGTCTCGTCAACGCTCAGGGGCCCGACGCGGCGTAGCCTGGATAGCAGGTTTTCGCCCTCGACGAATTCCATCGAGAGGCAAGCGGCGCCATTCAGACGGTTGAATTCATGAATCCGGCAGACGTTCTTGTGGGTGACTTTACGGGCGAGACACATCTCTTTCCGTAAGTTTTGCTGCATTTCCTGATCGGAGGCGATTCCCGGCCGCAGTACTTTTAGGGCGACGATTTCGCCGGTTTCGAGGTCGCGGACTTTGTAGACGATGCCCGTGCCGCCGGTTCCGAGCTGGCTCAATACTTTGTAGCGCGCCGGGATGCTGGTGGGGACGCCGGCCAAGTTGGAGACGGACGCGTTGTCTCGCTCTGGCCAGCCGCTGGCCGCTAACTCGCCAAACCATTGATTCGGCTTGGCTTGCTTTGTTTTGGCAGCGTCGTCAGTAATGGTCTTTATCATCGGGTCAATTTTTTTTGTGTTTTGGCGCACTTTAAGAATGGAGGTTTCGGCGGAATCATCCAATAGCGCCTCGGTAACCCGATACCAGTACGTTGGGTCTACGAGTTTTCGCGCGGCCGCCGCGAACATCGAGCGACATATGTGGGCCAGCCCAGGAGGAATTTCGAGAGGGCGCTACTACCAGGGCTCATAGCAATCGTAATTGCGTTGGGCGACGATTTTTCCGCCACGGAATTCGAGGAAGACGGCGAAGTGAGCACGCATCGCCTCGCCGGCTGGGAGCGTGTCGAACGGGACGGCGAGCGTGCCTTCCCAGAAGACTTCGAGCGCGACGGTGTCTCCATTGGCGACTTCGTGGCGGATTTCGTAGCGCTGGCGCGCTAGTACTTTTTTGCCGCGCCCGGAAGCCGCGATCATTTCCGGGAGATTGCAGCGCGAGCCGTGCGGAGCGACGCGATTTGGAAATTGCACGTGGACCACATCCGGCGAGAAGAATGTTCCGAGCGCCGCGCCCGTCGCGAACTCCTCGACCGCTTTCAGATAGCGGCGCGCGGTTTCGAGGTTTTTCGAGGGGTTGGGCATGGAGCCTCCGATGCGTTCGGTGTGTTTTGCAGCGTATCGCGATGGGGGCGGTTGCGCAAAGGGAGAGAAGGAAACGGATTTGGGATTTCAAAATTTGAAATTTGAAATTAAGTGCGCGAAAAGCGGAAAAGAAAAAGAGGGATTCCTCGTCCGCCACGGCGGACTCGGAATGACCACCCAGAAAAAACGCGGGACATTCGAGGTTTACGGCGGAACAGTCGCGGGCAAGATACCCGCGCCACGAAGAACTACTTGGGGCTGGGGAGGACGCCGAGGGAGGCGGCGGCTACGGCGTCGCGTGTGGTGTTCTTGACGTTGTACATGGCCTCGTCGGCGAGATGCAGAAGATCGGCTTTTGTTTTCGAGTCGCCGGGATACGACGCGATGCCCACGCTCGAGGTGATGTGCACATTCAGGCCGACGTCTTTCAGCCAGACATTTTCGCGAATCAGCTTGTGCAATCGGTTTGCGACGCTGCAGGCATTTTCTTTCGACGTCTGCGGCAGCAGGATGACGAATTCATCGCCGCCGTAGCGAAATGCTAGATCAATCACGCGGCAATGATCCTTGATCAAGTCGCCGACTTCGCCGAGCAGCTTCGAGCCCATCAAGTGTCCGTGCGTGTCGTTGACGGCCTTAAAATGGTCGAGGTCAATGAAGATCAGCGAAAATTCGAACGTGTAGCGGTTGGAGCGGTAAATCTCCGTGTCCAGCATGAAATTCAAATGGCGCGCGTTGTAGAGCGACGTGCAATCGTCCTTGATTGTCAGTTCATGGATGCGATGCACGTGCCGCGCATTTTCAATGGCGATGGCCGCGTAATCGGCAAGAGCTTCGAGCAGCGCCAGATCGCGAGCGCCGAATCCTTCCGGGCCCACGCAATTGATCAGCTCGATTACGCCGAGGCACTGATCGCGAAAGCGGACTGGGACGGCGACGATTGAATGGGTTGAGACTTTCGTCTTTTCATCCACCTGCGAAAAAAAGCGCGAATCCTGAGTCGTGTCCGGAACGACGACCGGTTCGCCGCTCTGGGCCACCCAGCCGGCAATACCCTGCCCAACCTTGATGCGGACGTCGCGAAGCGCTTCCGCACCGACGCCTGTGGCGATCTGGAAGTAGAGCTCGTTCTTGGCTTCGTCCATCAGGAGCAGCGACCATGTGTCCGGCCGCAGCACTTCATTGATTTTTTCCATGATGGTGCGGAGAACCTGATCGAGCTGAAGGGATGAAGTGAGAGCCTTGCCGAGCTCGTGGAAAACGGAGACTTCGCTGCCTTCGGGCATTTCCACCCGAAGGCCTGGGCTCTGACGGCGTTCAATTCCGGTGAAAGGTTTGGACTCGGCCACGGTTCGCATCAATTCCGGTGAAACGCGCACGCTAAACTTACCCGCCGATCTCGAAAGTCGCGATGAGACAGACTTCCGCTCAGCGAATCTCCATTATAGTGAAGGATTTAGAGGGACTGCAACGGCATCGGGTTAGCGGCTTGCCGAAAATGAAACCCGTGCACGCAGGGCGTTCCACAATGGGTGGTACCATCGCCTCGACCGGCCACGGCATATAGTGCGCGGTTTGCGTTGACTTGCATTCGCCACCTGCTATATTTTTCGCGGAGCAATTTTCCACCGGATGCCCACCACACCTTTCGGCGAGCGTTTGAAGCGCGAGCGCGAGATGCGCGGAGTTTCGCTCGAAGAAATTGAAGGCGCTACTCGGATAAAGGTCAAATATCTCGAGGCCCTCGAAACTGAGAATTGGGCGGACTTACCCGGCGGAGCTTTCAATCGCGGATTTATCCGCTCGGTGGCGCGCTATCTCGGCATGGATGAAGATAGCATTTTGGCCGAGTACACGCTGGCGCGAAAAGATTTAGCCTCAGTTGCCGTCCGGTTTGTGAGCTTGGAAAAGCAGACACCGCTCTGGCCACGCAGCGTGAACACGGCCGCGGTTTTGGCGATCTGCCTGGCCGTGATTTTTGTGATTGGCTGGTTCGGCTATCGCGGCGTCTCGGCCGCGTGGCGAGCAGCCGAAAGCGATCGAACAACGCGCGCGACGCGAACAGGCCGCACCGGGTCAACTGCTGCGACTTCTTCTCACGCGGCGGCGCCGGTTCCGGCTCCGGTGGAGGCTGGAGTTGTCGCGATTCCCTCGAACCTGCTTGAGAAGAATGCATCGGCGCACGTTGAGTCCGGCAACGCCGCCGCAATTGCCGCGAAACCATATTTTCAGATGAAGATCGAGGCCGGAAAGAACGCGCGGATTCGCGTGGTGGCGGACCGCCGCCTCGTTTACACCGGCCGAATCGCCGCGGGCGATACCAGACGATATCGAGCACGAAACACCTTTGAAATTTTTTCGAGCGATTCCGGCGCCGTCCTGATTGAATTAGAAGGACAGACCATGCCTCCGCTCGGTCC
>Ga0302325_10021660_pt1 | contig 13453 bp, 12 predicted proteins | sample Palsa_T0_2_FD_201948 | JGI IMG/M metagenome (GOLD analysis project Ga0302325, IMG submission 201948) | Peat permafrost microbial communities from Stordalen Mire near Abisko, Sweden - Palsa_T0_2 | ecosystem: Environmental > Terrestrial > Soil > Palsa > Peat permafrost | place: Sweden: Abisko... | reverse complement strand
GATGTCGCCGGCCCGCCGCGAACCCAGCGGGCCGGCGACCCCCCCCTGAGGGGCCACCCGAACGGGTGACGCATCGTGTGAGATGCGCAGATCAAGCTAGCACCCGACGCCCGTGCTGAGCATGGGGACTGCCCCGGTCACGTATCGGAGTCGATGCCGCCTCCTCGTGGGACCGCCACCTGGGGCGATGGGACGCGTGCAGGAGAAATCGGCGGCAGAAGGGGGCTCAGTTCAGGGCGGCGGGGCGACGGGGGCCGCACCCGTTCAGGCAGGTGCAGCGCCAGCAGCTTTGCCACCACATCGTTCGGCAACGCTCTGGGCGTGGCCAGCGACAGGACCACCATGGTGGTGAAGGAGAGCGGGACGGTCCAGATGGCGGGCTCGCCCAGCAGCACGGCCGGCCACCCCGTCTTGCCGACGCCGGCCATGGTGAGGATCACGGCCAAAGATGAGGCGCCCCCGCCCAGCGCGAGGCCTCCGAGTGCCCCGATCCAGGTCAATCGGCGCCACCAGATCCCGAGGAGCAGAAGGGGGCAGAAGGTGGATGCCGCGATGGCGAAGGCCCAGCCGACGAGCACGTTGATAGAGATGCCCAGGGCGAAGACGCCAAGGATCGTCATCACCACCCCGATGACCAGCGCGGCAACGCGAAAACTCCGGACGCCCCGGTCCATGATGTCGTGCGAAATGGCGCCGGCCATGCTGATCAAGAGGCCGGACGAGGTCGAGAGGAACGCCGCGAAGGCACCCGCCGCCACCAGAGCGCCGAGGGCTGTCCCGACAATGCCGGCGGACGCCAGCTTCGGCAGCACCAGGACGACCGAGTCGGTCTGGCCCGACACGTAGAGACCGGGAGCCTCCAACCGGCCGAGTACGGCAAAGACGGCGGGAAAGATGTAGAAGCATCCGAGTAAGAGGAGCACGAACGCGGTCGTGCGTCGGGCGGCCTGACCGTCACGGTTGGTGTAGAAGCGGACCAGAATGTGGGGGAGTCCCATGGCGCCGAGAACCGTCGCCAGCAAAATGCCGTAGGTGGCGGCCAGAGTATGGATCGGTTGGCCTCCCAGGTGCAGCAAGGGAGAGGTCCATTCCTTTTCGCTCGGTATCGGGTTGCTCTCGACCCGGGGCGCCGAGGTGCCGGCAGGGAAGGTCAGCGTCGACCCGGGGGCCACGTCGTGGGTGCCCTTGGCAAGCGTGAGCGCTCCGTCCCGCGTCCTCCCGTCGACCTGCCCGACGGCAGTGATGCGAACGCTCCCGCCGACCGTGAGTTGCTCGGAGGCGGGGAATTCGATCGTCGTCCTCTGGTCGAACGAATGCGGCGCCGCACTGCCGATCGAGCCGATCGGAGGATGATGAAGGAACATCACGAGGAAGATGGCCGGGATGGCCAGTGCCGTGATCTTCAGCCAGTACTGGAAGGCCTGCACGAACGTGATGCCCTTCATCCCGCCGCTGGCGATACCCAACGTCACGAGTACCCCGAGGACGATCACCCCGATCCACTCGGGTCCCCCGAGCGCCACTTGCAAGGTCAGCCCCGCCCCCTTGAGCTGCGGCAAGAGGTAGAAGCCGCAGATGAGGAGGACGATGCCGGTGGCGGCGCGGCGGAGTACCGGGGATTCCAGCCGGCCCTCGGCGAAGTCAGGAATGGTGTAGGCACCGAAGCGCCGCAGAGGGGCCGCCACGGCGACGAGGAGTACCAGATAGCCGGCGGCGTAGCCGACGGCATACCAGAGGGCGCCGAGACCTTCGAGCATGGCCAGTCCGGCAATGCCCAGGAACGACGCCGCTGAAAGGTACTCACCAGAAATGGCGGAGGCATTGAGGAATGACGGGACCTGGCGGGCGGCCACCATGAAGTCCGCTGGTGTCCGCGCGATGCGGACGCCCCGGACACTGATGACGGCGGTGACGACCGTCACGACCGCGATGGCCGCGATGGTGGCCGGCTCGGTCATTGTTCCTTCAGCAGCTCGACAAACCGTTGCTCCAGGCGCTCGGCCCGGCGTACGTACCAGTAGCCCAGCAGCACCAGAGGCGGGTAGATGCCACCGCCGAGAATGAGCAGGGTGAGCGGGAGGCCGAGAACCTCATAGCCGGCCAGGCTCGGGAGCAGGACGGCGAGCAGGGGGTAGAGGGCCAGCAACGAGATGGCGGGAACGAGCACGGCGAGCGAAACCCCGGCCTGGGCGCGCATGAGCGAGCTCAGGAGCTCGCGCCCGTAGGCATCGGGCTGGTAGAGGTCGTCGGTCCCCGGGGAGACCGACCGGTCGGAGGGACGGCGGGGCGCGGCCTGGATCACCTGGCGTCGAGGAGGTTCGTGGGTGGTCACGTCGTGTCCCGGCGGGCGTGACGCACCAGGCGGTCCCGCAACTCCTTGGCGTGGCGGCGGCTGACCGGGAGATCGAAATCTCCTACGCCGACCACCATGTGACCCTCGGAGGTGCGCAGCTCGTGGATGTCGCGCAGGGCGACCAGGTAGCTGCGGTGGATCCGCTGAAACCCGTGGTCGCTCCACTGCTCTTCGAGGAGCGAGATCGGCATGCGCACCAGGTGCTGGCCGTTCCCGCGCAGATGGAGGCGGACGTAGTCGCCGGCGGACTCCACCCACGACACGTCCTCCCTGGCGATGATTTTGGTCAGCGACCCGATCTCGACGAGGATCGTCTCCAGCGCGCCCTCGTCACTCGCCTCGGTGGCGGGACGGTGCGCCACCCTGCCCAAGGTGCTGACGAGGCGATCGAGCGTGACCGGCTTGAGGAGATAGCCCACGCCGCCGGCGTCGAAGGCCTCCAGCGCGTGCTCTTCGTGCGCTGTGACGAAGACGATCGCCGGCGGCTGGGAGAAGCGGGAGAGGACGCGCGCGAACTCGAGGCCGTCGAGTCCGGGCATGGCGATGTCGAGCAGTACCACGTCGTAGTGCTCGTCGTGCATATAGTGCAGGGCGTCGGTGGCACTCTTGACTGCCCGCACCGACCGCACGAGCGCAGAGTTCTCCAACAGGAAGGTCAGCTCGTCGAGGGCGGGTGCTTCGTCGTCGACGGCCAGCACGGAGAGACCGGTCATGCCGCGCCAGCCCCCACGTGGAACTTGGGAATGCGCATGGTCACCTTCGTGCCGGCCCCGACTGCGGTTTCGATGGTCAAGCCTCGCCCGTCCCCGAATACTGTCCGCAGGCGCTCGTCGACGTTGTGCAGGCCGATACCCTCTTCTGACGTCGTCCCCGACAGGGCGCGGCGTACGTGCCCCGGATCGGCACCGATGCCATTGTCCTCCACGGTGACGATGGCCTCGGTGTCGGCGTCCTTGATGATGATCTCGAGCCGCCCGCTGTGCTCGCTGGGTTCGATCCCGTGGTGGACCGCGTTCTCCACCAGCGGTTGCAGCACGAAGGGCGGCAGCATCACGCCGAGGACTTCGGGCGCCACGCGGAGCGTCACGGCGAGCCGGTCGCCAAAACGAGCTCTCTCCAGGTCGAGGTAGGTGTCGACGAGGCGGAGCTCCTCGGCCATGGTGACGAACTGCCCGTGGCTGCGAAAGCTGTAGCGGATGAAGTCGGCGAACTCCACCAGTAGCTCCCGGGCCCGGTCCGGATCGGAACGCACGAATGACTCGATGGCCGTCAAAGCGTTGTAGATGAAGTGCGGCGAAATCTGGGCCCGCAGGAAGCGCAGCTCCGCCTGCACGGCCCGCTGGCGGGACCGGTCGAGCTCGGCCAGCTCCAGTTGCGTCGAGACGAATTGCGCCACCTCGCTGCAGAGGCGGAGGAGCCCGGCCGGAGCAGCCGGGTCCAGGACCGCCAGTGCACCGACAATGCTCCCGTCGGTGGTGAGTGGCACCACCACCCCTGAGGCCAGTTCGCAGAAGTTCAGGTCTCCGCAGTCCAGGTCGTCGACCGTCAGCACTTGCGATCGGCCCGCGCCGAGCGCGGCGCGGATGGGCGCGGCCAGGAGGGCGCTATGGGCGGTATCGATGCCCTCGGTGGCCAGGATCCCGTCCACGTCGGCGATGACGAGACCTCGCGTGCCAAGAAGATTGCGGAGGTGGGAGATGGAGCGCTCGGCCGAGCTCTGGTTGAGGCCGGTTCGCAGGGCGGGGGCGGCGAGGTTGGCCGTGTGCAGCGCCACATGCGAAGCCCGTTGCATGGGCGTCCCGAGCCGCTGTTGACCCCGGAACGCAAAGCGGGCCACGGCCGCGATCAAGAACACAATGGCGATCAGGGCCAGCCACAGGGCCTCTTTCATGCCACCCCCCGAAAGAACACGACGCGGATCTCCGATCCGCTTTCCGTACCTCTTTGCTCCCTGCAGTGTGGCACAGAAGGTCGGACTCCGGCTCGGTTGCGCCGGGGGACCTGTCCGGTTACGGGCCGGGCGCCGTTCGTCGCTCCAAAATGACCGCTCGCCGCTGGTGGCGGTCGGTTCGGCGACGGCGTCTTGTCCGGGGCCAGGTCTGATCCCCACAATGCCCTCTGAGCCGTAGGAAGAGGAGCGGTCGAACGAAAGGGGGGTGGGGTCACGCCACATGACGTCCCCGGGCCACAACGGGGTCGCACTTGTGTAGCAACCGCCATGGCGGCTGCCCGGACGGAGCTTGGCTGGTCCAGTGGCAGTGCGGTCACCTGTTCTCGACGCCTGGCTCCGAGAACGTCCACATCAACTCAAGGAGGTAGTGCACCATGTCACCGGAATCTGAAGAGAGGAGAGGCGTCGAAGTAGCAGAGGGGCCGTTACCGGCAATGCCGCAACCTGCCCACTGCGCAGACCCGGCACCGTTGGGATTGGCCGCATTCGCCATGACGACGTTCGCACTCAGCGTGTCCAACGCAAAAATTTGGGGACCGGGTGCCGATGCTGCTCTGGCTCTGGCTCTGGTCTATGGCGGTGCGGTGCAACTGCTCGCCGGCATGTGGGAGTTTGTCCGTAGGAACACATTCGGCGCGCTGGCGTTCTCCTCGTACGGCGCCTTCTGGATTTCCTACTACGTCCTCGGCAAGTTCATCGCGATTCGCATCGTCGATGCCCCTGAAGCGGTGGGCGTCTTCCTTCTGGGTTGGACCATCTTCACCTTCTACATGGTGATTCCGTCTCTGCGGGTGAGTGCCGCCGTCGCCGCCGTGTTCGTTCTGCTGACAATCACCTTCGTGCTGCTGACCATCGGAGCCTTCCGGACTAACTTGACCGTGACGCAGTGGGGCGGGTACTTCGGCATCGCCACCGCCGCCGTGGCGTGGTACGCCTCGTTCGCCGGGGTGGTGAACGAGACCTTCAGGAAGGCGATCATCCCGACCATTCCCTTGAGCCCGCCGCCCGCTCCTGTCGTGGTCACCGTGGTCGGCGTCGGCTAGCCCGGCTCGCAGCGGCGTACGCGGCGGGCCATTGACGCCGCGTACGCCGAGTCTGTAGACATCATCGCAGGACGACGGCAGTAAGCCGGCGAGGAGGAGAACGACATGAGCGAAGTTCGAGAGGAGGGGCTGTCGGCCCTCCTGCACGAGACACGGACTTTCCCGCCGCCCGTAGCGCTGGCCAAGCGGGCCAACGCGCAACCCGGTATTTATGACGAGGCCAGGGCAAATCCCCATGCCTTCTGGGCCTCCCAGGCCGCGCACCTCACGTGGGCCACTCCCTGGACGGACGTTCTGGACTGGAGCGACCCGCCCTTTGCCAAGTGGTTCGTGGGGGGCACGCTCAACGTGGCGGTCAACTGTGTTGACCGCCACGTTGACGCCGGCCTGGGCGACCGGGTGGCCTTCCACTGGGAGGGCGAGCCCGGCGACACCCGCACCATTACCTATCGAGACCTGCTGGCCTCGGTCAGCCAGGCGGCCAACGCCCTGACCGAACTGGGGGTCAAGACGGGCGACAAGGTCGCCATCTACATGCCCATGATCCCCGAGACGGTCGTGGCCATGCTGGCCTGCGCTCGCTTAGGGGCGCCGCACACGGTGGTCTTCGGCGGGTTCTCCTCGGACTCTTTGCGCGGCCGCATCCTCGACTGCGATGCGCACTTCGTCATCACGGCCGACGGGGGGTACCGGCGCGGCACCGCCAGCCCCCTCAAGGCCGCCGTCGACGAAGCCATCCTCGAGTGCCCCGACGTCGAGAAGGTCCTGGTGGTGCGGCGCACCGGCCAGGACGTGGCCTGGGACGACAGTCGCGACGTGTGGTGGCACGACGTGGTCGACCGCCAACCGACCACCCACGCGGCCGAGGCGTTCGATGCCGAGCACCCGTTGTACATCATGTACACCAGCGGGACGACGGCCAAGCCCAAGGGGATCCTGCACACCTCGGGGGGTTACCTGACCCACGTCTCGGCCACCCACCGCCTGATCTTCGACATCAAGCCGGAGGAGGACGTCTACTGGACGGCGGCCGACATCGGCTGGGTGACCGGGCACAGTTACATCGTCTACGGCCCCCTGGCCAACGCCACCACTTCGGTCATGTACGAGGGCACGCCCGACACGCCGGGCCGGGACCGCTGGTGGCAGATCATCGAGAAGTACAAAGTCAACATCCTCTATACCGCGCCGACCACCATCCGGACCTTCATGAAGTGGGGGGAGGATCTCCCGGCTTCCCACGACCTCTCCAGCCTGCGCCTGCTCGGGTCGGTGGGGGAGCCCATCAACCCCGAGGCGTGGATCTGGTACCGCACTCATATCGGGCGTGAGAACTGCCCCATCGTCGACACCTGGTGGCAGACCGAGACCGGGGGGATTCTGATCACCCCGTTGCCGGGCATCACGGCCACCAAGCCCGGCGCGGCCATGACGCCCTTCCCGGGCATCTCTGCCGACATCATCGACAACGACGGCCGTTCGGTCGGTAACGACGAGGGCGGGTACCTGGTCATCACCGAGCCCTGGCCCGGCATGCTGCGCGGGATCTACGGCGACCCCGAGCGCTACAAGGAGACCTACTGGTCGCGCTTTCCCGGCCGCTACTTCGCCGGCGACGGGGCCAAGCGGGACCAAGACGGCGACATCTGGCTGCTGGGCCGCGTGGATGACGTGATGAACATCTCGGGCCACCGCATCTCGACCACCGAGGTCGAGCATGCCCTGGTGAGCCACCCCCAGGTGGCCGAGGCGGCGGTGGTCGGCGCCAGCGACGCCACCACCGGGCAGGCCATCGTGGCCTTCGTCACCGTCAAGGGGACGGGGTTCGACGATGCGGCCGACGGGGAGAAGTTCGTCCAGGAGTTGCGGGACCACGTGGCGCACGAGATCGGGCCGATCGCCAAGCCGAGGCAGATCATCCTCACGCCCGAGCTCCCGAAGACCCGCAGCGGCAAAATCATGCGCCGCCTCTTGCGCGACGTGTCCGAGCACCGCGCGTTGGGCGACGTGACCACCCTGATGGACCCGACCGTGGTCAACGCCATCAAGGAGGGTATGGCCTCGGGGGCCGAGGACAAGGAGTAGGGCGCCCGGTGGCGCCGGTCGGTCCGGATTGACCCCGGGTGCCCCATCGGCCAAGCTGCAGCGGAGCTGATCCGGGGGGCACCCGAACCGCGTGTTGATCGACGAGCATTTGCGCCGCATGGCCGAGGAGTTCCCCGATCAGACGGCCTACACCGTCGTCGACGTGGGGGGGCTGACCTTCTCGGAGTGGGACGCCCGGGCCAACGCCCTGGCCCGGGGGTTGGTGGAGAACGGGCTGCGCCCGGACGACCGGGTGGGCATCCACCTCGACCCCGCCTCGGCGCTGCGCTGGCTGGTGTCCTACACGGCGGTGCACCGGGCCGGCGGAGTGGCCGTGCCGATGAACTCCAGGCTGGCCTCCGGCGAGGCGGCCCACGTCCTGGCCCACTCGGGAGCGGCAGCCGTGGTCGCCGACGGAGAGCGCGTGGCGGTTGACCTGGCGGCCGCCGGTTCCAGCTTGTCCCTCGTCATCGACGCCGGCGGAGAGGCAACGCCCGAGGGGGCGGCGGAGGGCCCAGCCGTGCGGATACTGAGCTGGGACGCGGTCACTTCGGGTGACACGGGTCCTGTGCAGGTTGCCCGGAGCGAGGACGACCTGGCCGACATCCTCTACACGTCGGGGACGACCGGGCGCCCCAAAGGGGTGGCGATCCGTCACTCCAATGCGTCCATGATCGGCGACGTGCCGCCGTCGTGGAGTGGGGGCGGGTGGTTCCACGCCAGCCCCATGTTCACCTTCGCCGGCATCGCCTTCGTGTACACCCCGATGAAGCTCGGCTTGCGCGGGATCTACCAGCCCAAGTTCGACGCCGGGCGCTGGCTCGACGTCGTGAAGGGCGAACGTCCGGTGGCCGTGTTCCTGGTGCCTGCGATGGCGCATCTGCTGCTCGATCATCCAGGTTTCGACACGGTCGACTTCTCGTCGATCGCCATCTGCTCGGTGGGCAGTGCCCCGCTGGCGCCGTTCGTGGTCGAGCGCTTGCAGGAGCGGATGCCCGACGCCATGGTCTCCAACAACTACGGGATGACCGAGGCCGGATCGGCGTACTGCATCATGCCCAAGGGCGAGGCGGTCAGGCGCCCCGGGTCGGTGGGCCTGATTGCGCCCCCGGCTGAGGTGCGCGTGGTGGGAGCGGACGACCAGCCGCTCTTGCCCCACGAAGTAGGGGAGGTGCGGCTGCACCTCCCCGGCCAGCAACGGGAGTACTTCGACGATCCCGAGGCGACGGCCGAGACATGGAAGGACGGGTGGCTGGTCACCGGGGACCTCGGCCGGCTGGACGACGACGGCTACCTCTACATCGTCGGAAGGAGCAAGGACGTCATCATCCGAGGGGGCAACAACATCCACGCCGCCGACGTCGAGCACGTGCTCGTCCAGCACGCCGATGTGGCTGAGGTGGCGGTCGTCGGCTCGGCCCACCCCGTTCTGGGCGAAGACGTGGTGGCCTTCGTCGTCCTGCACCCGGGCGCCGAAGTCGATGGGGACACCCTGCGCGCCTACGCACTGGCGCACCTGGCTGACTACAAAGTGCCGCGCCAGTACCACTTCATCGACAGCCTGCCCCGTAACGCCACGGGCAAGGTCGTCAAGGCCGAGTTGCGCCTCGTGACCGACGCGGCACCCTGAGCACGCCTCCCGTGAGAGCCCGTCGGGCCCCGTTTGTTCTCAAGGCCGCTCTCCTCGCCGCCCTCATGGGCGGCTTGCTCGGGACGGTTGGTGTGGAGGGTGAGTCCGGGTCGGCGGTGCCCGCCTGCCACCCCGGTCGCCACGTGGTCTGCATCGGGCGCGCCGAAGGCGGCCACCGCGTGCACGTCGTGGTGGGTCAGACGGTCACGGTTGTACTGGGGGGCTCCGGCCTCCGATGGAGCGGCCTGCGCCAGGTGGGCCCGGACCTCCTGCGCCAGCGCGGGACGACGGTTGCACGCGGCGGCACGCTCAGGGCGTCCTACGTGGCCAAGGGAGCGGGCCTGACCGGGCTGCGGGCCAGCGGGGCACCGCAGTGCGCCCGCGGCCAGGCCTGCCCGCAGTTCATCGTCCTGTGGCAGGTACGCGTGGTGATCGCGGCTCGGAGCTAACTGAGCGACACCGAGTTAGGCTCAGTGCGGTCCTGAGGGAGGCGACCTGTACCGCGCACTGAAGTTCGTCGTGATGGTGGGGATCGGGTGGTTGCTGGTCCGCTCACTCCCCGACGTGGCGCGCTACCTCAGGATGCGCTCGCTTTAGACGACTGCTCCATCATCCGTCGCACCCGGGCCACCACGCTGTCACCGGTGATCGCTTCCGGCGTCTCGTCGAGGAGGTCGCCCAGCGAATGCAGTGTGGCGGCGGCATGGGAGCGCAGCGACTGCACCAGGGAGTGGAACTCGTCGGACTCGGCCACGGCTCGGGCCGACGCCACCACCTCGTCGAACTGTTCGGCACCTGCCTTGGCACCCACGAAGTAACCGATGAGGAACGAGAGCAGGATCTGCATGGCCGACCGACCTCTCTTTCAAGAGTGCTGCGACTGTCGCGCACGACCGTAGTGCCCTCTGCGTCCCTCTGCGCCGGTCAGCCCGTTTCGTCGGGGAAGCGCAGGCGGGCCAGCTGCGTGGCCTGCGCCACCACGTGGCCGTCGCCGTCCCACAGCGTGCAGGTTTCGTCGACCGTTCCCGCCGAGACGAGATTTGCCACGAAGCGGATGCCGAGCCAGCCCGGAGCCGGCTGGGCCCGCACGTAGACCGACATGGACAGCGTGGGCACCCACCCGGTGGACCCGATGAGGAGGGTCGCCGGGGGAACGGCGTCGACGAAATAGAGCAGCGAGGCGGCGTCGGGCTCCCGGCCGTCAGCGAACCTCAGCCAGCCGCGCAACTCGGCCACCGGAGGCCCTTCGCCGCCCGCGCCCGGCGCGCCGGGGACCGTGAGGGGGTCGAGGCGCAGGTCGGTCGTCACCAGCACCCCGACCGGCACCCCTTCGGGCGTGTGGGGCGGTAACCCCACGCACTGGTCCGGTGGCGGGATGTGCAGGGGGGCGAGGTCGTTGTAGCGGGGCGTGTCGCCCGGAGCGAGTGCGCTCAGGACCATGACGGCGTCCACCATGGTGCGCTCGGACTGCACCAGGACGGCGCGCACGTGGGCCGCTGTTCGGCCGCGCCGCAGCAACGTGGTCCGGATCTCCGCCGCGCTGAGGGCGGGGGCGGCCAGGTAGGTGACCGTGGCGGACTGGACGTCCCAGGCCGTGCCCATGTCGGCGCTGATGGCCTGGACGGCCGCCCGGCCGAGCAGGGCCAGCAGGAAACCCCCGTTGGGCCTGTCGCCCACCGTCCACAGCGGATGGACGTCGAGGTCGAAGGTGGCGCCGTCGACCCGGGGCCGTAGTGCAGTGGCGGCATCGAATGAGAGGTCGTCGGCCGACGGAGACTCGAACGCAGATTGGGACACGCCCTGACGCTACCGGCCAAGATGTCCCATGGATTTCGATTTCGAGGCGACGTTCGGAGAGGACTACCTCTACTTCTACGCCGAGTCGATCGACGAGGGCCACTCCGACGACGACGCCGCCGAGATCATCGGACGACTCGAGCTGCCCGCCGGGGCCCGCGTGCTCGATGCGCCCTGCGGTCACGGCCGCATCGCCCACCGCCTGGCCGCCGCCGGCCTGGACGTGACCGGGGTCGACGCTTCGGCGCAGTTCATCTCGATGGCCCGGGCCGCGCCCGTCGTCCCGGGCGGACGGCTCGCCTACGTGGAGGGGGACCTGCGCCGGCTCCCGGTACCGGGGCCCTTCGACGCCGTGGTCTGCTGGTTCAGCTCGTTCGGCTACCACCCCGACGAGGAGTGCCGCCAGATCCTGGCCGAGTTCCACCGGGTCTTGCGCCCCGGGGGGACCGTATTGATCGAGACCATGCACCACGACGGGGTGGTGCGGCACTACACCGCCGCTCCGGACGCCACCGTGCTCTGGCGGGGTGCCGATGCCCAGGTCGACCTGTCGCGCTTCGACCCGTTGACCGGGCGGGTCGCCACCGACCGCACCGTGTACCGGGACGGCGCCGTCCGGCGCAGCTCCCACTTCATCCGCTTGCCCACCCCGCCCGAATGGACGCAGTGGCTGGTGGGAGCCGGCTTCTCGGACGCCCGGTTCTCGGCGGGCCGGGGCGGCCCGCTCGAGCTCGACAGCTGGGTGATGGTGGTCGAGGCCACCGCATAAGACCGCCGCCACCCGCCTGGTGCCACGGCGTTGGGATGATCGGTCCAAGGCGCCGGTGTACAGTGAGGGGGGCGAATCACCTGATGAGAGGCACTCTCAATGGTCACAACACAATGAGCGGCGCCGGCATCGTCTCGTGGGGCGCCTACCTGCCCTACTGGCGCCTCCGGCGCGCCGCCATCGCCCAGGTCCTCGGCTCGGGCCCGGGCAAGGGGGCCCGCGCCGTGGCCTCCTACGACGAGGACACCACGACGCTCGGGGTCGAAGCGGCCCGCCGCGCCCTGGCCGTGGCAACGGCGGCGCCCCAGGACCTTCTCTTCTCCACCCCGGCTCCCGGGTACCTGGACAAGACCAGTGCCACCGTGGTGCACGCCGCCCTGGGTCTCGGGCGCGACTGCGGTGCCTACGACTTCTCCGGCGCCCCCCGTTCCGCCATCGGCACCTTGCTGATGGCACTTTCGGCGGCGCCGCAGCGCCGGACCCTGGCCGTGCTGTCCGACCTGCGCACCGGCCTGGCCGGCGGGTCCGAGGAACGCGACACCGGTGACGGCGGGGTGGCCTTCCTCTGCGGTGCCGAGGGCGCGGTGGCTGAGCTCATCGGGCGGGGTGCGGCCAGCGACGAGTTCCTCGACCGCTGGCGGGTCCCCGGCGAACCGGACTCCCACGTATGGGAGGAGCGCTTCGGCGAGGAGATGTACGTCCCCTTGGCTCGGGAGGCGTTTGCCGACGCCCTCAAGTCGGCTGGCGTCACCGAGAACGACGTCGATCACGCCATCGTGTCCGGCCTCCATGCCCGTGCGGTCAAGGCGGTCACCGCCGGGCTCGGCGTCGCGGCCGGCACCGTTTCACCCGACCTCACCGGGTCGGTCGGCAATCTCGGAGCGGCACAGGCCGGGCTGGCCCTGGCTGACGTGCTCGAGCGGGCCCGGCCCGGGCAGGTCGTCGTGGTGCTCACGCTGGCCGACGGGGCCGACGCGCTGGTGTTGCGCACCACCGACGCGCTGGTCGAGACCCAGGTGGCCCGACGGGCGGCCGGGGTGCGGACGGTGGCCGAGCAGGTGGCCGCAGGCCGCGACGACCTCGCGTATGCCACGTTCTTGACCTGGCGGGGCCAGCTGCACCGCGAGCCACCCCGGCGTCCCGATCCCGAGCGGCCCGGGGCACCGATTGTGCGGCGCTCCGAGGGCTGGAAGTACGCCTTCGCCGCCAGCACGTGTTCGGCCTGCGGCTTTCGCCACATGCCGCCCACGCGGGCCTGCCTGTCGTGTCGGGCTATCGACCAGATGCGGTCCGAGCGCCTAGCCGACGTGGGCGGGACCGTGGCCACCTTCACCATCGACCACCTGGCCTACAGCCTCTCGCCCCCGGTCATCGGGGTCATCGTCGACTTCGACGGCGGCGGCCGCTACCGCTGCGAGCTCACCGACGCCCGGCCCGACGAGCTCTCCATCGGGGACCGGGTGGCCATGACCTTCCGGCGCATCTACACGGCCGACGGCGTGCACAACTATTTCTGGAAGGCCCGACCAGAGGAGGGAACGACGCATGGCGAGTAGTGGGATCCGTGACCAGGTAGCCGTCATCGGCATGGGCTGCACCAAGTTCGGCGAGCTGTGGGACAAAGGAGTGGACGACCTGCTGACCGACGCTGCCACCGAGGCGGCCGCCTCGGCCGGCCTGTCGATCCACGACATCGACGCCTTCTGGCTCGGGACCATGACCTCGGGGGTGTGCGGCACCACCCTGTCGCGGCCGTTGAAGCTGGATTACAAGCCGGTGACCCGGGTGGAGAACTACTGCGCCACCGGGTCGGAGGCGCTGCGCA
>Ga0302325_10021659_pt1 | contig 13453 bp, 11 predicted proteins | sample Palsa_T0_2_FD_201948 | JGI IMG/M metagenome (GOLD analysis project Ga0302325, IMG submission 201948) | Peat permafrost microbial communities from Stordalen Mire near Abisko, Sweden - Palsa_T0_2 | ecosystem: Environmental > Terrestrial > Soil > Palsa > Peat permafrost | place: Sweden: Abisko... | reverse complement strand
GGTGTTGGAGCAGTGCATTGCAACCTCGGAGCCCGCATATCTCGCCAAACATGCGTTTCAACTGGCGCAGGAATTCAACAATTTCTATCACAAGCACCATATCCTGACCGAAGACGATCCGGCGCGGAAAATGTTTCTGCTGGCGACGGCTGCGGTGGTGCTGCGCGAACTCGTCACCGTGCTGGGGTGGTTGGGCATTGAAAGTCCAGAGGCTATGTAACACGTCGTTGTTCTTGTGGCGGGCATCACAAAGGCATCTGTGGCGGCAAGGTATATTGCTCAGCGGTCAGTCCTATGACGAATACAGGTTTGATGAGACCTACTCTTCTCCCAATTCAAGACGTCGCCCGCAAGCTCGGGCTGCGGTCTGAAGAATACGAAACCATTGGTTCCTACGGTGCAAAGCTCCGGTTGGATCTGCTCGACAATCCCGTCTTTCCTGTGCGCGGCAAGCTGATTTTGGTGACTGCAACGACGCCGACGACTTCAGGCGAAGGCAAGACGGTGGTTTCGATCGGCCTGGCGCAGGGCCTCGAGCGCGTTGGGCGCAAGGCCATCGTGACATCGCGTGAGCCCTCGCTTGGGCCCGTCTTCGGCATGAAAGGCGGCGCAGCTGGCGGGGGCAAGTCACAGGTGGAACCAAGCCAGCAGATCAATCTGCATTTTCACGGCGATTTTCATGCCATCACGTCTGCGCACAATTTGCTTGCTGCGATGTTGGACTCGCACCTCTTTTTTGGCAATGCTCTGGATCTTGATCCGGCGCAGACCACTTGGCCGCGCGCAATGGACATGAATGATCGTGCGCTGCGGCGTGTCGCGGTCGCGCTCGGGTCAAAGGGGGACGGAGCCAATCGGGAGACGGGCTTCGTGATCACGGCCGCTTCGGAGATCATGGCCATTCTCGGGCTGGCGACGAGTCAAGCCGACCTGCGGCGAAGGCTGGAGTCGATTGTGATCGGCGTGTCGCGCGCGGGCCGGCCGGCCAGGGCAAAGGAATTGGGCGCGACGGGAGCAATGATGGCGTTGCTGGCCGATGCCATCCTGCCTAATTTGGTGCAGACGACTGAGGGCACTCCCGCGCTGGCGCACACCGGGCCGTTTGCGAACATTGCGCACGGGACGAGCAGTGTGCTTTCGCAGCAAATGGGCGTTCGCCTTGCCGATTTTGTAGTAAACGAGTGCGGATTCGCCGCCGATCTGGGGGCGGAGAAGTTTTTTGACATCGTCATGGGTGTGTCGGGCATTCCTCCGGCGGTGGCCGTGTTGGTGACAACCGTGCAGAGCCTGCGCGCGCAGGGCGAGGGCAATCTCGAGGCGGGATTCGCGAACCTCCGGCATCACCTTCAGGCGCTGCGCGGATATGGTGTGCCGGTGGTGGTGGCGATCAACCGGTTTCCCGCGGATACACCGGCGGAACTGGATGCGATTGCAGCGGAGTGCGCGCGGCTTGGCGCGGCTTCCGCGGTGACCATGGCATTCAGCGATGGCGGAGAGGGTTCCGTCGATCTTGCTGACAAGGTCGTGTCGGCGATTGAAGAGAATCCTTCACCGGATGTGAGGCCGGTGTACGAACTCGACGAGTCGCTGGAAGATAAGTTGCGCAAGGTGGCTACGCAGGTGTATGGCGCGGATGGCGTCATGCTCAGCAATGCAGCGCGCGCGAAGCTCGATCGCTATGCGGAGTGGGGCTTTGGACGGTTGCCTGTGTGCATCGCGAAAACGCAGTATTCGCTGACCGACGATCCTAAGCGAATGGGCGCGCCCCGCGGCTGGACTCTGCGGGTCAACGATGTGTCGCTGTCGGCAGGCGCTGGATTCGTTGTCGCGGTGGCAGGCAACATGATGCTGATGCCAGGATTGCCTCGGGAGCCACGGGCGCTCGCGATTGACGTGGACGAGGACGGAAATATCGTCGGCGTGTAGAGCCTAGTAGCTGCGCACCCACTCCAGAATCGATCGCACGGCGATGCCACTAGGGCCACTCGCGATGTAAGGCTTCGATTCGTCAATCCACGCGAGGCCGGCGATGTCGAGGTGAATCCACGGCGTGTCTTCTGCGAAAACTTTCAGGAATTCCGCAGCGGTGCTGGCTCCGCCATAGCGGCCGCCGGTGTTCTTGATGTCGGCGATGTCGGACTTGATTAAATCGGCGTATTCGTCGCCCAGGGGCATGCGCCAAAACTTCTCGCCGGAGGTAGCCAGCGCGGCGTTGAATTTCTCAAACGTTGCGTCGTCGTTGGAAAAGACGCCGGCGTTGATCTTGCCCAACGCGACACCGATTGCGCCGGTGAGCGTTGCAGCGTCGATCAGGTGGGTAGCGCCGAGTTTTCTGGCGTAGGTGAGGCCGTCGGCCAGCACCAGGCGGCCCTCGGCGTCGGTATTGATGATGTCGATCGTTTTTCCGGACATCGCAGTCAGAACGTCGCCGGGCTTGTAGGCTTTGCCGTCGGGCATATTTTCCGAAGCGCAGACGATGGCGATGACGCGGACTTTCGGCTTGAGCAGGGCGATGGCGCGCATGGCGCCCAGCATAGCTGCGCCACCGGCCATGTCGTACTTCATCTTCTCCATGTTGTCGCCGGGCTTGATGGAGATGCCGCCGGTGTCGAAGGTGATGCCTTTTCCGACGAGGCCGAGCACGGGGCCATCGGTCACGCCTTTGGGCTCGTAGCGAAGAACGATGAGCGCGGGCGGTTCCTCGGAACCCTGGGAGACGCCCCAGAAGGCGCCCATCTTGAGCTCGTGCAGTTTTTCGGTGGAGTGAACCTCGCAAGGGAGGCCCACTTCTTTGGCCATTGCGGCGGCACGCTGGCCCATGATGGTGGGTGTGAGCTTGTTGCCAGGTTCGTTGACCAGCGAACGGGTGAAGTTCTGACTCTCGCCAATGATTATCCCTTCGGCAAATGCGGATTCGACGGAAGCATGGGCAGCTGCGGCCGGAGCAACGACGGTGAAGGACTGCACGCTCTGGTCCTTGCGATCGCTGCGGTAGGTGTCGGGATCGAAATCGCCGACGAAAGCGCCCTCGACGGCGGCTCTCGCCACCCCCGCGAGGGGCAGGCTTTTGGAGTCGTTCTCTGGCAACGCAAGGGCCAGCTCACGGATCCCCCGGGGCTTAGTAAAGCGGACGGCGGTTCCGGTCGCGTTGCGAACGCTGTGAACGGTGGCTTTGGCCTGCTTGCCTAGGCCGACGATGAGGAGGCGTTTGGCGGCCAAACCGGCGGGCGCGTGCAACAGGAGGGTCTCGTTGGTGCCGGCCTTGTATTCGCCGCTTGCAAGCACGGCGGCCACGGCAGCGGTGACGGCGGGGTCGGCGGTTAGAAGCGCAGGCGCGGGCTTGGCGTTTGGGCCTTTCTCGGTCTGGGTGTCAATGGCTGGAACGGCGAGCAGTTCAGTAGCAATTTCGGCGAGATTCGCGAAAGACAGGGTGGTTTTCATCGATTCCTCAGATTCTGCTTCGAATGCAGACTATGGTCAGCGGTCGCGGCGGTGCTTGCTGGCGTTTATGGCGGCGCGGGCTTCGCGGTCCGCCTCGCGGCTGCGCTCGGTTTCGCGCTTGTCCCAGTCCTGCTTACCCTTGGCGAGGGCCAATTCGCACTTGACGCGCCCATTGCGGAAGTAAAGGCGAGTGGGGATGAGCGTGTGTCCCTTGATTTGCGTCTTTGACTGTAGCTTGCTAACTTCGCTGCGGTGCATCAGCAATTTGCGTGTGCGCAGGGCATCGTGATTCGAAATATTGCCGTGTGAATAAGGGCCTATATGTACATTGAGCAGGAAGGCTTCTCCGTCCTTAATCAGCCCGTACGAGTCCTTCAAGTTGGCTTTGCCTTCGCGGATGGACTTAACCTCAGTGCCGCGCAGGGCGACTCCAGCCTCGAATTTCTCGAGGAGGAAGTAATTGTGGCTGGCAGCGCGATTCTGGGCTGCGTCTCGTTCACCGGAAGCCACGGGGTCGCGGGGACGCACTGGTTTTTGAGGCCCGGAGCCGTCCTTCGGAACGATGATGTGGCTGGTCTGACGCGGCACGCCAAAATTTCCTCGAATTTTCATCGTAGCATCGGCGGGGAAACTGGTATTGCAGACGAGCGGCCGTGGATCGCATACAGAGGAAACACGGACGCGAGCGCGGTTCAGGGCCCAGCGGGGCTTTGTTAGAATGGGGCAACGTTAGATGGGTGTTTCGATTACTGGATATTGCGTCATGGGATGCCGGGAGCGGCTCGAAGCGGAGAATGGGCCCGACACGACGCCGAGGAGTTCGATGAGTCGCCGCGCAGCCGCACAGGCCGCATCCCGAATCATTTTTCGGATCGCATTTTTTGGTCTCCTAGCTGCGCTCGCCGCCGGGCAGGCGAAGCTGTACGCAGAGTCCGCCAAGTCCTGGTACAAACAGGGTCAATCAGCCGAAGCGCGCGAGAACTACGACGCCGCCTTCAATGATTATCAAAAAGCCTATTCGTTGGCCCCCAAGGACCTAACCTACAAGGAAGCCTATTACCGGGTGCAGATACCGGCCGCCGCGGTACACATGAAGAATGGGCGCAGGCTGTTCGAAACCGGCGACGAGCAAGGCGCATTGATGGAGTTTTTGCGTGCGTCTGAGATCGACCCCGGCGACGAAGCGGCTCAGCAGGAAATTGCCAAAGTACGCGCACTGCACAAGGAACAGATGCCGGCGAATATTCCCGGCGTGCCTCAAGGCGCGAGTGAGCAGACCGAACTCGATACCATGGCCGCTCCTGTTCAGTTGAAGCCGCTGTCGAACGAGCCGCTGACCTTGCACATGGTGGAGGACTCGAAGAATATTTATCAGGCCGTGGGCAAGGCGGCGGGCGTTAACGTCCTGTTCGATCCGGACTACACCGGCAAGCGGATCCAGGTGGATTTGACCAATGTTTCGCTCATGGAAGCACTGCGTATTGTGGGGACGCTGTCGACCACGTTTTGGCGGCCCGTCACGAGCAACACGATTTTTGTCGCGGCGAATACGCGGTCGAAGCGGACCGAGCTGGACGAGCAAGCGGTGCAGACGTTTTACCTGACCAATGCCTGGCAGCAAAACGATCTGACCGATGTGAACACGGCGATCCGCAACATATTGCCGAATTCACATGCCTACGCCGTGGCGAGCCAGAATGCCATCGTGATGCGGGGTTCGCCGGATGAGCTGCTGTTGGCGCAAAAGCTGGTGAACGATCTGGACAAGGCGCGGCCCGAAGTGGTGGTTGACATTGCGGTGCTGGAAGTGAGCAAGAACTGGGAACGAACGCTGGGGATTGCCTGGCCGCAGAGCGCCAGCGTCGCGCTGCAATCGCCCAACGCCACCAACACTACTTGCCCGACCGGCAGCACGACCTGTACTGCCGGCAGCACCAGCACCAGTACGAGCCCGACGCTCTATAACCTGGCTCATTTGAATTCGAACGACTTCGCGGTAACGATCGGCACGGCAACGGCGAATGCGCTGCTGACCGATTCGAATACCAAGACCCTGCAGAATCCGCGCATCCGGTCCACTGATGCCCAGAAGGCGACGATGAAGATCGGCTCCAGAATTCCGATCGCCACGGGGTCTTTCCAGTCGGGTGTGGGCGTGGCGGCGGCGGTGACTCCGCTGGCTGAGACCCAGTTCCAGTACATCGATGTCGGCGTAAATATCGAGATGACACCGACCGTGCACTATAACCGCGACGTCACGTTGAAGATCGCGATTGAAGTGAGTTCAGAGAGCAACAACGTCACTATTGAGGGCGTGACCGAGCCGATCATTGCGCAGAAGAAAAGCGAGCAGACCATTCGGCTACGCGAGGGAGAAGCGGCCATTCTCGGTGGAATCCTGAATCAGCAAGACATTCAGAGCTGGACAGGCATTCCGGGGCTAAGTTCCATTCCGATTCTGAAATACCTTTTTGGATCGAAAGATCACCAGATCACGGACGATGAGATTGTCTTCCTATTGATTCCGCACGTTGTGCGCTCGCCCGAATTGACGGCGTCGAATCTGCGGCCAATCGACACCGGCGCCGGCCAGCAGATTGAACTGCGGCACATGTCGACCGAGGGGGATCTTTCGCCGATTGCTCCGCCAGTTCGTCCCGCAGCGGTGCAGCCGGGAGTGGGCATAGTGCCGGGGCAGAGCGCCCAAGCGGCCGCACCGGATGCATTGGCGCAAATGCGAACTTCCGCGCAGGCCGGTCCGCCCGTTTCGACACCGAATTCGGCGGCTCTGCCTGGAACTGGATCCGGACCTGGGTCTAGCCCTGGGGCACCGCTGCCAGGACTACGCTTCTCGCTGGTGCCGTCGTCCGGTCCATCAGTGGCAACGGGCAGCACATTTCAGGTTCCGATTGTGGTGACCGGGGCGAGAGACATTGCTTCCGTGCCGCTGCAGGTCCAATACGATCCGGCCAAGCTCTCATTGATGAATGTGGGCGATGGAGATTTTCTGAGTCGGGATGGACAGGCCGTTGCGCTGGTGCATCGGGATGATGGGCCGGGCACGCTTACGATCAATGCTTCGCGTCCGCCGGGAGCGGTCGGCGTGAGCGGAGCCGGGGTGGTCTGCGTCCTGACCTTCCAGGCGAAGGCGCCGGGCAACACGCTCATCAGCATTACACGGCCTGGGGCCATGACGAGTGCGCAGCAGCCGGTGCCGGCTGAAGGGGCGCAGACCACCATCGCGGTGAAGTAGGGTGCGGCGCCGATGAGCAGCAAGCGGCCAATCCGGAAACGCGCGGAGCGCGGCCTGACCTTGATGGAGCTGATCGTGACGGTCGCGATCCTGGCGATTCTTGCCTCGGCGGCCGTGCCGGTGGCGCGCTTCAAGGTGAAGCGAGACCGGGAGCGCGAATTGCGGCGCGATTTGTGGGAGATGCGCGACGCCATCGATCACTACAAGGATGCGGCGGACCGCGGCGCGTTCCAGACCAAGGTGGACAGCCAGAATTATCCGCCCGATCTGGATACGCTGGTGAACGGAGTGGACGTTCAAAGCAAAAAGGTGAAGTTTCTGCGCCGCATTCCCGTCGACCCCATGACGGGGAAGGCCGAGTGGGGCATGCGCTCGATGCAGGACGATCCCACATCGGACAGCTTTGGCGGGCAAAGCGTTTTCGATGTGTATTCGAAGTCACAAGGCACGGCGCTCGACGGCACCAAGTACGCGGACTGGTAGGATAGCCATGCGCAAGATGCGGAGACAAGACGCGGGCTTTACGCTGATGGAGCTGATGATCGTGATGGCGATCATCGGAATCCTCGCGACGCTGGCCATTCCCAGCTTTATCGGCGCCATGAAGTCGGCTCGAGAAGCGGTATTGCGGGAAGACCTGCACATCATGCGCGCGGCCATCGATTCCTATACGATGGACAAGCAGAAGGCGCCGCAGTCGCTGGAAGATCTGATTCAGGACGGCTACCTTCGCAGCATTCCGGAAGACCCGATGACGCACAGCAAGGACACGTGGGCGACAGATACGAGTGACGCGCTCTCTTCTGTAGACCAGACGGATCCGGGCATCAACGATGTTCACTCCGGGTCGCAGGAAACGGGTACAGACGGACAGTCTTACTCGACCTGGTAGATGCGGACGGGTTGGCCAAAGGAACGAAATGATCGAACGTGCATATCGAGCGCTGCTGCTGATTGCCTGCATGGGCGCTTCGGCCGGCCTGCTGCAGGCGCAGAGCGGAAGAACAATCACAATCAAGATACGGGATGGCAAGACGGGCGAGACTGTGACTCCGTCGAATGTTCATGTGCGCTTCAATCATCAGCCGGAGGCGCTCGGGAACTGGGTGGACCAGAAGGACGATGGCACGATCGAAGTGAAGCTTCCGCAGGAGGCCAAGGTCATCTCGGTGCGAGCGACGTATCTTGATTCCACTGAGTACTTCGTCAACTGCGATGTGTCCAAGCAGAAGGATAGCTCGGCGGAAAGCTGGTACCCGGTGACGGACATCCTGACGTCGGGTCTTGCGATTCCAAACGATTGCGTCAACCAGAAAGATGCCGACAAGGTGAAGGCCGGCGCGAAGCCTGGAGAGTTTGTCCTTTTTGTCAGGAAGCGGAATTGGAAGGAAGAGGCGCTGGACTAGAACGGAACCCGAGCAACAGTGCTCAATTTAGAGGCGTGCAGGGTGGATTTTTCTTGATGAAAAAGTCACTTGAGAGGCTTGGCCCTGGATACATCTGCTCGGATTCCGCTGTAGCAGCGTCGAGATCCAATTAGAGAGAGACTGCGATTTGGCGCACGCCCCCCACGCATTGACGGGATGTTCCTTCTCGCTTGAGGTTTTCAAGTTCTATTTCGGCTTAATGCAGGCGACGGAAGCTGACTCGGGGCACGGGCAAGCGTCGGAACAGGAAACGAGGCCTGAGCCGAGTCTGGGCGGCAAGCTTCTTTGGGCTGGGGAACTCGATTCGGCAGGCCGCGCCCTTGTGGTGGCGGGCAACATTGCTGGCGCCGCGACGCTGACTGCAACTGGCGACGTTGATGCGCAAAAGCAGGCCGTTCGCGACGGCATCGCGGATTTTCTGGTGACGTCGCTTGATGAGGCGCTGCGCATTCTGAAAAATGAAATCCGCAAGCGACAAACTGTGGCTGTGTGCGTGGGTGCCGCGCCGGAACTGGTTGAACGCGAGATGGTGGAGCGGGGCGTACAGCCTGATTTGTTTCGCGAGGGCGTGATCACCGCATCGGAGCGGCCTAAGGTGAATCGGGAGCCAAACGAGCTTGATTCGATGAGCATGGAAGCGCTGGTGATTTGGCGCGTGGATGCGGCGCCGGCACAATGGCTGCCGAAGCTGGATGCGGTTGCGCTCGAATGCCTCGAATCCGAAGATGAGTTTTCCCGGCGCTGGGTTCGCCGAGCTCCACGCTACGTGAGCCGTTTGGGACAAGGGGCGCATTTGCTCATCCGGAATCGCGAATTTGCCGCATGCTTCGTTAAGCGGTTGCGCGAACAAGTTCGGCTCGGAGAGATTGCGTTTCAAGGTCAGATTCAAGTGAGCTACGCGGATCGGAATGAGGAGTACAGCTTTCCACCGAGGCCTTGAACGAAGGCGAGTGATCTCACTCTTCTTCGGAGTCTGCCGATTCGATTCGGCTCCACAGCTCGTTGATGCCGGCGCGCGTCTTGGCGGAGATGGGTAGTATCTCGTCCACTTCCAGGCCTTCTTTCAACTCTTTCAGGTTGCGGGTGCGTGCGTTGCCGCTTAGGCGATCGATCTTGGTCGCGACGACGGCGAAGCTGCGTCCAGCGTGGCCGAGCCAGTCGATGAGTTGTTTATCGCCCGGCTGCGCGGGGATGTTCGAGTCGACGAGGCAGATGCAGAGGCTGAGTGTCTCGCGTTTCTCGAGATAAGGCTCGATGAAGGAAGGCCACTCGGCGGAGATGGACTTGGAGATTTTCGCGTAGCCGTAGCCAGGCAGGTCGGCGAGGATTTTTTTCGGCCTCTGGCGCTCGTCCAGCAGGGCAAAAAAATTGATAGCGCGGGTGCGGCCTGGTGTCGAAGAAACTTTCGCTTCTTTGTCACCGACGAGCGCATTCAGTAGGCTCGATTTGCCCACGTTGGAGCGGCCGAGGAAAGCGATCTCCGGCACCGTGGGAGCGGGGAACTGTGCAGCCGAAAGGGCGGAGAGAAGAAATTGGGTCGTATAGCGCATAGTGAGCAGGCGAACGGCAGGACTACTGCCGCGACACCTGTCCGCTGACGACGTCGGCTGGTGGTACCGCGGTCAACACTTCGCTTTCAGCCGGCAATGGTGTGGGGAGCGGACCTTCGAGAGCGAGGGCCAGCACTTCGTCCATCGTGTCCACAAAATGAAGTTTCATGGAGTTCTTGATGTTGTCCGGCAGCTCTGCCACGTCCTTCTCGTTGGACTTGGGAAGGATGGCTTCAAAGATCCCCGCGCGCAGAGCCGCGAGCAGCTTCTCTTTCAGGCCGCCGATGGGCAGAACTTTGCCGCGCAGCGTGATCTCGCCGGTCATGGCGATGTCGCGGCGCACCGGAATCTTGGCGAGCGCGCTGGCAAGGGCTGTGGCCATGGTGATACCGGCCGACGGGCCGTCCTTGGGGATGGCGCCTTCAGGTACGTGCAGGTGCAGATCGACGTTGCGATAAAACTCGCGGCTGAGGCCGAGTGCCTGGGCACGCCCTCGAATGTAGCTGAGCGCGGCCTGCGCCGACTCCTGCATCACGTCGCCGAGCTGGCCGGTGATGGTGAGCTTGCCCTTGCCGTCGAGCACCTGCACTTCCGTGGTGAGAATGCTGCCGCCGACTTCGGTCCAGGCAAGGCCGGTGACCAGGCCGACTTCGCTCTTCTCGTGCACCTCGGAGTCGCGGAATCTTGTCACGCCGAGGAATTCGTTGATGTTGGCCTTGGTGATCTCTTCTTTGTGCTTGACGCCCTTCTTGATGACGCGGCGCGCGACTTTGCGGCAGACGTTGCCGATTTCGCGCTCGAGATTGCGTACACCGGCTTCGCGCGTGTAGCAGCGGATGATTTCGAGAATTGCGTCGTCGTGGAAGATGATGTTTTTTTCGCTGAGGCCGGTCTGTTCGCGCTGCTTTTTCACCAGGTACTGACGCGCGATTTCGAGCTTCTCCTGCTCGGTGTAACCCTGCAGCCGCAGCACTTCCATGCGGTCCTGAAGCGCCGCTGGAATCGTGTGCATCACGTTGGCTGTGGCCACGAACAGCACCTGCGAGAGATCGTAGTCGACGTCGAGGTAGTGGTCCTGGAACGCTGTGTTCTGCTCGGGGTCGAGGACTTCAAGCAGCGCCGAGGCTGGATCGCCGCGGAAGTCGGAGGCCATCTTGTCGACCTCGTCGAGCAGGAAGACGGGATTCTTGGTCCCAGCGCGTTTCATATGCTGGATGATTTGACCAGGTAAAGCTCCGATGTAAGTCCGGCGATGGCCGCGGATTTCCGCTTCATCCCGCACGCCGCCGAGCGAGAGGCGGACAAATTTGCGGCCGGTGGCCTTGGCAATCGACATGCCTAGTGACGTTTTTCCGACGCCCGGAGGTCCGACGAAGCACAGGATGCTGCCTTTGGGATTCTTGACGAGCTGGCGGACGGCGAGGAATTCAAGGATGCGTTCCTTGATCTTCTCCAGGCCGTAGTGGTCTTCGTTGAGAACTTTTTCGGCGAAGTCGATGGACCGGGTTTCCTTGGAGCGCTTTTTCCATGGCACGGCGAGCAGCCAGTCAATGTAGTTGCGGCTGACCGTTGACTCGGCGGACATGGGCGGCATGGCTTCCAGTTTTTTCAATTCCTGAATGGTTTTTTCGAGGACTTCCTTGGGCATGCCTGCGGATTCTATTTTTTTGCGGAGTTCGTCGAACTCGCTTTTCTCGCCGCGTCCCAGTTCCTTTTGAATCGCCTTGATCTTTTCATTGAGGTAGTACTCTTTCTGGGCGCGCTCCATTTGGCGCTTGACGCGCGACTGGATATTGCGGTCCAGGTCGAGTTTTTCAATTTCGATGTCGAGCACGTCGGCGATGCGCGCCAGGCGAGCTGCGGGGTCGAAGATGCCAAGCAGTTCCTGCTTTTCCTCGATGCCGATTTGCAGGTTGGCGGCAATGGTGTCAGAGAGCTTGGCGGGCTCGTCCATGCGCACCGAGGCGATGATGGTTTCGTAGTTCAGCGACTGCTGGAGCTTGACATACTGCTCAAAGAGCGACGTAACGCGCTGCATGAGCTGCTCGACGGCTGCAGACATTTCGAATTCTGTTTTGCCGGTACGCACTGTGGCGACGAAGAAGCCGTCGCGGTCATTGATTTCGAGAGATTTGGCGCGCTCCACGCCCTCGACAAGGACTTTGATATTGCCATCGGGCATTTTGACGCTCTGGACGATATTGCAGATCGCGCCTACCTGATAGATTTCCTTGGCTTTGGGCTCGTCGATCGACGCGTCATGCTGGGTGGCGAGGAAGATCTTGCGGTCGCCGTTGAGAGCCTCTTCCAGGGCGCGCACACTGGACAGGCGGCCAACCACGAAGGGCGTCATCATGTAGGGGAATATCACCATATCCCGGATGGGCATCATGGGGAGCTTGAGGGGCTCGGTCTTATCGCGGGACGTGGTCATAGGCACACCTTTGAGGAAACGCTGAACATTGGACGCGCTAGGCCGGCTTCGGCTGCAGGGAAGGTTCCACGACTCATGTTGGGATTGTACAGCGGAACGAGCCGGCTCACGATGTTACGGGCGATTACCGGAAACTCCACGATCATGTGGGTTGCGCCTGAATGATCCAAATGAGAGTGAAAGATGCGGGGCGAAGCGTAGGGTTGGAAACGAAGCAACGGGTGGCGATCGATTTGATCCAATCAAAATTTTCCGTCCCTGGGACCCCAAAAAACCGGGCCAGGGGCGGGAAATGCAATCGACCTGACTCAGTAGAGGTTGAGGCCATCCGGACTGCCGAAGCCTGTGCAAAGATCCCAGCCATCATTTGAGAATGTACCGGAATAAAAGCCGCAGGCTCCGTAGGTAATGTCGCGGAAGCTGGATTGGTTGAAAGGCGCATAGATTTTCGACAACTCGGCGGAACTGGAGGATCCGAAACTGCCAGTTGCATTGAAGATTGCGGCCGTCAAGGGAGTAGCAAGGCTGGTGCCTCCAACGATGAACCAACCGGCTTCGTAGCCGTCCGCAGTTTCATACGGGAAATCGTCGAGAACCCAGGCTCCAGTGTTGGGATTGGCGTCGGCCGAGATATCGGGAACGCCGCGATAGCCTGAGAGTTGGTAGGCGACTGCCGGGTTTGTGGCTTGGTAGCGTGGGATCGGTTCATAGAAACTGATTCCTCCGCCAGCATCGGACCAGGCGATCTCCGCGATGAAATTGCCCGTGTTTTGGTTCCGGGCGGTCGAGGTTCCTCCGGCGCAGACTACGTTGGGCGAAGCGCATGGATAAATTACACCGGCACTGTCTCCTGCTGCCGCGAAATACACAACGTTTGGAGAGGTGAAAAAGCTGTCGAGCGAATTCTCCCCGTCAAATTCTTCTCCACCCCAACTGATGGAAACTTCACCCGAGCCCTTGCTGTTCTTCGGGCAGGTTTTGGTCGACCCGCATTCCACCAAACTGCTTGCCACGAGGACCGCAGGGAATAGATCGGAGTTGTAGTTCGAATTGGCTTCAACCAGATAGAGCTTCGCGTTGGGAGCCATTGCGTGCGCATATTCGATGTCGAGGGATTCTTCGAGTTCCCAGCCACCGGTCGGATCCACGGGAGGCGCGGAGCCCGACGCGTAGACGACGGAGAATTTTGCCACGGGAAGACCGAATTGCTCAGAGAAAGCGGCGAGATCGGAGGCGGCGTTGGGGTCGTCATAGGCATCGACAATGGCGATGGTCTGGCTGCCCCCTGAGCTGTCGAGCGTAGTCTGATTTGGATTGCAGCCGGGGATCGGACGTACCAGCTTATAGA
>Ga0302325_10021658_pt1 | contig 13454 bp, 13 predicted proteins | sample Palsa_T0_2_FD_201948 | JGI IMG/M metagenome (GOLD analysis project Ga0302325, IMG submission 201948) | Peat permafrost microbial communities from Stordalen Mire near Abisko, Sweden - Palsa_T0_2 | ecosystem: Environmental > Terrestrial > Soil > Palsa > Peat permafrost | place: Sweden: Abisko... | reverse complement strand
GCCGATACCTTCCAAGGCCCACAAGTCTCTCAACTTCAATATGACCGCATTATGGGTTACATTCAAGAGGGCAAGAAGGCCGGTGCTACCGTTGTCACTGGTGGTGAGCGTCACGGCGACAAGGGATACTTCATTCAACCTACCATCTTCTCCAATGTCACTGAAGACATGAAGATCATGCAAGAAGAAATCTTCGGCCCTGTCTGCTCGATTGCGAAGTTTGAGACCGAGGAGGAGATCGTCAAGACTGGCAACAACACCACTTACGGTCTTGCCGCCGCTGTCCACACCCAAAACCTCAACACCGCTATTCGTGTCTCGAATGCGCTCCGTGCTGGTACCGTCTGGGTCAACCAATACAACATGCTCCACCACCAGATCCCATTCGGTGGCTACAAGGAGTCTGGTATTGGACGAGAACTTGGTGAAGCTGCGTTGGCCAATTACACTCAAACCAAGTCGGTTTCTATCCGCTTGGGTGATGCTCTTTTCGGTTAAGCTGGGGATGGGAATGAAGGAATGAAGGAATGAATGCCACACATGTATTATGAATATGCTTGCTAAAGCGCGGCTCTCGGTGCTCTGAAATAAAACAAAAATTGCCCCTGACCACTCTGTACATGCGTGAACAGTTCTATGTACTCCGAAATTTTCACCCCTTCTGGTTTCTCCCAGCCACCTGATAAGATGTTTCACTAGACCTCGGCTCGCGTGCAGGGATTCTGATAGCTTCGAGCTCCACAGCACAGCAGCGATCACGACAGGAAGGCTGCTTCTGAGTTCTTCAACAGTCTTCAATTACGGATAGAGTTCTGGTAGAGCATTTCGAACATTTATATCTTCAAACACCAGTCAAGCACTGGTTCCGATCGTCGCTCAGAAAGCTCTCCGCGATTCCATGCGGGGTCAATGATATCATATTCAGCCCCTGCAAATCCTTTTGCGCAATCGATAGTTGATAAGCAACCTGGTACAACGTAAACGTACAACGAACGTTGTACTCCGTACTGGGTAGTGGGCTACGTAGTAATCATCAGCCTGGGCACATCAACCTCCGCAAGCCTTGGCGTCGAGCTGCACCACACCACACCACTTTTCGACAGCTGCAGCTCCTGTGCCGTCGGATAAGATGCATGCTCTTCACATCTATCCAATGGCTTCAGGCAATCGTGTGATCGAGTGCAGAAACTACTGCATCTCAGACCAGGTCTAGCTTGAGCACCCTGGATCGAAGCTGGTCGGGGTGGGCGAGCTCTCCCACGTTGTTGCTTACACTGCTTCCGCCGAAGATCACGAGCTATCTTTCTTGTAGCTCCAAGCTTTCTTTTCTCTATCACTTTCACTCTGCGTCATCACCTCTTGCTTGAGTTCGTAAATAGCTATCGCAGTGCTGAAAGTCGGCGGAGATATCTTCTGTAGTTTCTTGTGATTGTCAGGCTTCTCTCAGCGACTATGGCTTCCCTCCTCACCGCCATCCTCGCGCTGTCAACGACAGCCTTAGCCCAGACTCAGGAAGTCGTCTGGTCTGCAATCACCTACACCTACCACGGCGAGAAAACTCCAGCCCTATTCCCTGGTCCATACGACTTGACTCCGCTCGGTGCAAATCAGCTCTATGAAGCTGGCCAGGTCTTCCGCAATCGCTACATCAGCGGTCCTGCGAATGGCACTACGATTACCGGATCTGCGCCGATTAATGGCATCAGTGTGTCTGCAATTGATAATTCGCAGCTGTCGGTTTTGAGTACGGATGATCCGTGGGTGAGTGCGAGTGCCACGGCTTTCATGCAGGCCTTGTACCCGCCGAGGGATAGCATTGTCATCGATTTAGAGAGCATGCTGGGGAACTCGAGCCTGGATCAATATCCGTTGAATGGGTACCAGTATCCAAACATTGAGAGCTTGAGCATACTTGACTTTAACCGTCTTTGGTGAGTTCACACTTTCCTCCACCCTACTACATCTTGACGTAAAACTTGGCCGCGGTGCTTTTCTCAGGACAATAACTGACTCAGAAAAAGGATCGCTGGAGATGACGGATGCAACACCTACGATGTTGTAAATGCAGAATCTCTCTCCTCTGCAGCCTACATTCAAGAAATGGAATCCACAAATGCCTTCTACGAATCGCTCGGCAGCTCCGTCTTCTGGGCCTTCGACTCCAGCGACTTGAACTATGGCAATGCGTGGACGCTTTGGGAATATGCCGCCTTCGAATACCAACACAATCAATCAATCTACAACTCCAATTCCTTCACAACAGACGATCTTGATCAACTTTACAACCTAGCCTCGGCCCAACAATGGGAATTCAACACTCCTGACTCAACCGGAACCATTAAAGCGATGGCAGGACGCACCTACGCATCCTTCGTCCTCCAACAATTCTCCCACCAAATCGCCTCCAACGGCTCAGCCGGAAAACTCAGTCTCCTCTTCGGCTCCTTCGAGCCCATGCTCTCCTTCTTCGCCCTCTCAAACCTCGCTACCGGTCCCTCTGCCTCCCTCTTCAACTCCCTCCCTCTCCACGGCTCCACAATGACTTTCGAGCTCTACTCCTACGCCGAAACTCCATCCAAAAACGAAGCCATCCCTTTCCCTGACACTTCTGACCTCTGGGTTCGCTTCCTCTTCCGCAATGGAACGGGCGATTCTAAACCCCTGATCGAATACTCGCTCTTCGGCAGAGACAACAGCGAGGAAGCGATGGACTGGGCTGATTTCGTCGAGGGCATGGGAGACTTTAGCTTAGATGATTTGGTGAATTGGTGTTTGGACTGCGAGAGCGGCAGTCTTTTCTGCGAGGCACTGATGCAGAATTATTCCAACGAGACCGAAAGTTCTAGCGCAAAGAGTGAGAAAGGTCTTTCTGCGCCTATTGCGGGGGTAATTGGTGCCACTGTTACAATTGGGTTGGGGCTTGTTGTTGCGGCAATCTTGGCGTTGGTGGGGTTCAGACTCGATTATCGCCCGAGAGAGAAGAATGGTACTGTGGGTGATCTGGGTGTATTGAAGCGCAGCGGGAGCGGGAATGGTGGTGGATTCAAGGGTGCGGAAAAGTTGGCTTCTGATACGGACTTGACGCTGAAGGGTGGTGCTGGTGCGAGCGTTGTTCGCCACGAGCGAGTTGGGAGCTGGGAACTGAACGAGAGTCCGGATAAGAAGCACTCTAGCTTGGACAAAAATATCGAGAGTGGAATAAGCAAGGCTGATTATGGGAGGAGGAGTGAGGATGGACTGGGTGGTGTTGATCCGTATGGAGAGCCGGTCAAGGCTCTGGACCAGATCTGACGCCTTTTTCTCGCGTTATGTTTTTGCTTTGATGGACAAATAATAGACTTGAGAGCCGGATTGCGTGCGTGGGGCGGTTGCGTTTGATGACATGACGACATATACGATGGATAATACCTTCTTTGCCTCTCACTATACCCCCTTTCTGCATTTTATCTGCGTTGACTTAGAGGAGGCGTTTGGATTGCTAGGATTCTGTCTTCGAAGTTAATAACACGGAAATTTTTCACGAAAATTATTAAGTTCCTTCCTATGTCTTGTGAGGCTATAAATACCTTCTTCCTCTCAGGTTCCCGGCTTTGGATCTTGACAATACTGATGAGCCAGACATTGCAACGCAGTGCCTGCATCAGGCAGATTCCAACATTAATTATTAGAGGCAGAGCTGACCGACGACTCAAGACCTTGGAAGTAGGTATTTATCCCCTCACTAGAACAGCCTGCTAAGGTGTTTGTCATCTTTGGATATGAAACGAATCGCAGCGTTACGTCTCGGAGGGATATCAACCCCTGATTAGACAAGCCCGTCGGGCACAAAGAGATCCAAGCGCATGGACGCCATAAGGTTACGTACCGAGGTATCAGCTACCACTCCATGCTCTAATGAAATATTTTGTTGGGACATCGCAGCCTTCTTAGAGCAAGCTTAAAATCACACAAATCTCTATCTGATGCTGTGAACGGAGCGGATTAATAAGCGAGTACAGAGCTCCGATTCCGATGATCCGGGAGTTTAATGAGCAATGTAATCTTACCCTGAAGAACGGCGTTCGGGGAAAGAGATGAGGCTGATGATTGAAGCCCGCTCTCAACAGTTTGAGGTTGTATGGGCTGCGCCGCGTACGTTGCTTTTGCTTGGCCTAGAGAGATATCAACTGGACTTTTGTATTAAAGAGGTCTTATCCCGAGTGCGACATTTCAATTTCAGCTTATGCTACGATCTTTGTGGCCGAAGTCGACTTGAGCACAGAAGTCTTTTCCCTTCAAAGCCAAAACACTCCTACTCTTGGTCAATCACTTCAAAGGATTCGGTCCCGTCCTCTCTGTTTCCACAATGCCGTCCAGAACGGAGGTCACACCTCCTCCGACTGTCCCGACACCTCTGAAGCCATTATCACAATTCACCCGCCTATCCCCCACCGTCCGCCTTTACACACCACCACCCTCAACTCCCTCCTCTCCCCTCGCACCAACAACCATCCTACTCTGCTCCTGGATGAACGCTGCCCCAAAGCACATCGCCTACTATGCAAACACCTACATAAAACTCTACCCCTCAGCACGAATCATCCTGGTAACAATCAACACAACGCAATTCCTCTTCCAAACCGAAGCCAAACGCCGCGCCGACATCAGAGCCGCCATCACCTCTCTCCTCGCCGTAGACCAATCCACGGACCGCCTCCTTGTGCACGCTCTAAGTAACGGTGGTGGGAGAAGAGTCTATAACATCTCGAGCACCTATCGCTCTCTCACCGGGACGCCCCTGCCAGCAAAGGCATGGATCGTCGATTCTGCCGGCGGGATCCCACAGTTTAGGAGGGATATTCATGCCCTGGAAGTACCGGCCAAGCACTTTAGCTGGTTGGTGTGGGTCCCTTACATGATTTTCGCTTATGTGACGGTGTCGGTAGTGTATGTGTCCGTGAACTGGATGCCAGAGTGGTTTTGGTATGAGCTTGTTTGGGGCCCTGTTAAGGGAAACAATAATCCGGAATTGGTAAGTGGGAAGTGTATTAAGGGGTATATTTATAGCAAGGAGGATCTGGCAATGGATTGGCGGGATATTGAGAAGCATGCGGGTAGGGCTGAGCAGAACGGGTTTAGAGTCGTGAGGAAGTTGATAGAGGGCGCGGAACATGTTCAGATGTTTAGGGGAAAAGGTGGAGAGAGGGATTATTGGGAGTTTGTGGAGAAGATTTGGGGACTAGGGCTGGAGATTAATTGAGGATCTGAGTCCAGTAAGGATGATGAGGGGCTCCAGGCTGGATAGGTATAGCCTTAGCACGAACGTCTGAATGACAGAAATTTGTTTGTCGGTTTTTCTTCCTCTGTTTTTGGGTTGGGAGCTCCAGGCAGGATTCTGAGTGGGTGAACAGGATCGACTCGCCACCAAGTCACCGCATATTGATTCGTTGATACTGAAAATTTCCTGCAATATGAATGAGCAATGACCTTGAGCATAAAGCCTCTCGGAAGTTTCAGGCCTAGACCTTTGAAGTGCACCCCGCTTGGCCAAAACCTCTTGAGTATTTCACTCGGACTAAAACCAGTGAATTATCATAGAGAACTAGAGATCCATGAATGCCTTATTCACTGGAACGAATGTTGTAGTATACTAATACGTGATTCGACAACATTCACTCAGCTAAAGACTCGGACTCCTTAGGTCGAGGTGCTGCCTTGCCGCTCGAAGACCAGCATATGAATGCACCAAAAAAATTCACATTCCACACATGGCTCGCTTTCGAATGCCCATATCCACTTTCCACGTGGATACCATGTTGCTGCAAAAGGAACTTATTGCCACGATCTCGGGGAGAACGACCCCATGGGGACCCCCACGCCACGTGAGTTCGTGTCATAGCTCCAACACGACGCGTTGTTCTTTGATTGCGCTCGTCGCTTTGACCTTTAGTGTTTGTCCGCCAACAATGGGAGTGAATCACGGAGCCATTGTGCATCCGGAGTCTCGTTCCTTCTATAAAAGGTCCCTACCTTGCAGTGTGTCAAACGTTTCCCCTTAGTTTTAACTGATCAAAAGTTGGTCAGCATTCCGCCCGAAGAACATCGTGCCAGCAAAACAATTGCTCAGCATGACTGAGCCACAGAACCTGATCAGCAAAGTCAGCGAATATGTTGAGGAATTCATGTCACATTACGATGGCTCCCATGATTTCTGCCATGTCAAACGAGTCCTGGGTCTCTCTCACCAGATTTACGCCGAGCTCTCCTCTGATGACTCCTCAGTCTCCGCTCAACCCCTAGATCCCTTGGTCATAACCCTGTCCGCTCTCCTTCACGAGTAAGTTGGCAGCGACCAGATGCCCTATATTATTTGGGACAGCCTCTAAGCCCTGCTGTTGGCAATGGCTGACCTGAGTTCTTCCAGTGTCGGCGACAAGAAGTACCTCCGAGAAGGCGAAGACCATCGAACCCTAGCTCACAACCTCCTCGTCTCTCTCGGCGCCTCCCCAGCCCTCGCACAAAAAGTCCAAATCATCTGTCTAGGCGTCTCTTACAGTTCCGAAATCCAAGACCTCAACTATGTCAAAAACCTGATCGCGCAATACCCAGAATTGGCTTGTGTCCAAGACGCCGACCGTTTGGACGCTCTTGGCGCAGTTGGCGTAGGACGTGTATTCACCTTTGGAGGAGCGAAGGTTGAGCGGAGCATGGATGAATCTATGAAGATTATGGAGAACAAATTGTTCAAGCTGGAGGCTATGATGAAGACAGGTCCAGGCAAGAGGATGGCGAGAGAGAAGACGGAGAGGTTGAGGATGTTTAGACAATGGTGGGACGAGGAATGCCGTGTTGAGGAATCGGGCGCGTCAGTGTTGAATGCTGCGACAGATGAATAGCGAAAGTTCGCAAGATAGATGGGTTAGATTGTTGTCTATTTTGAAACATTTTGAGATGATAATTGCGCCTTAGAACTGCTGAGATACCCTAGACTTGAATGCAGCGTTGGATTTACTTCTGGAGCAGTTCACTTACTCCTTCCATCTTAGTCACTGTCCAAGAGTCTCTGTAATTAAGAGGTTAAACTATCAGTGAATTCGGCTTGCGGTTCTTTAGAACTAAGCGTGTATTATTTCTCAATGGTACTTTTAGTTACAATTCTGGGACATTTCTCAAAGCGATAGATCGATGGTCTACTCATTGAAAGCACATATTCCAATCCTGCATGTGTGCAGTAATATCTTATAATTCTCGTCTAGTGCACAAATGTTCAAGGATATGTACACATTGCTCCTTTTCTTCCAGCAATAACCTTGAAGGCGATGCAAAGTTGTTGCCATAGATTCAAGAGATACAAAGTCAATTTGAGTCTCTTCCATTTCGCAGCTAGGGCGCCATTTTCAGCTCTACGATTGATAAAGATGCATTACTTCTTTGCGACAGTCAACAGAAAATACAGTTCAGACCCTCTCTACTTCCTTACACTCGTCACAAATCTTAGAAAAGAACTTGCTGCAGAACGCACGCCCCATCAGAGCTGCGAGGACCAGACCCGCGCCTAACGCCGAAAATGCCTTTGATCAGGACTCCGTGCGGCGAGGAAGTAATTGAGGGCCTTTGCTGAAGACATTGTCAGGATCATAACGTAATTTGAGCTTGACAAGCCTGTCGAAGTTGATACCGAAGACCTGTGCCCCGCCGATGCCAAGACCTGTTGAAGTTAGCCCATTATCGACAATGGCATGATGATGGAAGATCTACCATCGTAGTTGAAGTATTGTCCCACAGAATACTCTGAGACTCCATCTTCCTCCAGAGTCGATTTTCTGCGCTCAAATTCCTGATGAGCTTCCCAAGACATGTGACGGGTCCACTGGCGACATTCTTCATCGTGTTCTTCTTTCGTCCATCCCATAATCCATAGCATGTTACCATGCGCCCCTCGATTTGCAAATGCTGTGTCCGTTTGATCGACTTCAATTATCTTATTGAAAGGAAAGTATTCAAAGACCATTATGGACCTAAACGCATCTGGAGTCTTCCGAACAAAATTCTGAAATTCCTGAAGACATTTTTGAGCGAAGGAAAGTTCAAGAGGAGCAATGAAAGCGGACCCTTTCATGGATCTTCGAAGCCCTGCCTCAAGATCGGCATTGAAAAGAGAATTCATAGAAAAATATGGCCGAAACTTAGTTTCGTTTGCAAGCAAGTCCAGTTCGAGGAGTGGAGCAAACAGATCCTTCGCGGAGACCTCATCGTCATTGAGGAATACCGAAGCTACTATGGCGAAAGTTTTGGGCGAAATTGCCTTGAAGCCAAAAATTAGCGCGCTTCTTGGGTCCGAGGTCTAGTAAACATTAGCCATAGTCATATGTTGTCCTACACAAAGAGGGACACCCAAATAGATATACTTATCATTTCTGTGTGATTCCCTGTTCCAAACGGATGTCTTAAGAGGGGAGCAAAGATTTAAAAGAAAGCCAACCTCGAGAAACTTGTTTGCAAAAGCAACTACACTATCAAGCTGGTGTTCTTTGATAACAAGCGTTCCTCCCCAGACGGGTTTCTTCTGCTCATGCGCCTGAAATTTAAAGGACGTGACCACGCCAAACGAGGCACCAGCTCCTCTAACGGCCCAGAAGAGGGCTTTGTTAGTATCCCTCGATGCGATAACAACATTTCCGTCAGGAACTACCATCTCTACTTCCAGAAGATTGTCAATCACCAATCCATGTTGTCCGACCAAATACCCATATCCTCCACCGAGCGTGAGGCCCCCAACCCCAGTTGTGTTCACAGTGCCTCCGACGACCGCAAGCCCATTTAGTTCAGCTGCCCTATCCACCTCTCCCCAGAGGCAGCCGCCTTGTGCAGTCACAATCTTCGTCTGTGGATTGACAGAAATATCCCTCATTTCAGACAAGTCAATGCAAACTCCGCCATCCGTTGAGGATGATCCGCTCGTAGCATGGCCTCCACCACGAACGACGAACTCTTTTATATCATACAGCCTAAGTAAGCGAATGATTGTGGCCACATCTTGAGTACAGGCTGGAAGGACTACGATGGCCTTCGTTATGTTAGAGTTCTGCTTCTTGATACAAATGATGAGAGCAGGACAACATACAGCTGGCTTTTCTGCCGCAGCGGACCATCGTTTGATACGTTCTTGATAACCACTGGCTCCTGACGGGATGATGATGGCCGCCGGTGATAAACGCGCTCGGAGCTCGATGACGAAATCATCCATTGTCAATAAAGAAGAAGAAAACCAGGACCAGGCTACCGCGAGTGTGTGACTGGTGTAGACTAATGCTGGCAGTGTGTATAGAGACTATAGACGACTCCTGGCTCCTGCGGTCACAAAATAAACGGGGACAGTAATTGTTGTACAAGAATGAAATTGGAAGAGGAAGGTCGCGTTGTTTTGGTGCTTCGTGTTGTCTTCGTCGCCAGAAGAAGAAAGAGCATTCAACTCAAATCACGGCGGGGAGGTCATACCACTTGATTGCAAATATATATATTATCAACAGGCTGGCAAGACTGCGGTTTATATAAGCTCTTGGAAACGACACGAAATTCATGACGGGCATCGGTGAGATGCGGCCTTGATGAGACAATACAGAGGACTCACCGCGGCGTACAACTAACGGTTTGTTACGATTCTTCTGCTACTTAACTGTTGCTACCAATAGTATCCTTTGAATCGCCAAGATTGCCGAGAATATTCACCCGGTTGGAAAGGATCACAAGCCTTCGATGGTGATGCCTTTCAAAGCAGACTTACATGTTCTTGTGGAACATATGGTTGTGCGAAGTACGACAGGAACATCTCGCTGAGCGGTATATTAACAAGGCGTTTCAACCTGAGATGTTGGACGCTCCCATGGTTGTCGTACATCATCGTAAGACTGTAAGTATCAAAGCTAGAGGCCTTGGATGCTATACTGTAGCCCTTCCGCGCTTCGATTTCAGCACCGTAATAAACTTCTAGAGCAACTCGACACCTGCCAGACCTCACTAACATGCAAAGCAGATCAGACGAAAAGGTAAAATAACCGTCGTAATATCAAGAGGCATGTATTCTATGGTTCCCTTGCGAGACTGTTCTTCCTCGTTCCAGTTACCTCTTCCCGGGACGCACCAGTCGACGAGGAGTTTCTTAAGTACTTAGTGTAAAGCTAGTCCTCACTATCTCCACGGCCTCTCCTCACCATACTCGACCTCATATTCCTCCTCAAACCAAATGCACCATCAGAATCGCCGTCAACGATTTGCGTGCGCCTCAAAGACGCAGCTTTCGGTCCGGATTGAAACTTCTTCCTCTCATCTCCCATATCGCCCACCATCTCATGGTCACTCCTCCTATAGACCCTGTGTCTCTTTTCATCGCCCACATGCACCAGGATTACCATCCACACTCCCACTCGATCATCAGACTCCAGCAAGGGTGTACAGTGAATGAGCCTAGGCTTTATTTCGGTGGGACCACGGCCCTTCTCTCTTGGCCGAGCATTTTGGGAAGCCCAACGGAGAGCATATCTTTTGAAAACACTTGTAAATGGAGTTCCATCTCGACGAATTGACTTTATCAGCGCTGTCGAATTTTACTAGTTATCGTGACTGGTACCCGAGAAATTCTCCTTTGCCCTGTTGCTAACAGCGATCGAGAGATTTTGACAGCTGAAGTTTGGTGAACAGTCGGATTAAGCAAGGTTTAATGCAAGGACTTTGGCAGTATCTTCATATACAGCCCCCAGCCTCTATAACAAACATGACCACAACTTGAAAAAACATGAATGTCCTAGTGGATCCTAGTAGTTAATGGGTAGCCGCAGTACAAGGTGGGAGCTCTAGAGCACAATCGCATCCTATGCCCTACACAATTGGGCCAACAACAAAAGCCCTTGAATATCTGACCAAGGTTAGAATATTCATATCTCATACCCCACTTCCACAAGTATCAGTCGTGTCCCCAATATACATTGAACCCCCTTCAAGACTCCAATCCTTAGAAACACTTGAGGTCCTTGGACTGAGATCTTCGTTTTCCATGATTCTGGAAGGTGGATGCTCTGGAATCGTTTTCAGCATTAAGCGCCGTTGGGAGAATCTGGGGCCTTGCTCCTGCTATCTGCTGGCTTCAGCTCTTTAGTTTTCGTACTCTAGATTGAACTTCTATTCTTCATTCAATGCTTGACATGGCCACCCAGATGTAGTGAAGATGCAGATTAATGTTTAGCATAAGACCAGAATGCCTGCAAGACGTTTTAGTAGATCTAGAGGTATCTGCAAAAACTTGCTTGCTTATCTGTAGATATCAAAGAGAAAGGGCAGGGTTTGAGCCGACAGCGAAAAAAGTTCTCTTTACTTGCAACCAGACCTCCTAGTGGATTTCACCGGGAAAGTGAATTTCTCGTGCTAGACTGTGACAGTGTCTGACCTGGTTTGGCAATTCACCGTGAGCGCGAGATAGAGCTACTTCTTCTTGCTTGTTAAGTCTCATCTTTATCACACCTAGTGGCAAAAGTGGAGTCAACAACAACCACAATGGCCCGTCAACAAAGGATGGTGGGAATTATCGATCTTACCGGAAAAGATTCAGACGAGGTTCAGGAGGTTGTGAATGACATCGGAAGATCTATGATCCGTGGTCGAAGCGAGACGAAACCTTGCCACGGATTCGATGCAAACAAAGCAAACATCCCTGTTGACAACTTAGGACGACAATCACTGGGGGCAAACGCGTCTCCACCACTTCCACTACTTCCCGTGCCATCTTTTCAAGACAGCTCTTCTTTTCGGGATATTCCTCTCCAAGACCGCCCCGATACCATCAACCCTCTCGACGGGAGCAAGGCCAAGAAAATTTGCAAATGGGAGCACTATCCGTATGTAATTTCCAGTCTACTTTTCTCGTTTGGTCTTGTTTATCAAGAGGGAAACATGATCCATATATCAATTTCAAGATCGAATCTGGGAGACCTTGTGTATCGATCTCTATAACGGTGTTTAAGCGACTGCTGATTGTTCTTTCCTTAGAAACCCAAGTGCACGTGATGTTCTCCCTGTCACAGCCTCCAATCCAGACAAGCCTGGCCTGAGCCATCATCAGCGGCCCTTACTAAGGCATTTCACACATGATATCAACGACCCAGATAACCCAACCTTTCGCTGGGACTTGGGTGATTCTGCACGGCCGGGAGTTGTGGCCCCACCTGTCACTGAGCTCATCACGATGCCACCCACAGAAGGAGAGCACAAAAATGTTGCCCAGAATCTACCCGTTCGCTCACCACTGAAGCCAACTCGAGGGGGCATGTCTTCAGGAGGATTTGGAGCAACTGGCAGGCCATCCAGCGTTCTTCCGATCACTCATCGTAACCTTCATCTACCAGATTCTGGGTTCTTCCGACGGACGTTCGATCCAACACCACAACATGGTGGAGGCAGTCCCAGTGGAATTCGGGGGCCACCTCGCCAGCAATCCAATTTAAGACCACATATGCAGCGGCCTCTCTTGTCCAGTGGTCTCGTGCCTACCCGTCACTGGCAGAATCCACCAGTCTCTGGCTATGGATCTACTTACCAGGCCGGATTTAGTTTGGATAGTCAGCTCATGAGCTCACAGTATCGTAATTCAGGCCCCCAACAGCATGCCAACACTTCGAAGACTCAACCAAAATCATCATTTTCGGTTGTCATGGAACCCACCACACTACCTAGTTCTCATGGTCAAAATGCCATGTCGGGATCGGCTGTGCGGGGTTTTGACCAGAGCAGATCTGGATCGGATGCTCCAAGCCCTTCATCCTCTTCTACTCCCCGACTGGGTAGACCACGGAAAAGTTCTAGCTTTCAAATACTAGTCCCCAGTTTGACTCCAAAGAAGCGAGGACGACCATTCAAGAATTCGAACGAAGTCCCAGCTTCGGATCCGAATCCTAAGAAGCGCGGGCGGCCATTCAAGACCGCAGAATCTGCTGCCAAAGCTGCAGCTGGATCGGATTCAGCAGATGGCCTTCCCAAGAAACGAGGGCGACCTTTCAAAGTAAGAACACAGCTTGATATACCCGTTCCGGAGCCTGTATTCTTCCCCTTTATTTGTGAGTGGGAGGGATGTCCTGCTGAATTACAGAACTTGGAGACTCTTGAGGCTCATGTCTTCAACGTACACGATAAGAAGCAATCATCTGGTAGTCGACTATGTCTTTGGGACAAATGTGGAGCGAAGCATGAACCTTCGGGTGACATGACCAAATCTTCGAAAGCTCATGTTGACAGGAATGAGTTCAAGAACAAGATGGAGTGGAAGGAGCATATCAAAGAGCGGCACTTGATACCATTTGCTTGGTATATGGGTGATGGGCCGCGGGGGACGTCCTTGTGTATGCCTAATCTCCCTGTTTGGAGACAAGACCCTATGCTAATAATTGTGCTTTAGCTATTAGGTCCAACTCCGATTCGTCTCCATGGTT
>Ga0302325_10021657_pt1 | contig 13455 bp, 5 predicted proteins | sample Palsa_T0_2_FD_201948 | JGI IMG/M metagenome (GOLD analysis project Ga0302325, IMG submission 201948) | Peat permafrost microbial communities from Stordalen Mire near Abisko, Sweden - Palsa_T0_2 | ecosystem: Environmental > Terrestrial > Soil > Palsa > Peat permafrost | place: Sweden: Abisko... | reverse complement strand
ACATGCCCGTGAAGAGGTCCGATATGACAGAGTCGTCACGCTTCTTGCTGATCTCCCAGACTTTGGCAGCCATTTCTCGGATAGCTTCTGGGTTGTTCACCATCTCGTCTGTTGAATCGGGCTTCTCAATGTAAGGCTTCTTCTTAACACGGCTCAAATCTTCTTGTAGTCCATCTAGAAGGAATCCGAGGAATTCTTGGGAATCTTGTTGTCCGTAGCCAGAAAATGAGGGTGCATAGCGGCCAATGGTGGTCTTGAAATATCGTGGAGCAACAGACGTAGGGGGTGGATCCTTGTAGATTTCTTCCAGGAGTCTCTCATAGGCCATAGCAACTTCTCCATTATTCCCTAAGGGATTATCGGCATTCAGTTCGGCCTTTGCGGCACCAGTCAAAAAGTACTTGGTCAACTCCTCCACGCTTCGAACACATTGCAGTGCTGAGTTCATGTAACAGGTGTTTCCAAGATTGCTCAGACCCACTGTTCCAATGGTTCTGCCGCTCTTCTGTGTTCGGCCCCGCGTCATCGGGCCTGAAGGTGCTGGACTATTTCGACCACTGTTCGACTGACTATTCGACTGGCCGGCACCTGTCCGAGTGAGAGCCGTTGAAGTTGGCTTAGTCCCTTTAGCTGTGTAGTTTGAGACGTAACTCTCATTATTGATCTGCTCATCAACCACAATTGTTTGATCATCTCCAAGGCCGGCAATGGACAAATCTGAAGTCCCATTATATTTTGGATTGTTCGTGCTATCAGTCAGGTCCACTTGCTCTCTTCCGTTGCCGCGATCGAGTTTCACGAATTCTGTGACATCGAGTAAAAGCTGAGTCCACGAGTCTTGTGGCTGCTTTGGGATTGGGCCAGTAGAAGTGCCTGGTGCAGGGGAGCTTGGCCGTGAGGAAGGAGGTGTTGCCGTGTTTGCCACGGGTGGAGCTGGTTCGGCGGCCGGTTGAATTCTTGGGACTCTCCACAGCCGTACTTTCCTCGACACATCTATCTGAGCCACTGCCTTAACCTTCTTCAAGAAGTCATGATACCTCGTAGATCTACTGAAGACGAGAATTGGGGCTGGGGGGTGTGTAGCTTTCAGCTTCTGGGGTAGGTTTATGGGATTGTTTTCTGCGTAAAGCCGGTGGATGGTGAATATCGGAGGGTGGAATTCGAATATGACGTTGGGTATTCCGTTCTTGTCAGGATTTGTGTTGTGGGCAAATCGGATAATGGGAATCGAACCGGCCATCAAACCATACCAATCAATTATCATGTTCCAAGCATCCTCTGGGAATAGTGTAAAGTCTTCCAGACCCGTTCCTGGCTTTAGCTGAACGTGTTCCACCTCGTCGAAATCTTTGATGATCTGCTGAATGATATCCGAGTTGTCAACGGGTCCTATCTCGCCTTCCGGTTCGACCTTGCTATTCTTTCTCGCCTCTGTGCTACGAATCTGCACACGGTTGAGCCATCGCTTTGAAACCAAATACATCTTCTCTCCATCGTTGGGCTGGCGTTCTGCGGCGGCTTCGCATATTGTAGTGACGATCTTGATTTGTGCATCGATAGAAGGAATTTCTAAAGTAATCACGTCAGGAAATGAGATCTGTGCAGAATATACAGGGAGTGCCTTACCGGTCTCTGCTGCATTTTTAAGCGCAGCTTCCGGGGATTGCTCCGTCGAAGCATCGGCCGCCGCGTCTTCGTCATTATTCTTCAGCATATCAACCGACTGCGCTCTCTTACTACGTGTTGCGGTTATAGATACATCTGCAACCTCTGGTGGATCGGATGGGGGAACAGAGATCATGTCGACATCGTCTTTCTGACTTGACTGAACCTCGTCCAGATCCGAGGCTCGTCTCTTTAATGGTGATGACGACCTCTGGGGAAGATCCGCGGCCCCTCCCATAATAGAACGGTGCGAGAATCGACGTACTGGTGACTGAGCCCTTGTGTCTTGATCGAGGGGTGCGAGTGAACGTCTAGAGTTTTCTGTGGCTAATGAATCCCCACTTCTCTCGCCTTCCAGCGAGAGGCCGGCGTAAGCTGCGCTCGGAGAGCTGGCTGTAGACGAGATATTGTAATCAAAGGTTCCAAAGGAGGTCTCGGTCTGCAGATGCGAGGGGATATGTGGTGGAAGAGCTAGCCCTGATTCCTGGCTGGTGGGGATGTCGAACCGGGGCGGGTCGCTGGGTGACTGTGATTCACGATCCTCCACGGAATTTAAAGGGATGTCAGGGTTGTTCTCGGAATTCTGGCCTGAAATATGCTGGGGAGAAAGCTTTCTTTTCTTTGTGGAAGACGTCGTGACTGCGAGCTGCCTTTGCAGCTCTAAAGGCGACGGGTGAAAGAAGGTGTCGAGAAAGGACTGGAAGTTTCCTTGGCATAGGCGATTGCAGGGCTGCAGGAACTAATAGGCCGCATTTAGTTGTGACGAGAGGTCGGGAAAAGGGACATCGAGGTCTAATTGGGTGGCGCAGGTGGTTGATGGGGAGCTGTTTGATTTTGAAGAGTAGGGAAGATGTTCTATTCCTGTCGGTGTTGAATTCGCTAGCGCGCCCGCAAAGACGTGGGGCTGCGACTGCCTGGCCTGGTGAATAATATCTGGGTAAGGTAAGCTCTGAACGTCAGCGTTGGCAGGGTGGCAACAGCGAGGAATAGATGGATAGTTGCGAGACCAGATGTTGAGTGATCAAAGGGACCTGTTTCTGGGGTCGGCAAGTGATTGCGATCTACGGGCTATCTGATTTGGGTCTGTGTTGGGGGACTCCTGCGCGCATGCACGTTGATTCACCTTCACAGCCTTACCGTCACGCGCAGCCTCGGGCTGACAGGGCTTCTGCCTGAGACTTCACGAACATGTTTATCAAGTGATTGCTTTCAACTTTGTATGAGATTCATTGCTTTGTTTAGAATATAGACGTGTTTTCTGAAACTATTTTCCCTGGGTGTGGGAGTGTTTAGTGGAAGGTAAGTGGATTTCCAAACGAGGTGCTGATCAACCTGGAAAAGCGCTGGTGGCGTGGAGGCAAAGCGAAGCAACAAAGCGCTATTTGGATCAACTTCCCAGCTATTCATATGTATATGTTCTCTGGTCATAGCGGGTTTATCTCCAACTTCTTTAAATATAGCAGAAGACCTCCTTAACAAATAACTACAGCTTCCCAAGTGCAGTGCTGATCGGGCTGGAAGGGAAACGATACATTGAGGATGTATATATGTAGGAAACAACTTGTTTATCCCTATCGTTTTCATACATATACAAACGATCCACGTTTCCTTTTAGTACTTTCAGCTATATACTGCCTACAAACCTATCATGGCTCTTACCACGCAAGGTAAATGCAAAATCACGACTCCAAATTCATGGTACGGGAGACAACTCAATGAAGGAATAGGAAACGGCTCGCCTGGGTACTTGGAACAAGATCTTTGTCTCTGTCAAAATCATGAAGCCTGGCCTTAAATCGAGTTTTTCTTCCAAAGTCATGTCCGTCAGTTTCGAGGCAGATCTTCTTCCGATCTTTGTTTTCAGTAGCAAGAATATGATCTTATCGAAACAGAAGATTTAAAAGCTGATATCTTGGCAAACGGAAGGATTCTCTAGCTCCCACTATTAATCAAATTCATGCGTCTCACCGTGAAGCCAAGACCCAGCGCCTTTCCTGACTTTCTCAGTAGTCTTAATATTCGCATCTAACGTCCTCTCACAAGACCAGGTGGAATAGTTTCTCTGAACTCTGTCCAGACTCGACGGGTCAAAACTTCAGATAAAACCACTTTTTCGAATCAGGAAAGAAACTTTCAATGGAATTGAAACCTGTAGTTTCTAGTGCCATCATTGATCGATGTCTATGTATAGTTTTTCCCCCATGACCCACCGATGCTCCTATCCACGCTCCACTATGCTCAAAAACAGCAAGGAAAATATAGTACAGAGGGTATCATACAAATACGCAATCCAAAGGAAAGAAGAGCCGAGAAGAGAAGAGGCACAAATCTCACACCCCAACCTCCATCAGAATCCTCTCCTCCTCGGCCTTCTCCTCGGCTTCTTTCCTCTCCTTCTCACTCTCCTCCTTCTTCTCCTCCTCCTCCTTATCCTTCTCCTCCTTCGCCTTCTTCTGTTTCTCCGCCTTCGTCTTCTCGACCCAAGCAGCAGCTTCCTTAACCGCCATCTCCGGCATCCTCTTCCACTTCAACAGGAAACCCTGGATCTCAGCAGGACTGAAAGTCAAGCTCGGGATCTGCGCCGCGAATTCCTCGCCCAGTCGAGCGACCTTCTCTTCCTCTTTCTTCTTCATTTCCAGGAAAGAGGCGAGTTCTTCGGCCTTCTTCTTCTCGTCTTCGATTAATCGTACGGCGATGTCACTCTTGGATAGAGAAGAAGGAACGCGGATAGAAGGGAGAGGCTTCGCAGAAGGCGGGATGTCGCCTTCGAGCGTGGCGAAGATGGAGCGGAAGATGGTGGTGATCATCTGGGTGCTTGCGAGGTCGAACTTGACCATCATGTCCACTCTCCCGGGTCGGATCAAGGCTTCGTCGAGTTTTTCAATGTGGTTGGTGGTCATGATTAGGACGCGGCCTTCTTGCGAGGCAACGCCGTCCAGGATGTTGAGGAGGCCGGAGAGGGAGATGCGCCCGCCGGATGGAGGGGTGGTGGGTGGGTTGGCGGGGTTGGCGGTTGTTGAGCCTCCGGGGACGACGGTCACGAGGGGCTTGGCTTCTTCTGCTTCTTGCTCGGCTGGAGCCTTTCGTGTGTGGGTTAGACCAGCTGTGTCAATGTCCTCGAGTAGAACGACGCATTGTTGGGGAAGCTCGGAGAAGAGTTGCCCGAGGTTCTCTTCGTTCATGGCGAGCGAGTTCAGGGACACGATATAGATTTTCAGCTTGAAGTATCCAGCTATAGCAAAGCTAAGAGACGACTTGCCAGTTCCAGGAGGGCCGTAGAGCAGGTAACCCCGTCTATAGGGGATGCCGCGGTTAGCATACCATCTTCTGGTGTAGGGGTGGAGGTAGTCTCGCATGTCCTCGATGAGACTCTGCTTGACAGCTTCATCAAGAACGACAGTTGAGAAAGGTCGAGAGACGCGAGAGACACAGCGGGTCCACGCAACTTCGCTCGTTCCAGACTTCAGACCTCCACGATAAATGACTGTTCGGTTGATATCATTCTTCAAGAAATCCTGTCGACAATCGTCCAACAGATCCTTGAGAATGGTAGGATTCCGTCCAAAGCACGAAACTGAAATCTCCTCTCGCTCGCTGACGGGTCCCCAACCCGTTTGCCTGGTGTCTTGCTGCCTGCGAAAGATGAGGAGTCTCTTCTTGTACCAGAAGAAATGGGTTCCAAAGGATGGCGTGAATAGGACTTTTTTCTCCTTCTTGCCTTTCCCTCCGGTGGAGATCGCGTTTCCGCTCTCGTCGAACTGGACCATTGCCTCATCTTCCGTGCTGTCCTCGTCAAACTCTCGCCATAAGAACCACATTCGCGAGTTCAAGTTCGTGTTTGCGACGAATCGACGGGATCTTTTTGCGAATGATTGGTTTGCAATCCAGGACATAAGCATGTTGTACATCTCGTCGTCGATACGTACATCAGCTGTTGACATGAGATAGGCATCGATCATCTCCCAGACCCAGGTATTGATGTATGTCGAAGCGAAGATGAGCACCCCAATGAACAAGAGAACCGGGAAGTAGATATTCAAGTCAATCTTCGAGTATTTGTAGATTGCTGTTGAGAGCACGGAGAACCCGGGGAAGAAGACATCGAGAAGCGCGAGTTGGGGGTTCAATTGAGTGGCATCGGGCATCTGTGCTGCCGTAGTCGAGGGACCGGAATAGGCAACGCAGGTTTGATTCATCATGGCGGCAGTGAGCAAAATCAGACGATCAAAGTGTAAATTGCCAGAAGAGAAGAGAATTGGTTGAAAGGCGAGAGTGGAATAGAAAGCCACTTTCTGCCTTGGTATTGTGAAGGCGTGCTTGGAAAGATATGTAATCGAAAGAGATGGAGGACTTGATTATATATAAATGCGTTAGGCAGCCTTGGGTCAATTCCCTCACCGTCCAGTTCTAGTTTCTCGACCCGCTTGAGTCATAAGGCAAGGCAAACCTCTTCAGGTCTGGTGCGCAGGTCTCTCAGCTTCCCTGGGCCACTTTTCTCACTGCTCACTGCATGACTGCCTCCCTTGCAGATTGAAGTCAGCGCGAATGAGGTCCCGCATTGCACATGTGTAAGGCTGTGAGGCTACGGGCTCACCGAGTAAAGCAATATCAAGGGCATCGTATAATTCCCGCCATTGGGTGCGGGAGGTTTTGGAGCGCGTGCACCAGCCTCATTTGAGGGGTCCTTGCAGAACAGCGAGGCTGTGCCAAAGACCCTCGAAGTTGGTGCCAGCCACGTCACAATTGGTGCAACTCGCTGGAGACTCGAGTGACGACATATCGGTCCAGAAGATTGATCGAGGGGGAGGCGCATGCCACTTTGTTGGGGACTGTGGGGTTGCGGTATCCGTACTGACAAGCAATCAGCGAAGCCATTCAACCCACGCTGCAGCAGCACACAGCCCTAAGGTTAGGTTACCTCGGTGGTCGCGAGTGGCTGGGTAGGCTTAATCTAGACTTTCCACTCAGATTAGCCAATGTTAATGACGTATCGCAATGCGAGTAAAGCTTTGGAGACGAAGTTGCAAGCATGCAATTAAGGTGAAGTGTGGTGCGGGCTGACGATGGAGGGCCTGATTGCGAACCAGGCGAGTCCTGACGTTTGGTGGGCCGCATCTGTTCTGAAATTTTCGCAGGTCTCGGGTACAATTGCGTATTTAACAGAACTCACTGCCAAAGTGTTTGTGAGAATTCGATCTTTCTCTCTTCGCATCACTCCTCATCGCTAGGTAATCTCCGAAACCATTTCTAAACATCCTCTCCACTTCTCAACACAAAGATCAACACTTATTCTGACCTTAAATCTCAATTCAAGTCGTGAATTCTAAACTCTCTTACCCCTGGATTTGTCTCGCTTAGCATCCTCACCAACCAGGCATTTCTATGGACGTCGATAAACTTTAATAATACCCCCTATTACATCTTTCTCTTCAGAAAAGACGTCACTCGAAATGTGCCTTCTGTTATCTTGGGTATATGCTCTTTCAGGAAAAGAACTGCAATCTCTCTCACATCTCTCAATGTTAAGGAAAGTCCAGGACAAAGCAAAGTTATCGAATACAAAACCATTCCGAATAAAGCACGCATCTGCTCTGTCGGTGTACTTTCCGCACAATCCATTCATGCTCTAAAAAATCAAATTGAAAGGCATTGTTCTCCGACTTTCAGGGGTACCGCCCAAGAACAGTATGGATGTATTTTCTATATCAACTGCCATTGACTCTCCAAACCTCACTCATTACCCTTTGCATTACACTCACCCTAACCCTCAAAAATATTACCACAGCCCCAACTTATCACCACCCCAAGCAAAACCACAACAATGTCCCCCCGAGGCAACAAATCCAAAGGCAAGCCCCCCTCCAGATTCACCCACTTCCGCACCACCTCCACCACCTCCACCCATGAGCGCGAAGCCCCTCCAGCCTCCAATTTGTCCTCTCCCGCCTCTTCAGACTCCGACTCTGACTCCTCTTCCGAACCTTCTTCCAACTTCCGAAACTCAAAGCCAAGAGTCTCAAAGACCGAGCAATTCGAAGCCAAGAACAAGAAACTAGCCAAGGGAGTAGGAAAGAGCAACAGGAAACTAACACCGAAAGAGAAGAAGTGTCTGATGAAAGAGCGGAAGAAGGTTGAGAAGATGGAGAGTAAGAATAAGAGGGGTGAGGAGATGGCGAAGACTGAGCTGGAGCGAGGTGAGGCTGATGAGTTTGTGGAGAGTCTTGAGGTTGAGGATGAGTGATGAGTGATAGGTTAAGGCAATTGCGTCTTGATCTGCTTTATTGCCTTTCAATTTCTCGAGTAGTAAGTTGCGAGCGAAGTATCTCTTGCAGTTTTCGTTCTCAATTTTTGTTCTGCTTGCAACCTGCACTTTTTGTAGCAAGAAATAGATTTTTTAACCCCCCGAACATCTTTTAGTAGTAATCTTACCATTCTGTTCCTGACAGCCGTGTGATGAGGTTATAGGTCTAATGATAGCCAATAGGAGAAGAATGAGGTCGATGCCGGGATGTAGCGGAGCACGATTCCTGTATGACAGCTTATAGGTACAATAGGTACCAATAGCCTATGAACATGCACGTAATTGAGCTCCAAGCAAAAGGCATTACCTGAATCTCATAGCTACCTAACGAAGCATCAACAGCCTCAAAACCACTAAAAACACACCAACCAACTAAGCTTCGTCCTAAATAACTACATTCTATCATCACTAATCCTCGCCAAAGGACCTACCGTGTAAAGAACGTCATACTTCCCTAAGATGTGCGCCGCCTTTGGAAACCACTCCCCATCCTACTTCACGAACCACAGCGGCGTGTATTCCCGACCCTGTCGTCCTGTACCAGCTCAAGCCTAGCCAATGAACTTCGCTACAAGTAATCACAACATCGACGAACGGAACCCGCAGATCGCACTAGAGACCTGCGACCTGGGAGCAGAAGCACTCATGGTTGAAGAATAAGTGGGCCAAGGTCCCAAGGTCATCCTGGATCAAGGCCTCAGAGAATGCCCCTTGCGAGATATGCCAGAATTATCAGGTGGAGGATGAACAGCCGCTTAGGATTATCCCACTGTTTTAGGTTGGTGTCGATGAAGGGCAGCGGAAGCAGCAGTCCTGATGAAGATGTGGTTCCTCGACAACACCGTCGACGTCTCTGCTCACTTGTTCGCACCCTTCGACGCAGACAACGCTGACCTGTGGTGCGCCTGTGGGTGGGCATGGTACTGCAAGGATCCCGCATGCCCCAAGTACTGGAGCGTCTCGCAAGCTCGAGGTTGAGAAAGCCAGTTACGAATAGTATCAATTTCAAATAGGTAGGGTATAACATGACATCCCAACGCCTTCTCAGATTTCCAGTCAAATAATGCATCAACAAATAAACGTCCTCCACATATGCCCACTTAACTTTTCATCCCATGCTATTATCCCATCATTCTCATTTCATCCAGCCCATTTCAAGTCTTCCACAATGCAAAAAGTAAATGGGAAGAGCAGCTAGTCACGAAGCAACAACCCCCTCGTCGCTACCACTCTCCTTCCCACTCTTCGCAAAGCTATCCTTCGACCTCCAGCCCTGCATCCCCGTGGCCTTGACCCCAAACCCCAAAGCATCACTGATGTCCTGTCTAGATCTGCCAAGTTGATTCTCATCCCTCGGGACGAGCCGGATTCGCACCTCTTCTTTTTTCTTACCTTGATGCGCAAGGGAACCCGGACTTGTGCTCCCAAGACTCGCAGGATCTAAGCCATCAATTTGTGTAGGTGTAGGAGGAAGGTTGAGTTCAGCAAGCAGAGTAGCGAGTTCATCTGATACATCAGATGGATCTGCTTTGCTCACTATTCTGTCGAGGTGACTAGTGAATATCTCATCCCTCGCTCTTTTCATAACATTCTCATCCGAAGTCATGGATGTGGAGTTCGAGGTGTAGATCTCCGATCCACCTGGAAGGGAGATTGATTTGGCGCCGATTGTTTCACCGATATCTTTTACGAGGACGTCCATCGGGCAGATGTACGCCACTCGTTTCTTTGAACTCCAAGCTAAGACGTGTCCGCAAGCTCTTCCCTTCTCATTGTCGACAACCCAAGCGCCGGAATCGCCTGGAACGCCGAGTTTACCAGCTACTTGGAAGGATGAGGATGGTGTTTGTCTGCCATAGATCTTGACGATGACCATTCCGGGTAAGATGCGCCCAGATTGTAGACCGGAAGTGCGAGCCATACAATGGACGTTCAGATTTGGCAGCTCTGTGCTAGGAGCGACCGCAAGTGGATATCGTCCTTCTTTCTGACTGCAATGGCGTGATCCGTTTTTGATGTGGTTCGTGATTGGTAACCTGTGCTCTTGGAATTCGAACAGTGCCCAGTCGATCTCATGCACCATTTCGTTCTCGGTGCGACGTCGAATACCTGAAGACGCGTATATCTCGCCTAGGTGAAACGAGTAGAGGTGATCTTCGTCTCTAGTTTCTTCGCTGGGGAAGAAGTCGGGGGATACATCGTCAATGGCTGGTTGTGTGATGAGGTAAGACTCGCCGCAGCCAGTGGGAATGCCTTTGATATCTCCCGGTTCGAGGATCTCGTCATCTTCCTCTTCAGCATGCCACTCATCATCGGAGCCATACTCCGAGGCGGCTGGGGAGGACGTAGTGGAGAAGTCAGATCCGTAGTCAGAGAGCGTATACATGTATTCTTCGTCGCCACTACTGTAGATTGAGGATTGAGAGTGCGTGAGGTCGGGCATTTGAGCGTAGGCACTTGAGCGAAGAATTGACTGCGAGCTGTCGAACTCTTCGTCTTCCTCTTCGGAGCTTGGGTCGTCGAGCATGTGGTGAACGGTCATGCCATAAGGTTTGTTATCAACCATAATCAAGCCACCAAAGGAGACAGGTGGCAGGTGTCGCTCGCCGATATAGGCGCCAATGGAGGCACCATTTGTTGGCCGTACTTGGTGGTCTGGATTCACGGCTTTCAGTTCACCAGGATATTCCTTGGCCATTGATCTTCGGGCTCCTCTTTTTCTGGATCGAACGACTTTGCCGCGACAGACTTTGAGCCCGAAGACATTCTTGTCGTAGACCAAAGACTTCTTTAGGATGCTTCGTACTTTGTTGACGCTAGTGCAAATGACAAGAATGGTAGGCTTGGTAGTGGTTGGGGACTCGCCAACACTTTCAAGGCTGATTTCAACAGACTCGGGGTACTTCCTGTAAAAATTACGGAGAACGTGGTTAATGTGAGGCATTAATCCTGTGTGCCAGAAGTCTAGATGCTCCGGAGCTATCTGGATCGAAGGATAGGTGCGCAACTTCGGCTTTGGCTTTTCGACTTTGACGGGTACTATGAAGGTTAGATGAAAATCAGGAGCCGGATGAGAATACAAACCAGCAGGCTTGACAACAGGCTTTTCAGTCCACCCTGTCTTCTCTATATTGAAGGAAGCAGATGACTTTGAGTGGACTGGCTTTTCTGCCCAAGACGGCTTTGTCTCACGCTTCTGACTGCCGATCTGATCGCGGATCGTTGTCTGGTAAGGGGTCGCCGACCTCGAAGCCTTAACAGGCGTTGAAGGGATTGGTGGAGAATCATCACTCTCCTCACTATCTTCCTCTGAGCTCTCATCGATAGCACAGCAAGTATTTAGAGCCTTGGACACCTTCCAGAAAACCTTCTGATGCATAACATCGGGTCTCGTTTTGGAAGCCAATTCCTCATCTGGAGCATTCCAACAAGCTTGAACAGCCTTCACGTAAAGACTGCCACATCTAGCAGCAAGCTCTTTCAGGACATCAGCAGGGTTTTCCGGTACCGAGGAGACGGCCATTGGGAAGATATCGTGGATTGAAGTCCAAAGGCCGATTTCCAAAAGCAACATAGCCAAGCTGTATAGATCCAAAGATTTGGTCTCGGACGTGAATCTTGTATACCGGGTAGTCCTAGGATCCAAGCCATGTCTGTAGAGGGAAGCTGGTGTGACCGCGGGGTCATTGCCATCTGTAGGGTTATCAGAAAAGAGGTCGAAGGAAGCCAGGAATGATTGACGCATGTTGACTTGGCTCAAGTCCGGACGGTTATAAGATTGATGTTCGATGAATAAAACATTAGAAGAGATGATGTTCCCATGCACGACCCCTTTTGAATGTAGATCGAAGACGGCACTGGCCACGTTGTAGGCTAAGCGATACTTGACTTCCAGGCTAGGCTCGTACATGTTACTGTATAACAGGTCCGACAAGATGGTGATCGAAGGCATCCTAGGGCTTTCGATATCCACCGGTCCGAAGTGTGTAGGTAACGCATACAAGAGACAGAACCTGGAGTGCTCAGCCTCTTCGAAGTATCCAATCAGGTGCAGCAGACCAGACAGAATCCTCTCGGTGGAGATGTAAGCCTGGGATAGAGCAGCAAAGAGCTTTTCAAAACGGGTCATGGAAGGCGTAATACCAGTAATGGAATAGATGGGATCGTAATTGGCATACTCAAGGAGAACCGGGACAGCAGGAACGGAAGCACCATATTTCCGGGAGTCAGGAAGGACACTCGGTCGGCGCATAAAGACGATCTGTCTAGAAGATTTGGCAGGTTGCAACGTACCGGGTTGAACTGATTTGAGATCCCTTGGCCAGATGAGCGAACTTGGATCAATTTGTTGGGGGGCTTGCATCCGAGTAGACTCGAATTGTCTCTCCTCTTGCGGATTCCTAGCCTGGATCGAGGTGGTCGACTCCGAGTCCTTGACCGGTGAGGACTTTCTTGCGGATTGTCGAGTCCTGGAAAGATCGTACAGGGTATCGATAGACATCGTCAAGTCCCGCACTAAGTCCTGAAATCTGGACTTATCCCATACAATCAAAGCCGCCTTCGATTTCTCCGGCCCCGTTGCCTTCTCATCATACGTCGGCCTCTTCGACGACTGCCACAATGGTTCAGCCTCAGCCAAGATCTCCTTGATAGTTGACATGACACTTCCGACGAGCTCACTCAGACCAGCCTTGTTGATGGACTCGTCAATATCAGGTGACTGCGAAGGATCCGACCACTCCAAGCCCCAGCTCACGAGCCTGTCCTTCTGGATCCTCAATTTGCGATGCAGAGATAAGAGTTCCGGGTCTTCCGCGCTCTGCACCGGCTCCTTGACGAAATCATATGAACTCTTCGTGTCGGTATACATCTTCGTCAGCCTCCGCTGGAACGGTAGCGGCAAGCTGAATAGCGACTCCATTGTTCCTCACTGTCGCAATCGACTTGCAGCTTTGAAACGTGATGAGAGACGGAGAGAGAGGTTGCAACTCATATAGAGCATATGAATGAGATGCTTCACTGATAGCTCATGGTCTTGAGGTCAGTCCATTCGTGGTTGCCTGCGCAAACGGTCAATTGAGATCCTTGATAGGATGATTATGGCTGCTGCCTGGATACGCGCGGACAGCAGCCTATTGGCTGAAATTTGGTTGAGTTGCCACGCTAAGCTCTTTCGGAAGGAAGAATGCACGTGATAGCATCCGAACGACCTCGAGAATGCTTCGAGAAATAATTCAGCACTCCAAGATTGATATGTTTGAGATTTCCCGAGACTGAAATATTCGAATGACAGCTGGTTACCGGTAGTCCCGGACCTTGTTCATTTCACTTTAGCTCTTTTTCCGCTCCACTTCATCCAAGGAACCAAGGAGCTGAACCCAAAAGCTGTAGCCTGCAAAGGGGCAATGCTCGGTCCGGTTGCTGGGCCCACAGCCTCTATTTTCCTTGTGAGCTTGGGTGATTATTTGGATAGTGATTAAAGTTACCTG
>Ga0302325_10021656_pt1 | contig 13455 bp, 16 predicted proteins | sample Palsa_T0_2_FD_201948 | JGI IMG/M metagenome (GOLD analysis project Ga0302325, IMG submission 201948) | Peat permafrost microbial communities from Stordalen Mire near Abisko, Sweden - Palsa_T0_2 | ecosystem: Environmental > Terrestrial > Soil > Palsa > Peat permafrost | place: Sweden: Abisko... | reverse complement strand
TGAGCGGCATATGGCGACTCACACCAACTGTAAGTAAGTCTCGAACTGCTCTTGTACATCCGCTGATCATTGGCAGTTAAATGTTCTATATGTGATGTGTGTGGTCAAAAGTTTTCTGCTCCACAATCAATGAAGCAGCACCGACTCCTCCACACCGGGGAGAAGCCATGGAAATGCAAGCATTGTGGCAAAGCATTCCCGCAGCAGAGCGCATGCAGTAAGTATTTTGAAGCGCTCTTTCAGGAGTAGATCATTAACCTCTACAGCTATACACGAGCGAACACATACGAACGAGAAGCCTCTGGAATGCACAATTTGTGGCAAGAAATTCTCCGAGTCTTCAAATTTGTCTAAACACCGAAAGATCCATGGAGAGAAGGGTTTGCATGCGTGCAACTATGAAGGGTGTGGGAAGTCTTTCCACCGTCTTGATCAATTGAAACGTCACACCATGACGCATGAGCGGAAAGCAGCCTCTTCGGAGTCTGAATCTACAGTGACGAAGACAGAGATTGCAGGACCGGTTGAGGAGGATCTTCGGTCTGATATTTAAGATCTATTCCACGTTACTTTCCTTAAGATAAATCGATACCCCTTGTTGAGATATGTCTCGGCTGTTTACGAAAATTTGAATGCTGAGAACCACATGCTGTGTGTTCAAAAGTGATTTCTGGACTGCACTCCCCTCGGACAAACAAAAATTCCAATCGAATTTTCATCAAAATTGTTCATTTTCTGAGCCCAAGCTTCGCATTCCATCATTTTAGTATGTTACTGAACACTAGACAAGTATAAAATCACTAGCGAGGCTGGACAAATCCAAGCCATGCGTGCGTCAATTTCATTTGCTTCGATGCGATATATTGAACGGACAAGACATGCTCAATGGAGGAAATAAGGGTAGGCTGAACTGGATAATAACAGATTGGTGATAGAATAGTCTCACGACAGGAGGATTCAACAACCTGATATGACAATAACTTTACTAGTCAATTGTAGGAGTCGAGCTTCATTGTTCTTTGGGAGACACGGGTTTCGACGAAAGCCCACAGAAACAAAGTTGATGATCTCCGTTTCACTTCACAGTCCATCCAGAATCGATATCTTGCTCAATGTCGTGATTTATTTGGGGTGACTCCATGCCAGCCATGCTATTTTCGATGATACACCATGACCCTTTAAAATCAAGACCGACTGCAAAGAATCCATGCCAGAAATCAATCCATTCCGCACCCAGTCATCTAAGCCTCTGCCTGTAAGCTGTTAGTCACGTTCTCCCGGTATCCCAGTCTTCCACGGTAGTTACGGCGCCTACCTTGATGGCATACTTCCGCTGAGGGAAGTGAGTCGCCCGCTTCTTCGTCTTCAACAGGGTCTTCTCGCTCTCGTGCTTGCTCAAACGTCTTCGGATGGCGCGGGTTTGCTTTGGTCGGAGGTCGAGGGGGAGGTATTTCTTGTTCTTGTAGAAGAGGCGGAGTTGTGCTCGTTGATTGGCGTTAATGACGGTAAGGACCTTGGCGATTGACTTTCGGATATCGTGGCTATAAAATCAGAGAATTAGTTATACGTATTCTGGTGATCGTGCAGCTCTTAAATTGTCGTCTTGCTTAGTCGCCCTTTCACGCCGGCAATACTCACATCTTGGTAAGCTTCGATGCCGATCCTCCTGCAATCTTTTGTGTGCGAAGTTGGCCCAACTCGGTCTTCAATTCTCCCAACTGCTTTGCCAAATCCGCCTTGCTCTTGGACCAAAGTTGGCCGGTCTTGACTTTTGATGTCGACTGTCGCATCGTGCGTTAGCCATTATCCTCGCTTCGAGGGGCTCTCCATCTTCATCCAACGGAATGTGACCTTACCATTGTGAGGGTGTGGCTGGAACGCGAATGTCGAGTTCTGTACCGGTCGTCGTTGATGTCGTCGCGAACTTTTGAAATCGTGATCAATTTTCGCCAAAAATGTGGTGGGAGATCAGGTCCCTGGATCTAGCGTATGATTGGTCCGGTTGGCGAGTTTCTCGGAGGCACCGATTTTCCGACCGCGACCTAAAAGCGGCCCGTGAGTGTACATGATGCCCCCGTTAACATCAACTGAAGTGTCAACTAGATTCGAATCGAATGATCCTTATTCAACAGCTCATGAAACGATGTCTTCAACAGGAACAGGATGGGCTCAGCTTCGGCAACAAGCCAGGTCTTTAGAAACTCAAGTACGGTCCAGGCATATGCCTAAAGGACTTAGCTGACCACTTTCCAGACCGAAACGCTGTTCCATACCTACTCTCAGTTCGCCTCTGTACCAAACATACCTGCCAAGCCCTCGGAGGATGAAAGGAGTACGGAATTGAAATTACGGGATCTGCTAGAGAAGGTAGGACTGCGCCCCTTTGGTATAAGGTTTCTCTAATAAACCTAGCGAGAAGCACTCATATCACAACTATCACGCCTGCTCGATTCAGAAGCCACCCTCACAGCCTCGGCTCTCAAACAAAACAATCTTTCACGGCATAAGGAAATCCTCCAAGAACATCGGCGGGAACTCACCCGGTTAAACTCACAAATACAAGATGCGCGGAATCGCGCAAACCTATTGTCAAACGTCAGGAGCGACATTGATGCCTACCATTCGAGTAACCCTGAAGCGGCAGAGGCGGAATACATGCTTGGTGAGAGGTCAAGGATAGACAACAGTCATAATATGGTGGATAGTGTCCTCAGCCAAGCGTATGCTGTAAATGAGAACTTTGGGTTGCAAAGAGAGACGCTTCTCAGCATCAACCGACGGATTACCGGCGCCGCAGCACAGGTTCCAGGACTCAATAGTCTGATTGGGAGGATATCTGCAAAAAAGAGGAGAGATGGAATAATTATGGGGAGCTTTATTGCTCTATGCTTTCTTTTGTTCTTATATTTCTCATGAGACGAGCATCACTCGGAGCGCATTGGGGAGCGGGCGTTTAGGTGGCTGGCAAGCCAAATACTGTTGTACAACTATGGGTATATCGATAATATGATCATGCCGCAGATGCTGTGGCTTTCTGTGATCGTTCTTCCAGAATCTGCTTTTGAGGGAGTGGAGTGGGCCTCTCCATCCTTTGGGTCTTCAACTCCGCAATCAGTCTTCTAGTACCTTTAACCAGGCCTTCTTTCTCATCACCTTCACAAGGACCACTTCCTGCCCATCTTATTCTACACTCTCCGTCCAATAAGTATGTATAGCCCACTTTGCTATTCAGCAAACCAACGGCATCCCTAATCTCGTCGGAGATACCTTTTCGAACCAGGAAATAACGGCTCCAGTTGTCGGGTCCAAGTTTCTTTCTCAAACTCGACATAAACAGCCTGACAATCATAGCTTTCAAAGCATTCTCTTCGACGTTGATTTGGACCATTTGTGCTAGTCCACCACTGTTCTTGACAACCTCATGGAGCTCCGGATTGTCCTTCTGTGAGGCGAATGTTGCAGCTTGGTTCTCAGCCCACTGACTACTAAACACGCTTACAACTGAGACTTTATCTTCCAGCAATGGAGTCGTATCCCGGAGTATTTTATCTTTAAGCAACGTCTGCCCGTAGAAATTCGGGAAATACAGAGCTCGCTCGCCCTTGAACAAACCGGGAGGAGCTAGAAAAGATTTCCCTTTGTGCATCCGCATGTTGCTCCATTCTCGAAAATATGGGGTCGATATTTTTTTGGTTCTACCACCCACTGTCAATAGATTGTTCTCACATCAAGCCAAGGCAAAGCTCACAGTTCTTTCCTCCTGATGAGATGCTTGTCGTAGTCCACAAAGTCAGCTCTTCTTTGCTTCCAAGTCCTCGGGTCTATGCCAGTATTCTCTCCAGGTCTCGGAGGGTTTGGGAGGCCGATAGGCCTACTGAGCGGCTTAGGGGTGAACTCGGAGACCGCCTTTCCATAAGATCTTGGAGCTTCATCGAGTGGACCTGGAGCTTTAGGTGGTGGAGGCACGGGTGTTTTGTTCTCGGCGAGTCGAGGATACGAAGCGCTAAAGGCGCGCCATTGACAAAGTAGACAAGCTGCAGAGTCGAATTTGATATTGGCAGGCCGTATTGGCCTTCGTAAACGAATCATCTTCGTTGGACTTGTCGTCTTAAACCCTCCCGTGTTGACATAGAACAAAAATTTGACCTTATTCCTAGTCGGGTAATGCCGGCTGATCCTTGTCAAAATGGACCGTTGATAACCGCTCACCCTTTCTCCGCAAACCCCAGAATCCAAACATCGCCAAACTCGAATTCGTGGAGAATGTAAGTTACAAATATTTTCTCCTTTCACCTGGAAGGCCAGGAGGATATTGAATTCATAATGCGTTTACGTTTGTATTCTCGATTGTTACTCCGGCCTGGCAATGTCTACAAAAGCCTTGGCTCCCCGAGACAGTTCCCGTCACCCAGGACTTTCCATGCATCAGCGAGGGCACAGGTCATAAAGCCTTTTCTGCTGGCAGATATTGGAGAAGGTAATTGAAAATATAACTGGGGGGCCCATTGGCATATTCTGACAAGTCAAACAGGAATCCGAGAATGCGAAATCATTCAATGGTTCGTAGAACCTGGAGCACGGGTCGAGGAATGGGACAAGTTATGTGAGGTACAGAGCGACAAAGCCTCCGTGGAGATCACGAGTAAATTCGACGGGGTTATCAAGAAGTTGTACTATGAGGCCGGTGAAATGGCTAAAGTGGGACAACCTTTGATCGACATAGACATACAAGGCGAAATCAAGGAGGAGGATCTGGCGGCTCTTTCGGAACCAGGAGCTGGGGAGGCATCACAAATCCAGGCGCAAGACCAGACAAAAAAGGCACCAGTAACCATATCCCCTAAGGGCACGCCAAGTCCGCAAACTTCCTCGGTTCCGGGAAATACCTCGCCTCCGCAGGGAAAGCATGCTACATTAGCTACTCCCGCTGTCAGACACCTTACCAAAGAGCTGGACGTACAAATAGAAGACGTCAATGGATCTGGCAGGGATGGCAGGGTCCTGAAAGATGATGTCTATCAGTTCGCAAAGCAAAGGGATAGTGCTCCTGGACAAGTATCTTCCTCTCCCAAGCTTGTCGGAGGCCCCCAAACGGAGACGCCAAGGAAACTATCCAACACCCAGTCCCAGATGTTCAAGACAATGACCAACTCGCTGAAAATACCGCATTTCCTATATGCAGACGAGATTGATTTCTCCAACCTCTCAGAACTGCGTGCCAGGCTAAATAAGGGATTGGCAAAGTCTCCAGTCAATGAGATCAGCAAGATATCTTTCTTACCGTTTGTCATCAAAGCTGTGTCCATGTCTATTGAGCGGTATCCAATTCTGAACGCTAGAGTTGATACAGACCCAGAATCTGGGAAGCCAATCCTTATCATGAGGAGTCAACACAACATTGGTGTAGCCATTGACACCCCGTCAGGACTCATGGTCCCCGTGATCAAGGACGTCTCAAATCTGGACATTGCGTCGATTGCTGCAGAGCTCAATCGACTTCAGTCACTGGCAGTTGCAGGCAAGCTCTCGAGCAAGGACTTGAGCGGTGGTACTATTACGATCTCGAACATCGGCAACATTGGAGGCACGTATGTCTCTCCAGTCATCGTCGAGAAGGAAGTCGCCATATTAGGGATGGGCAAGATGAGGACGATTCCAGCGTTCGATGCAGATGGTACAGTGGTGAAGAAGCAAATCTGCAACTTCAGTTGGAGCGCAGATCACAGGGTCATCGACGGTGCAACCATGGCCCGCGCAGCGGAAGTGGTGAGGAGCTTCGTAGAGGATCCGGACAGCATGGTGATGCATTTGCGTTAGGAAATGGTGCGTGATGTTGTCAGAAGTTGGGCATGCCAAAAAGCATGACTTACGGCAAAACGAATGATGGGGTTCGGGTACGGGTGTGGTCATGGCACTGGTTGGCATATTGATAAGAACGACATGGCCAATGACAGAACCTGGACAGCCTCAGCCTCAATCTTTGGATGGATGTCACACGAAACCGGGGATGCGGGGTACGCTTCCCCGCAATGGGGAAAGAAGGAGATTAAAGCATGGGTCGGCGTAAGTTAGAGTAGACAGACAGATAGACAGATAAACGAGAAGCCATCCAGCGAAAATACAATCAGAACAGGAAATTTTGTGCATTTTGTTCATCTAAGGTCTTGTGATGTCGAGTCTATTCGATCCAAAACCGGCTCTGATGCATTACCACCAATATCCAAATGCTTGCAAACCCAAACCCAGCGCCGTTTTTCTGTAACCCCCAAAATTTGCTCGTAGCCCTATGCATGCTTGCAGCCAAAGCCCGAAAGGTGAATGGTATCCCAGTATTAAAAATGAAGCCTAAAGGAAGAGTACCAAAAATGGCTCAACCAAGAGGCATGCCAATATCTGTGGGAAAAAACAGACCGTAACGCCCAACCTATGTTGCCTGCTTGAACGCCATTGGCGAATCGTCATAACGATTACGAGTCGCGGACCAACTCTCTATTGACGGCCTCTCGAATCTTGGTCAAGGCCTCTGCCTCAACTTCGTCTATCGAGGCACTCACATCAACGGTGATGACATCCGTCTCCTCTTCTCCGGGCGGCTCGAGGATCATGCATTGGCTGTGAACCATGTTCGCGCCCATGTAGTGGCCTTTTCGAGCTCCGACTCGTTGTACGAGGACCTCCTCCGGAGCAGTTAGATAAACGAAATGTACCAGGACATCATGGGAGTAGTAAGGAGCTACACGGATGACATCGCGATATTTGCGTTTGAGGGCCGAGCAGGTGAGCACGACACCTTGTGCACCGGCATGAATCTTGCGGATTGACTCTTCTCGCAGGTTTGTCAACCAGTCCCAGCGGTCAGCGTCGCTGAGAGGGATGCCCTTAGCCATTTTATCGATGTTGGCTGTTGGGTGGTACTGTGAGTTGTTAGTAAGGTCAAATATAGGTTAAGGGCAGTAAGTACCTCGTCACCCTCGATGTACGGAAGGTTCATGGTCTTCGCAATAAATTGAGCCACTGTGCTCTTGCCGCAGCCAGCTGGGCCGGTGATGAGCCAAATATGGTGATGTGTGGTTGCGGGCTGGTTGTTCTTGGTGGTATGGCCGTTCGTGAGAGATGCGCCATTGGTGAGTTTTGATGCAGAAGTTGAGAGAGGGAGATGATCTGAGGTTTGTGGGATTGAAGAGGACATTGATGGTCGAGGCTCGTATGACAACATCATTGAGGATTTTTTGGGGGTCGTTAATGACGATTCCGGACAAGGAGTGAGTGCAGTCAAAGAGTGTAAGGCACGAGAGCAAGCCGACGTCAAGGAGAAGAAATGGAAAGAGCAAATAGGAGCGGAGAGAGATTTAAAGCATTGGCTATGTAACTGGGACGAGCGAAATCTGAGCCAGCAAGGAAATGAGGCAAATAAGAAACTCACGATGTGGCGGGGGGCCCTGGGCTTCCTTTATGAGGTAGAGCGGAGGGTGGAGAGTGGCCGCAAGCATTCCTTCGCCGTTGCACAGAGGTTCAAAGGGCCTGCCCCACACTAAGTTGGCCAGGGTAGCGCCGACTAAGCCTGCTTAGGGCATCGCGAGTTTTCCAAATGACTGAAGAAAAAAGGCCGCAGGTTTTCCTTTTTTAACAGCGCCGACTTGTCCTGGACCTGGGCCATTGGGGGGCTTCTGGACTTCAGGACTTCAATCCATTGGCAGCCAAAATTCTCCGGAGGCGGGAGGTGGGTCATGAGCCCAGTCCAGGGCCGTTCAATAACCGGTCTGGAGAGCGAGAGCGCAGCTAGAACCTGCCTAATAGCCGGACCAAGTGTGAAGCACCCGAGAGAGGCACCAGAGAGGAAACTTTCGTCTTTCGGATTCCTGCGCTGCGGTCGGAAACGGAATTGGCGGATACGGGGAGGACGAGCACGAGGACGAGGAGGGCGAGGAGGGCGAGGATGGCTCGGAGGGGCAATCCCGTGGGGGATTTATTCATTCATTCATTCATTCATTCATTCAATTTGCTTGCGTTGGCTGGGCAAAGTGGTTATTCATTCTCCCACAGTCATGATGATGCAGTGTTGGTCGTCGGCGTTTGAGCAGTGGTCCGTGGTCTGTGGATGAAGCACGAGAGCGATCCGGGGGAGCAAGCAAGCGGAAGGCGGAGGGGAGAAAGACAGACGAACGAGGCCTGATGATGTCAGCCATCCACTCAGAAGCCTCCTTACCCTCCCACCACCGTATTTGATGTCCTGCGGCCGGAAGTTCCTGGATCGAGATTTTCAACCATTTCCCTCCCGCCCCCTCATTCGCACAGCGGAGATCTCAAACGTGGGATATCCTGCACCATGCTCTATTGTCCCCAACGACATCGGACAGGCAGTGCAAATTGCTAAATTGCACAAGATCTTGCTTCCATCGTCTCCGCCGGTCGTGCTCAATTGACAGTCAGGTCAGGGTGACATGCGAAGGCGTTCTGAAGCCTCAGTTTGCTGGTCGTGTGCTTGTGTGCTTGGCGCTTTCGAGACCACTGCGAACTCGTTGCCTGTGCCCCTCCACCCAAGGCCGTGGTTACCATGCCGTTGAGGTGCCTGTCCGATCGAGTCTCTTGCATCGCAAACCGACCAGGGAGCCATGCGTGTGGCTTTTCCCGCAGCGCCCACTTTGAGCTGGGTCTGCGGGTGCGTGGGTGCGTGGTAGAGGCGTGGGGGTTGACAAAAATGGCCATCCAATTTGTACCCTCCCATCTGCCAAAAATGTAACCACGATCATGAATTGCATCGGCAGCAGACTCGACCGCTCTTCCTATTTGCCGCCCTCTCGTGTGCTTTGATGCTTTCGAAAAGATCTTACGGCACACCGCCCATTCTGTGAGAGAACTCCAACAGCTGACCGTCACACGTCCAAGAAGTTGCCAGCCACGGAGCCCACGGGCGTCCACAAATCGGATTGCCCCCAACTCTCCGCCAAAAGTTGGAACTTACCAGTGTGGAGAGTTATGGAGTGCCGAATAGTGCGTTACGACCTAAGAGAGCTTACGAGGGCTTACCAAACTGATCACTTGGATGAATAAGAATGAACCCAGCCTGTCACCAGCCGGAACAATAATGGCTCTGGTGTATTGAGCCCCAAGTCGTCATTGCCTAGGCCTCTCGCCCTGCCAAATTGGTAAGCCAAGACGATGCATGTTGACAGGATATCGGTTGTCAGGCATGGCGACATGCAGGAAGTAATTTGGATATAGTCCAATGGACTCCTCTGCTGATACAGCTTTCGTACTGACTCCTGACTATTCAACACTCGTCCAGAATCTAATCGTTCTGGGACGTGCCACTTACTGGATACTCAAGCGAGCTCACACGCGCAAGCATCAAACTTTCAGGATTCAATAAAGCAAAAACCAGTCGGCTCAGACCCTCGATGGCCGATTCAAGACGTGGCTGAGCAAGTGCATATACTGATTCAAAAAGGTACACCGCTAGAGCGTCGGCAGCTGAGTTCGAAAACAATAATTCTTCAATCTCGTCGAAAATTACTGGATTCAGAAGACCTCTTTGAGCGCCTCGACCCCGCACCCGATGAAGTTTCGGAATGTCAAATTTTATTCCCAGTGGTCGCCACAGTGCCACACTCTTCCCTCCTCGAGAAAAATGTGATACTGGGGACATTCTTTGGGACTTCACTCTCACGTGATGACCGCTTCCAGGAAACATTTACTCCTTTCGAGGATCAACCACACTTTGAAGCGGACAAGCTAAAAACTGTGGGGCTTGTGGGGTACTGAGCGTCGTGATGATTCAACGTCCTTCTTCCAGAACAATGCATTATATCACGCCCCACACGATCAATCCTCTATTTTCAAAGCGTGCTTCTCGTTCCTTGCCAAGACAATCCCTTTACACTTCCTTCTGGGGTACTCTTAATAGACATAGAGGTTTATACCATTCGGGCAACCAAATTCGAACCGCGATGGCGTCAATGAAGGCTGCGAACCGGTTGAAGGTGGCGTTAGAGGAGGGCAAGGGCCCAAGCATGGGCTGTTGGTGAGTGGAGACGGTGCAAGCTCAGAGCCTCAAATAGCCCTAATGGCTGAGCAGGCAAATGATTCCGGGAAGTAATGTGTCGAGGACTTTGGCCAGGACCGGGGTTGATTGGGTCGTTGTGGACTGTGAGTCTCGTGCTGAGGCTATACTATCAAAGCTCACGGACTAATGAGAGTCTGATTAGGTGAGCATGGAAATATTGATGGTAAGTCGTGCTTTCTGATCTCCTGTTGTTCGTCCCGGTATGTTCTTCTCGGAAGTCGCAGATTTACCCAAGAACATGGCTTGCGTTCATGACGAATTAAGGTGGACCATTTGATAATGAAGAAGTTTCTCTGGGAAGTCCCGCATTTGAATCGTGAGACCATTGGCTTTCCAGAGAAGCGACGATCCAGGCCCTAAAGTGTTTGCAAAGTAAGAAATTTGAGCATCATTTCTAACTTCTTTTCGTCCAGATGCTGCAATGCACGATGCAGTCCCAGCAATAGCAGCTTGTGGCGTCAGCCCAATCGTACGCATACCTGACAATCAGGGTTTCATGGTTAAGAGTGAGTATCCATTATTTACAAAGCCTAGAAGCTGGCTGAGCATTAGAAGGAGCTCTTGATTCAGGAGCTCATGGTGTCCTTGTACCTCTTTTGTACACCGTCGAGGACGCGAAGAAGCTCGTCCTCAGCGCGAAATTCCCTCCTCAAGGCCAAAGAGGTTTTGGCTCTCCATTTCCCCAGGAGAGGTTCCATCCCGATCTAGGATCAACAGACTACCTCCAGCAAGCCAACGAATCCCTGTTAACCATAGTGCAAATTGAAACAAAAGAAGCCCTTGATAATGTTGAGGGTATTGCAGCCGTACCTGGAATCGACGTTCTCTTCGTCGGACCCTTTGATCTCGGAAACAATATCGGGCATCCCATTACCAATGGCGAGATGCATGAAAATCTACATGCTGCTATCGCAAATGTTCTAAAAGCTGCGAATGCGGCGGGAAAGAGGGCGGGCATCTTCTGCACGTCGGGAGAACAGTCGAATAAATATGCGAAAGACGGGTTTCATATGATCAGTGTTGCGACTGATACTTTGATCTTGCAGGCTAGTGTTATTGATGCTGTCAACACCGCGAAGGGGCTGGGTCCTGGACCGAAGTTGACAGGGCCGTATGGGAAGTGAGAGGCTACATTGCAATACTGAAATAACATAGTATAGAAGTTTGATGAACTAGATATGCATTATCCTGTGGGATGTTTGATCTTTGAAAGTTGATACATCACGTGCAATTAAAATCTTCCCGACTTTGTCCATGACCGACTCTAAAGAAGAAGTATACCGGGCAAAAGTGTGGACGATTGAAAGGAAGAGAAGAAATGCCAAAGGATGTCGAACTCGAGGGAGCTTTTTTTTTGAAACTTTATAGCTGCATTTGAGAAGATGAAATACGAAGTCCTAAGGTAGTTATTGTTGGCCAAGAGATCTTCCAGCTCGATGAATTACGTTGCCGAAGCCTCTGCATAACGGATAGCGAAAGATGGCGCACTCGTGCTAATGTAGAAATATCCAATAGATTTAAACTCGTCAGTAAGATCTTCTCGAATGTATGGTATTTGCTTCTCTGAAGCAAATTCGCATGGCATTGAAGTTGTGGATCTTGACAGTGTATGTGCAAAATAGAACAGGGGGTATGGAAGGATGTGGTGGAAGCCTCGAAAAACCGACGTCACGACTCAAGGTTTATCCATAATGACGATGGGGACAAACACAGTGAAAGTGAAGGACTTACTTCGAAAGAGAGCTTCTGTCACAAGGTTCTGATGAGGAAGCTCTGCTTTGGCGTCAAGCAGCGTTGAGCTTTGTGGTATCCCAGGAGCTAGGCGTTGAATATCTTCAACATTGCCAAAACTAAGATATTCCAGAAGCGCCGACACTGACCTGGGTCATTCACAGCTCAAATATAAGACGTTTGAGGTTCACTGGCCATCCAAAATATTGCACGTTTCACCACGCCGAGGTCCCGCATAAAGTTTCAGATATCTCAAATCTTTCTCTTTGCTAAGCTTGGGTTCTTCCAGAGCCACACTGAACGATCCCTGCAGGTTCTAGACTTAGTTGTACAGCTCTCCGGTCGAGTGGCACCATGGCCCGTATGATTTTGAGACAGTGCTTGCCAGCAGTCCTCAAGTGACTCCGTAAGTCGAGATTTTGTTGTCTGTACAGTATTCTACTTTCATCTGAACTTTGAATTGAAAGTCGATACGGCTTTGTTGCACATCGCATCCTGTAGGAGTCACGACCGGCTCACTTCGCAGTTCGTGCCGGCCTCTCAATTCTTTCATGGCCTCCACAATTCAACCCTTTATGTCAACCAGTATTTGGTTGGAATCTATCACACGTTCCGAAAATCCCCAGGACATTGAGATTTTCCCAGTATAGTTCGACACCTGCTCATGATTGACATATCGCCCAGGCTGGGGATATTTGATCCGATCCTTGACCGGAAAGATTTTGTTGTGGTTCAGGCAGACATTGTGCTCGCAGAGCTCCCGGAAATTCTCTCCAACAGGATAGGCCTGAATCTTGGAGACTGATCACAAAGCTCTCAGGCATCTTCACTTTCAACAGCATCCATCTTTGCTTTCACCTCTTCAGGGCTGAACCGATGCATAAGCTTCTTCACCTTGGAAGCAAGCTCTGGGAGCTCTTCTCCTTTCTTGGAACTGTTGAAATGAATCTGTTTGAAATCAATGTCAATATATGATCACGCAAAGGGGGGGTGAACATACTACAGGTGTATCAAATTCATATAAGTCTCGCCATTTCGTCTCTCCTGGCTTCATAACATCAATCTCTTTAAACTCAAATGGCCGGACATCCCATACTGTGGACAAAGTCTGCTTGGCTTTCGTACAGAGAGAGCAGTTAGCTCGAGTGAAAAGAGTGATTCGGCAAGAATGCTGCAGCAGTCGAACGGAGGAACTCATGGTGTAGAGAAGTTCTCGAAACTCGAGACAAGTGAGCAAGAGTGAACGAAATGTCGAAGAATTTAGAAACTGTCGTCTGCAGAAGGCCAATTGAAGCCTTTTCCGCTTCCTTGGTCGTTGTCGGTGGCTTGCAGACTCTGTCTTGGCATTGCCAGGGTCTTAGCGTCCTTTACTGTAGAGGGGCAGATGTTTTAGCGATGGCGGGCGAGGCGGCCAAATATTTCTGGCAGATTCCAAACTCGAAGTAAACAACGAGCCTTTCTCTTTCCACCTCTAGGACATACATTTGACGAATTCCTTATCTCGATTCTCTTCAGCTTTGGGCAGCTCAAGATGGCGCAAAAATGTGTTCATCAGTCTTGCGGGAAGATGTATTCGGACCCGGAAGAAGAATGCCAATACCATCCTGGTCCACCGATCTTCCACGAGGGGCAGAAGGGTAAGAGATGATTTGGCGTACTCT
>Ga0302325_10021654_pt1 | contig 13456 bp, 7 predicted proteins | sample Palsa_T0_2_FD_201948 | JGI IMG/M metagenome (GOLD analysis project Ga0302325, IMG submission 201948) | Peat permafrost microbial communities from Stordalen Mire near Abisko, Sweden - Palsa_T0_2 | ecosystem: Environmental > Terrestrial > Soil > Palsa > Peat permafrost | place: Sweden: Abisko... | reverse complement strand
ATTCAATCAATGTTCGCCCCAGCGTACATGGGCACCCGTCCAGTTTCCTTTAACGTTGTTATGACACATTCACCACTTCGGAGTTGCCCGGAAGGCATGCAACTCCGTACACGCCGGCATCACGCAACCTTGCCCGGCAATCTCCCCCGCGTCATTAATCGAGTAAGCGCCCAGTAGATGCAAGGATGAGTTCGCCGGAATGAGCGTGTTCAGATCCTTGATCTGCCCGTCCTTCCATACGAAGGGGGTGCTTCCGTTGGCATCGATCGAGAAGCCCACGATCTCGCCTCGGTTGTTGATGGTTCTGCAGCAACCGGCGATAGTCGCAAACGCCCCGGGAAGAGTGCCTATGCTATGCATGTGCGTCTCCTTGCTCCAGATAAAGGAGTGAATAGTGCCGTCCGTGAATTGAGAGGTCCCGACCACTTGGCCCCGATCATTGATGCTGCTGGCTGCATTGGACGTCGTATTGTTCGCGTCTCCGAGGGTCCCGAGGTAGACGGGAGTACCATCTTTTTCCCAGAGTACGGCGTGCAGACCGGTCACATTTGCAGGCGGTAGTCCCTGGGTCGCGCATGTACCCGAGGAGCCGACGGCTTGGCCGTGGTCGTTGATGCCGAAGCTGAAGGCGACGGTGTCGCCCTTGAGGGGCGGCAGTTCGTGGATCTCACCATTCGGCTCCCACCTCACCGCTTCAAACTGGAATACCTGGGAAGGAGTCGCCTTTCCACAAGTGGAATCGCGAACGCCATTCTCTGAAAATCCCACGACCTGGCCCAAATTGTTTATCCCGAACGCATTGGCATTGCGGCCACCGGGCAGGGTGCGGAGCGCTGTCAGTTTGCCGTAACGCCAGATGGCGCCGAGACACTGCAGGTGTGTGCCGTAAGCGCAGAAATCTTCATTGTCAGGATCGGCCTTCGAAATCTCGGAACCAACCGCAGCCTCCCCATATAAGTTAGGGCCATCGACCCCGCTATTGGGTCCACCAAGCGTGCCCAGGTCGACTAACGGACCGCCGCCATACCAAAGGAACGCGTGCTGCGGCCCATTGGGAACCAGGTTCGAAGAACCTGCCACCCAGCCGGTGCGGTTCATGTCAGTCGCGGTAGCATTCGTGCCTTTCCCTAACACACCAAGGTCTCTGACAGAATATTGGGGCATGGCGCATCCTGGTGCCTGGGCAGCGGGAGCCGCCACCGTCGCCAGCGAAGCGACCAGGCCTACGGATAAAGAGCTCAACTTCCATTTGCTGTTCATTTGGTCTCCTTTGTCTGTTTAAAAGCCGCGGGATCTCCGGGCTGGATGGTTGTCTTCTGCACGCGAGCGAGCAGTGATTCCAGGCACGTGAGCGCAGAGCCATCGGCCGCCTGCAACCGATGCAGCTCCCCCGAATTGAGCCATTCCTCTAATTCGAGCCGTTCCAGGTTCGAGACCACTCCCATGTCTTCGAGCGCGATCATTTCCACCTGCGCCGCGCATCCGGGACACCATGCGCGTACGGAACTCCGGCCCCGCAGGATCAACAGCGAATCGGTTTCGATGGTGATCTTCGTCTGCTTTGCCATAAAACCTCCTTGTGCCAGCTGGACCGGGTGTTGGGAACGAGAGCAGATTGCCGCGAAGCCCTCTGAAAAGTCCTTCCGGGCGGCCTGAAAACTTCTGATAATTTCTCGCAGCGTTGTAAGTGGTTTATAAATGAGCAACTTTGCGCCCGTCGGAGGAACAGGCTTAAACTCGGCATACGCATCGACGCATGCTAGAATTCGGGCTCAAATGACAACCAGTGAGAACCAGAGGATCGAAGAGCTCTACGAGTTCGGTCCCTTTCGCGTTGATCCCGCGAGAGAAACGCTGTTGAAGGAAGGCGTGACTGTCCCACTCACGCCCAAGACCTTTCAGATCCTTCTGGTTCTGGTCCGTCACGGCAAAGAGATCGTCACCAAAGACGACCTGATGAAGACGGTCTGGCCGGACACATTCGTGGAGGAGGCCAACCTCAGTCGCAACATCTTCATGTTGCGCAAGGCGCTCGGCGAGACAGCGCAAGACCATCGCTATATCGTCACCGTGCCCGGGCGCGGATACCGCCTGGCCGAACATGTGCACCTGGTTCCTGATCAGGAGTTCGCGATCGCCGCCGCCAGCCACACCAGGGTGCAGATCGAGGTTAAGGAGACCAAACCGTGGAAGTGGATCGCGTTGGCTGGCGTCATCCTGCTTATCGTTGCCGGCGGCTTATGGCGCTTGGTCTCGCGTCATCGAGCGGTTCTCGGCGCAAAAGATACAGTTGTGCTCGCCGGCTTTGGCAACTCCACCGGTGACCCATTGTTCGACGAGACGCTGCGCCAGGGTCTGGCGATTCAGCTCCGGCAGTCGCCGTACCTCAGCCTGATTTCAGATCAGCGAATCTCTCACGTGCTGCGCCTGATGGGTCACCGTGCAGACGCGGGGCTTACTCCAGAGCTCGCTCGGGGAGTCTGCGAACGCACCGGGAGCGCCGCGATCCTGGAGGCCTCGATCGCGCCCCTCGGAAGCCAGTACGTGCTGATGCTGCAGGCCAGGAGTTGCCGCACCGGCGAAGTCCTCGATCAGGAGCAGGTGCAGGCAGCACGAAAGGAAGACGTACTGACCGCCCTGGGCCAGATTGCCAGCCGCTTTCGAAGTCGGGTGGGTGAGTCGCTGGCCACCATCCAGGAGCACAACACTCCCCTCGCCGAGGCCACGACCCCTTCCCTCGAAGCACTCGAAGCTTACAGCGCGGGATGGAAGCTTCACACAACAAACGGGGCCATGGCCGCTCTGCCGCTGTTAAAGCGCGCGGTGGAGACCGATCCTGATTTTGCTTTGGCGCGATCGACCCTGGCGCGTGAATACGCTGACCTCGATGAGTCTGATCTCTCCGCCGAGAGCGCCACCCTGGCGTGGCAGGCTCGAGACCACGCCAGCGACCGGGAGAAGTTCTACATTACCGCCAACTATGAAGGCCTAGCCACCGGAAACCTGGAAGCGGCCCGGCAGAACGATGAGGCTTGGGCACACACCTATCCTCGCGAACCGGTGCCTCACTCTATGCTGGCGGGCTATCCCAATAAGGCGGCGGGGCGCTACCAGCAAGCCATCGTTGAAGCTCGGAAGTGCGTCGAGCTCGACCCGGATTTCGCCATGGGCTACTACAATCTCGGCGTCAATAACGTCTATCTCGGTCGCATCGATGAAGCTGAGAACGTCCTCCGGCGCGCCGCAGGACGAGGGCTTGAGATCGACGAGTTCCTCATGCTGGAGCATGACATCGCCTTCTTGAAAGGCGATGGGCCAGGCATGGAACGAGTGGTCGCCCGGGCCCGGGAAAGATCAGGAGGGGATACCTGGATCTCGAACAAAGAGGCCTTCGCTCTCGCTTACACAGGCCAACTGCAAAAGGCACGGGTTTCGACTCAGCGCGCGGTGGACCAAGCCAGGCAAGAGGGCCAGCTGGAGAGGGGGGCCCTGTGGGAAGCCGGAGCGTCTTTACGGGAAGCCTTCTTTGGAGAAGCGCCGCAAGCCCGGCAGCGGGCGATGGCCTCGCTCGATCATTCGAATAACCGGGAGGTGCAGTTTGGTGGTGCGCTGGCCTTGGCCATATCCGGAGATGCGGGGCGCTCTCAAGCGCTCGCCGATGATCTGGAGAAACGCTTTCCTGAAGATACGGTGGTCCGTTTCGGCTACCTGCCCGTGGTACGAGCACGCATCGCTCTGAATCAGGGCAATCCTACGAAAGCCATCGAATTGCTGCAGACTGCAGGCCCTTATGAGCTGGGCGCTTCCCGCCTGCTATTCGGGGCGCTCTACCCCATCTATATGCGTGGCGAGGCGCATCTGGCAGCCCACCAGGGCGCGGAAGCAGCGATCCAATTCCAGAAGATTCTTGACCACCGTGGAGTGGTAGGGAGCGATCCCATCGGCGCACTTGCCCATTTGCAACTGGGAAGAGCCTTCGTCCTGGCAGGGGACAAATCCAAAGCAAAAGCGGCTTACGACAACTTCTTCACCCTTTGGCGGGAAGCCGACCCCGATGTGCCCATCCTGAAACAAGCCCGCGCTGAATACCTGGAGCTGGACTAGCGGTGAGACAACGCGGTAAACCGCCCGAAGTGCGTTATTGTGATTGGATATGAAAATCGGTCTTCTGCCCTCTTTAGCAGCCCTGTCTCTGTTGTGTGCGCCGCTCGTTGCCCAGACCATGCCGCCGCTGAAACGCCAGCCCACGCCGGCCAAGGTGGTGGAAGAACACATGGCCGCTTTTTCCAGTTGCGACTGGCCGCGACTGATGGCGCAATTCCCCGACAATGTGGAGTTCTTTGGTCCCAACGGCCAGGTAGTGCGCGGCAAAACAGCACTGGGTCAGATGTTTGCTCAAGTGGTGAAACCACCTTCGCAGGGCGGAACGTGCGGGCTGAAGGTTGTCGCGGAACATACCTTCGTTGTCGGAGACACCATCAACGTCCAGTGGGTTGCTGATTCTCCGTTGCTCAAGGAGCCCTATCGCGGAGCGGATGCCTATGAAACGCACGACGGGCTCATGGCCGCGCAAGTGACCACCTGGAACCCTGCCGCGTTGAAGTGGAAAGTTCCTCCGGTAGCTTCGAATCGGTGACGGTAATTTTCTTTATGCTGTAAGGCTATGAACTGGCTACCTTCACTTCGTGCTGTAGCAATCTTTGGCATGCTCATGGCTCTTTTCGTAGCTCTCTATTGGGCCTGTGGCGGTCATGCAAAAACTCCTGCATCGTCGGGGACGATTCGGCTAAGAACTTCGTCGGAGGCCCAACCCAGGCGTGCGTAAACACACATTCGCGCTGTGTCTTCTTCTGGCATCCGTGTCGGTGGACACGATCCCTGCTCACGCCGGTCAGCGAAGTGCAGTTCCGTCCGAAACCATCACCTTACCCAACCTACGACAACCGGTTGAGATTCTGATCGATCGCTGGGGCGTGCCCCACATCTACGCCAAAAACGAGGCGGATCTCTTTTTTGCCCAGGGCTTCAACGCAGCCCGCGATCGGCTCTTCCAAATTGACCTGTGGCGCCGCCGTGGTCTGGGCCAATTGTCTGAAGTGTTCGGGCCGGCATTCGTCGAGCAAGACAAGGCCACCCGCCTGTTTCTCTATCGTGGAGACATGAAAAGAGAGTGGGCCGCCTACGGTCCCTCCGCAGAACAGATTGCTAAGAATTTTGTCGCGGGCATCAACGCCTATGTCGACTGGTTAACGCTGCATCCCGAACGCACTCCGTGGGAATTCAAGCAGCTCGCCTACACGCCGGCGAAGTGGAGCGCCGAGGACGTTGTTCGCATCCGCAGCCACGGTCTAACGCGCAATCTCGACAGTGAAGTGGCCAGCGCCAGGGTTGTCTGTGCCGCCGACCTGCAATCGGATGAGGTTCGCATTGGACTGCAACCTGCCTGGCACACGCAGGTGCCCCCCGGCGTCGACCCGTGCCTGCCCAAGAATCTTCTGCAGGTCTTCGCCCTTGCAACCCAGGAGGTCCACCTCACACCCGAGGCACTCAAAGCAGGCGCAGACCCAGTTCCCGTGGTCGAGACAGCGGAGACCGATCCGCCCACTGACACATTGGAAGGCAGCAACAACTGGGTGATTGCGCCCGCAAAGTCGTCTACCGGACGCGCCATCATGGCCAACGATCCGCATCGCGCTTATTCGGAACCGAGCCTGCGCTATATCTCCCACCTCGATGCACCCACGCTGCATGTGATCGGAGCGAACGAACCCGCGCTTCCCGGTGTGTCGCTCGGGCACAACGACTCCATCGCCTTCGGCTACACCATCTTCCCCATCGATCAAGAAGACCTCTACATCTATCAGCTAAACCCCGACAACTCGAATCAGTACAAGTATCAAGACGGTTGGGAGCCATTCCGGGTGGTGCGCGAAGAGATCAAGGTGAAAGGTCAAGCCCCTGTACCCGTTGACCTCACTTTCACCCGGCATGGTCCGGTGATTTTTATCGACCAGCAAACTCACCGCGCCTTTGCCCTGCGCAGTGCGTGGCTGGAGCCCGGCATGGCGCCGTATTACGGTTCGGTGCGCTACATGCGCGCAGAAAACTTCGATCAGTTCAAGCAAGCGACCGAATCCTGGAGCGCGCCGAGCTCCAACCTGGTTTATGCCGACGTACAAGGCAACATCGGATGGGTGGTTGGCGGATTGGCGCCCATCCGTCCCAATTGGGATGGATTGTTGCCGGTCCCCGGCGACGGACGCTTCGAGTGGGCAGGGCGCTGGAAAGCCGAGCAACTACCGCGGATTTACAACCCATCCTCTGGCTACATCACCACGTCGAATGAAATGAATCTCCCTGCTGACTATCCTTACCAGGAGCGCAAACTCGGTTTTGAATGGGCGAACGGTTCGCGCCATCAGCGCATCACTGAGGTCATCTCGGGGGCAAACAAGTTCTCGATTGAGGACTCGATGCAGCTACAGAACGACGAGCTATCGCTCCCGGCGAGGCGCCTCATTGCGCTGCTCAAACCTCTTTCCAGCGACGACCCGAAGACCACCGCTGCCCTCGGGATTCTTACCAACTGGAATGCCCGCGTGGATGCCGATCTGCCCGCATCCGCTCTGCAGGAAGTTTGGTTCAGCCGCCATCTTGGCAAAGACTACGAACGCGCCGTGCTCAGCCAGAGAGCGGCCGATGCAGTGGCCGAGACAAGCACCGGACCCGATGCGGCAGTGATGCTGGATGCTTTGGAGCAACCCGAAACTCACTTTGGTGGGAATGCGGCGGAGAAACGAAACCAACTGTTGTTGACCAGTCTTCGCGCGGCTTATGAAGAGATGGAGCGACTGCAGGGTCCGGACGCGAAGCAATGGAATTGGGGCAAGCTGCAGTACAACCTGAGCGAACATCCTTTTGCTGCCATTGTCGATGATGCCACGCGCGCCCGGATAAACGTTGGCCCCATTGAGAAGAACGGTAGTCCCTTTGTGCCGAATGCCTCAAGCTATCGCAGCCGCGACTTTCGTCAGATGAGCGGTCCATCGGTTCGCGTGGTGATCGACGTGGGCAACTGGGATAATTCGAGGGCTGTCAACCACCCCGGCCAATCCGGCGATCCCGATAGTCCGCACTATCGGGACCTCGCGCCGCTGTGGCGCAACGGCCAGTACTTCCCTTTGCTGTACAGCCGGACAGCAGTCGAGAACGCCACGGAGAAAAAGATCAAGCTAGTGCCCGGCCGCGCTCAGTAGCTGAGATACGGCCGCGGAAAGTCAGCGCCCTTCGCCCAGAGTTTTCATCAAGTCCCGTAGGGACGGCCCAGGACGTAGTCCTGGGTTGGCATGCGCCATGGAAAAGTCCCGCAGGGACGACTGAAAACTTATCGAGACGTGGTCCTGGATTCGGGGAGAGGGTCGGGAATCCTCAATCCTCCAATAATTTCCAGTCGTCCCTACGGGACTTTTCGTCGCTCGAATTTCTACCCAGGACTACGTCCTGGGCTAAGTTCAGCCGTCCCTATGGGACTTGATATCGAGACCGTCGTTCTCAGCTAGATTTACAGCCCCGAAGATACTCACCGATGGTCACCACAGGGGGGTGCCCCAGGTCTCGCTTCTGAGACCTGGGTTTCACGTTAGAACGGGATGTCGAAGGATTCACCGCACCAAGGGCACGACCTAACTCCCTAGAAGGTCAACCGGGCACCCACCTGAATCAGCCGTGGACTAGCGGCGGATGTAATTTTGCCGTTCAGAGACGACGCTAAGTTAGCGGTCGGCGCATTAAGACTTACCAGGTTGAACGCATTCGTAGCCTCACCGCGTAACTGCAACGTGAACCGCTCAAAGCTGATGTTGCGGAAGATCCCTAAGTCAACATCCCGGTAACCCGGCGCGCGAAGATAGTCACGCGGCGCATTGCCGTCCGCGCCGTAGGGGCCAATCCCGAGGCCGGGCCCGTTGGACGTGAATGCCGCGGGATTGAACCATTCGGCGGCAACCAGAGCACGGCTTCTGTGTGGATCCAGAAACGCATTCTCCCCCGGAACCAGGTTCGGGCGGTTGTTATTGGCGCTGTCAAAGTTTTTGTTGGACCCGGTGACGATGTTGACCGGTGCGCCGCTATAGAGAATCGCAATGGAAGAGATCGTCCAATGATTCGCAGCCTGGCTTAGGAAGGAGTTCGACCCTTTGTAGTAGTCGAGATTCCAAATGCCGGAGACGCTGGCCATGTGGCGCCGGTCATTGTCTGTCGGGCCTCTCTCTTCCTCGAGGTGGGCGAAATCCTGCGCCGTCGCCAGACCCACCGCCGATTCATTCGAGCTCTGGAACGAATGGCTCAAAACGTAAAACCCATTCAGCATCAGGCTGTGCGTCAACGGACGGTGCGCCGAGAACTGGAGGGAATGATACGACGCAGTCTGGTTCGATATCAGAAAGATATTCTGGCCCAGAACACCCGGATCGTAGGGGCGCCGGGCATTGATGCTGGTTTGCGATGTGCTGGCTCCCGGTGCATAAGGAGCATAGTTACCGTCGATCATGATGGGCAAATCATGCGACAGCGTCCCGACATAGGCAACGGTCGCGCTCACCTGGCTAGGCAGCTGACGCTGAATAGCGGTATTGATTTGGTAGACCAGCGGCCATTGCGTGCTTTGGGAGATTGTCTCCACGCTGGCCGCAGGCAGGAAGCGCGGATGCGACGGACTATACGTGTAAGGGAAAGGATCTCCACTGGGGAAAGAGGCCGGGTTTCCGTAGACGTTGGTGAACGAGGTGATGGAATTGAATGTCTGCCGAATGGCGAATGGCTGCGCGTTTGCCGGCTGGTTCCATTCGTTACCGCTTACGCTGCCGTAGAAGACACCAGCTGCAGCTCGCACCGCCGTCTTGCCGTCACCAAAAGGATCCCATGCAAAGCCGACTCGCGGCGAGATATGGTGCCAACGCAGATCGACAATGCCACGGGGTACGCCCTTGTCTCCTGGATAGAGCAGTCCCAACGGCGCACTCGGCACCATGGTCGATTGAACGTTGGGCACGAACGTACCGGTCAGGTTCGAAGACTCAACCGGCGGGACGTCAATATCCCAACGCAACCCCAGGTTCGCCGTAAGCCTGGGAGTGACCCGGTAATCGTCTTGCACGAACAATGCGGTATGCCAGTCGCTCAGGAGACCATGGTAAGGAGTGTCCTGCTCCATGGTGTTGACCTGGCCGGTGACGAAATCGCCTAGCGCATTGCCCGTGGTCGTGGGCGCAGAGGTTTGGAAGTTGAAGACGCCGAAGTTATCCAGGTTGCCAACGATCATATTTTTGTCCAGCGCCAGCTCAGCGCCGAAATTGATTGAGTGTTTGCCTTTTGTCATGCTGACGAGGTCGCGTAACGAATAGAAGTCCGTGGTAGTTACCGGACCAGCGAGCGCTCCACCAACACTGAAATATCCCGATACGGTTAGCTGGGGTAAGGCCTTGGGTCCCTGGATGTTGAAATTCGAACCCAGATCGCCAAGGGAGATCTGTGGCAGGTTTACGCGCCCTCCGGCTACCCTGGTGAAGTTGAACCAGGCCTGGTTGATGGTTGCCGCGCTGAACGTGTGCACGTCGCTAAGATTCAAATTCTGCTGCTTCGCGAAAGATTGATTAATATCCCAAATCAGGTTGGCGGTCGACGACCCGTTGGCATTTTGTGTCGAGCTGAGATAGAAGTAAGTCGCCGACAAATGATCCTTCTCACCAAGAACCTGGTCGTATTTCCCCAGGTATTCGTCCTGGTTCGTCGGGCCAGTAAAGAACCCGGTCCAGGCGTTGTTTGCGCTGTTCGACAGGGGGATGTACTTGCTGATAATGTTTGCTGCCGTTGGATCCAACAAGGTCGACGGGACACATCCCACCTTGGCCGTCTGGCAGTTGGGGGAGCTATTGGTCCCATCCACCTTGGTCTTGGTGCCGGGCAAATTTGGAATCAGTTTCGATTGCGTAAAGTCGCCCTGCCGCTCCAGGGCGGTCGGCACTACACCGCCGCTCAGGAACTGACCTACGGTTTGCCGCAGTCCCGCATAGCTAAAAAAGAAGAAAGCCTTGTCGTGCATCACCGGGCCGCCAACCGCGCCGCCAAACTGGTTGCGATGGTAAGGCGGGTTCAGGGTTGCGTTCCATGGAACGGCGTTCAGGCTGGTGTTGCGCACAAATTCAAATAGCGAGCCATGAAACTGGTTAGTCCCGGAGCGCGTAACAGCGGTGACTACGGCGCTCGACATGCGGCCATACTGGGCGGAGAAGTTGCTGGTCTCTACGCGAAACTCCTCCAGCGCGTCCGGATTGGGTAGCGGGTTTCCGTAGTTGCGGATGCCGGTCATGTTGCTTCCACCGTCCAGATAAAAGCTGACCATGGGAACACCGCCGTCAATGCCGCCATTGACTATGACCTGCGTGGAGGGCACGCCGATCTGGTAGTTAGGCGTACCGTTGGGATTGCTGTTGCTGGAGTTGGTAGCTCCGCTGGCGCTGTTGGATTGCACCCCCGGCGTGAGCGAAAGTTCCGCGTAGGCGTTGCGGTTCACCAACGGCAGCCCGATGATCTCGGCCGGCTGCACCGTTCTTCCCAACGTCGCGGTCGTGGTTTCCACCAGCGGTGGTGCTGCAGACACTGTGACCGTCTCGCTCGAGGCGCCGACGGCAAGCGTTACATTCAACGTTTGCGCCTGGTCTACGGCAAGCACGACATTCTGCTGCACAAACTTCTTGAAGCCGGTCATGTCTACTTGTACGTCGTACTTGCCTATTGGAAGATATTCAATACGGTAAGCCCCGTCGCCGGCTGTTGTGGCCACGCGGGAGAATCCGGTATCAGCATTCGTTGCTTTTACGCTGGCTCCCGGGACCACCGCGCCTTGTTCGTCTTTGACCGTTCCCACGATGGAGCCGGTAATCTGTTGAGCTCCCACTTGCAGGGCCGAAACGAAAACCAACAGGCCCATTGCCATAACTGTCGTGAACTTACACCACAAGCCTCGAACAGCACTGTCTCCGAATAAGTTCGTTCTTTTACTTTTAGTTTTCACGATCGGCCTCCTACAGCATCCGTCCCGTATTCTTCAAACCCGTGAATACGAGTGTCAAGCGGATAGTGGTACCATCGTTCCGCTATGCGGGAGGATTACGACGCGATCAGCAGAAACAGCATCCTGGCCCCATATAACGACATAGAGGACCAACGATTGTCGTCTAGCGTTGGAAGAGATTGGACCTTTACTTACCAGCCCCGTTACCAGACACCGACCCACCCGACGGATTGGCGACAAAGCGAGGCGGCGTGGACTCGGTGCCAAACTGCCATGCCGTAAGATACGCAAGCTGCAGTATCTTCTGCATCTTGGCGAAATCGATCTTGTCCACCGTATCGGTGGTGTGGTGATAGTCGGGATGAAATCCGGTGAACCACCACAACGCCGGAATGTTATGCAACACAAAAGGAAACTGGTCGGAGCGGAAGAACACGTTCAGTGCCGACTCATGGTCGAACCGGTCATCGAGCGTCAGACCCACCAGCTTGTCCTGCTCCTTGACCGTCCGGTCATAATCGGGCGAGTAGAGTGCACCAATTAAGTTGAGCCGGTTCGTAGTATCGCTGGGTATCGTGATCAATCCATCTGTTTGCGGGCTGGGCGCCTCGTCACGGCCGATCATATCGAAGTTGATCTGCGCCCGCGTCGTGGCAAGCGGGCGCAGCGGATGCGCGGCCATCCAATACGCGCCGAGCAGGCCGCGCTCCTCGCTGGCGAAGACAACAAACAGAATGGAGCGCTTGGGCTTGACCGGATTAGCCGCGAAAGCACGTGCCAGCTCGACCACGCCTACGGTGCCTGAACCATTGTCATCGGCGCCATGCCATATCTGCGGGCATGGATGCGGGTCTGGCGGCGTGCTTACCGGCGGATGCGCGGGGTCAGCGCACGGAGCCATGCCATCGTGATCGTGGTGCGCTGTGATCAGGATGGTTTCCGCTGCCAGCCGCGGATCGCTGCCGGGCAGCAAACCTGCCACATTGTTCGAAACGCCCATGCGCTCAGAGCGGTTGCGAAAGTGGAGGCTTAGCGTAGTGTCTGGCAAAGCCCGTGATTGCGGCTTAAGATCGCGATCGATCACGGTTTGTGCGGCGCTCGGCGTGATGCCTGCGGTTGCCAGCAACTCCGCCGCTACAGCATCCAGCACGATCGCCGACGGAATGTGCACCTCGTCATCCTGGATGGCCTGGAGCGGCAAGGGTATAGCGCGCACAGCGCTGGAGCCGATACGCGTATGGCGCTCCGCATTGGTCAGGTGCTTGCGGTTCGGTTCAGCCACGATCACGACCGCTACCGCCCCATGCGCCTGTGCGTTCATGACCTTCACCCGGGTGGTGGCGTAGCGGGTGTTCCCGGTCCCATTGAAAATCGAGCGCGGGTCATCCTCTTGCGGCTCATGATCGAAGATCAGTACGATTTTGCCGTGGGCATCGATGCCGGCGTAGTCATCGTAGCCAAGTTCGGGGGCGGTGATGCCGAAGCCCGCGAAGACCATACCCGCCGTAAGATCCACCGCATGTTTGTAACTGCCAACCACGTCCGGTTCATGCCAGACGGTCGTCTTGCCGACGCGAGTCAGCGTTATAGAGGAGGCCTCACGATCGGGTTGGTACTCAACCAGTGTGATGGGCTGCAGGTAGCCGGGCTTCCCATCCTCCCCCTTTACCAGCGGCTGCAGACCGGCCTTGGCGAACTGCCCGGCAATCCAGCGGGTGGCGAGCTCATCACCAGGCTGCAGGCTCAGGCGGCCGCCAAGCTCGTCTGAGCTGATGTAAGCGAGATCGCGACGCAGATCAGATTGCTGGATCACCTGGAAGCCAGGCAGCAACTTTGCAGGGACGCCGGTCTGTGCGCATGCAGTCGAGACAGTCAGGGCGATTGCAGGTAAGGCGACGATCCAACGCATGGACGCTCCTCAAACTAATTGAAAGGTTTGCACTGCTTGTTATGCAAGTCTCGCATGTGACAACGCGTTTGGCGCACAGGTGGTAGTGTAACTTGCTGCAGAAATTTCAAAACACCGAGGAGCCGCCTGGGATTCCAGCCTATGGGCAGTGGATAAAAGATACCCGCGCCAACATCTTGCCCCCCGGAGTTCCCGGTTGAAGGCCGTGGATGGCGCCATTCAGCACTACGAAAAACCAACACCGAAAAAGATCTCTGGAGGATCAAGAACGCTTTTGAGGATTGGGGATGTACGCTTCTTGGTTCTGAAGAAAGTAGCCGCTGGTATAGGCAACGCTTGCCGGAGTTATCACTTGCTTCAATGTCCTCCGGTAACGCATTGTTCGGTTCCGGACAATGATTATCAAATCCGGACAAGATGCCCCGCCCAACCCCACGTACATCTTACGATTTGCTTGCAAACACGGTGCTTAGACC
>Ga0302325_10021653_pt1 | contig 13457 bp, 13 predicted proteins | sample Palsa_T0_2_FD_201948 | JGI IMG/M metagenome (GOLD analysis project Ga0302325, IMG submission 201948) | Peat permafrost microbial communities from Stordalen Mire near Abisko, Sweden - Palsa_T0_2 | ecosystem: Environmental > Terrestrial > Soil > Palsa > Peat permafrost | place: Sweden: Abisko... | reverse complement strand
TTCGAGACAGCGACCACGACCCGATTCCGACCTGACGCGCAGGAAGGTTTCAACCCGTTCGCAGACGAAGTCCAAAACGACGGTGGAGTGTCCGCTGCCTTGTCAAATATGCATATGGGTGGAGATAATCAGGGCAGAGCCGGCGGTAGAATGCCAGTTGCGGCAAATAGGCCGATCAAGCAAGCAAAAGGACGCCTAGCAAAGCTGGGTGGAATGCCCGCTGCCTTTCTAAACAAGCAGAAGGATGGAAATACTGGTGGTCGAACTGATGGTAGCATATCAGCTGCCTCTCCAAAAAAGCAGATGAGTGAAAATTCTCACATCTATACCGATGGCGGCATTTCCGCTGCCTCCCCGAAGGACAAGGAGAAAGGTGGTGGAACTGGCCGTGGCAGAACTGACTGTGGAATGTCAGCTGCAGCACCCAAGGCAAAGGAGAACGAGCAGATCGAAGCAGAGCAAGGAGGACACGGAGCACAACATCAAGGTCACCATCGAGGTGAGGGTGAAGTCAATCCAGCACTCCCCCACTTACCCCTAATCGACATCCCGATCCCAAAACCGGACGACATTCGTCTTGCTGATGTTGACGCGTTCCTCTGGAACTTCTCTGCATTCGTAAGCCCCCCCTCACTTTTCTATTCTCACGCAAGCTAACAAGATCTCGCCATAGGTCGGCCTCGCCAACCCCCCACGTAGCGTCTACGACTCCGAGACTGTCATGATCAAGACTCTCGAGAAATGGAACTCCGTCTGGACCATTTACATCCGCCCAAAGGACCAGGACCACGTCGATCTCGGCACTATGGCTGGTCGTCACCTTGCTACTCGAGCCGCCTGCACAGGCCACACCGTCCTTCTCAAGCCCCTTGCCGAGTACTTCGAAATCATGACCAAGAAGGCGAGCGATAACATTCTGTTGGTTACGGAGGAGGAGTTGAAGGATTATGAGAAGCATGGACCGATTTCGTGGTATTATATGCAGATCAGCCAACGCGCCTTCTGTGCTGCGGCTCGCTCTAGCATCATAGAAATTGGTCGCAAGGAGCGCAAGAAGCAGGAGGAGGCGGCCGCTGCTGCTGCTGGTACCTCGACCTAGCTACACTGAATGTACCGTAGAGAAAGCCGAACAATGAGAATGAACATCAAGGTTCCTGAAATAATGTGCTCCAAGCTTCTCGTAAATTGTGGATCGAAATACCTTGTAAGTTGCAAATGCCAATTTCCAACGCTGATCCTGGACTTTATGAACTGAACCTAGGAATACCCCTGATGCATATGTAGATGTGGAACATTACCTGGGGGGGGCTTTCAATATTCCGTACTGGCTACTGACATTCTTATATTACCCCTTAAATTTATTCATACCTTGGTGTTGCTCCAGTGACTTGCACCATTGAGGTTGTCCGGAAAGAGCGAAAGAAACAAGAAGCGCATGCTGCTGCAGCATCTGGTGTTGCTTAGTCATCTCAGAACCGTAACGTCTGCTTTCATGTACCCAGTCTAGACTAGATGAAATGAAATACCCATCTATTCAAACATTGTACAGTAGAAACTGGAACATCTGACTTTTCGAAGCCCGAGTTTCTAATAATGCGCCAGGAAGAAGAGGAACATTTGATACCGGAGACTTTGAATATCCAATGGTCTGCCTGAACATTTTGAACCTGTCATAGGCCCCGGAATTCCTTCGCAATGTACAAGCAGAAACGTAACAATAGACGTGGAAACCTTTAAATGTTCGATAAAAACCCAGGACATCATCTATTATGCAAATCCTTTTATAACGAACTAAGTCTGTCATCCTAGAATTCCGCCATAGCAAGACCTAGAATTCTACCGTAGCAGATGGAACACTCGAGATTGTGGCAGACACGTTCCCAATTACAATTTACGTGGGTATATGAGTACATTCCTAGAAACTTTGAATATCTGGCCAGCTCTTACAGATTCATATTAAAAGACATTTCTCCAGTTTGCTCAAACATCTCTAAACGAGATTGCAATCCAGGCAGCCGAGCAGCAAGCAAATAGACAAGCAAATAGAAGCAATTATTTGTACTCCACACGCCCATCTGCCTATATAGACTTTCTCGATCTCTCTCCCATCCATTGCTTCCTGGCAAGAACAAGCCTACAAAGAGCTCAAACCCTATTATCACCAACCATGACCTCCCTTCTAGACTTCGACACTTAGATCACAAGCATGAAAAAGACCGTACCTCTTCTCTCCCTCCTCTCTACCTCCAAAACCTAGCTAACACCCAACCCTAGAGCAGTATCGACGACACCATTTCCCCACCCAAGCAATTCGCTTTTATCTCCAACAACCTAGCTGCTGTCCCCAACACAATCGTCCCTGACTTCTTGGGCCCAAAACCCATCGAAATCTCACAAAGCAGAGTGTTCGCACCCGCGGAATTGCAATCGGAACAGCACTCTTCTATCGGCTTGTGGCAGAAGGTTATGAGACAAAGGGGGCTTTGGCGTGGCTTGAGATCCTGGCGGATTCGTTGAGGAACCTGCCGTGGGAGTGGGTTAAAGAGACTTGGGGACTGGCGTAGAGGGTGGGATGGCTACGATTCAGGAGAGAGCTTGAGGGAGGAGAAGGAGTTTGGTTTGACAGAGGAAGACAAATGATGGTCCTGGGGCTGGAGACTTGAGTCTTGGTGGCAGGACTCTTGTATGAATGTTAGTCTGTTCAAACACTGCAACTTGTGTCATGTTTTCCGTGTAGCAAATAAAAAAAATCGTCTCTTTCATTCACTTTAGTAAGACTGGATTTCATTCCCTTCCACACGAGAAAGCACTCGAGCAAACTTTACGACGCGTTTGTCTCCCAAAGACCTCGAGCCTTCCAAATCATCGATCAGGTTCTACTCCCCAACCACCAAGCACAACACCAATACACCCTTTCTAGCTCCTACCATGTCTTTAACATCCCACGTCGACGAATGGCTCTTCATCATGTACAACCTTGTAAGTTCTCACCTTCCTCCACCTCACTGTCCCCAAGCAATCCGCTGACCACCTCAGGGCTTCATCAACCCTAACTACAACCCAGACATCCACCCCACCCCTGAAGACGAATACCGAACCGCCAAAATCTTCAGTTTCTGGATCGGGTCCGCTCGCAGCACCGGCGAAGCTCACACGAACGGTGTCAAAATCGGGCAAATCATATTCACTCGAGCTCAGTGCAAGGGTATCCAACTTCAAGATGTGGCGCAGACATTGACAGGGGTGAGAGATTATTATCGTGGGTTGGTGGATGGGATTGACAGGGAGGTCAAGAAGGAGACTGGTGATGAGGCTTTGGGAAGGAAAGGAGGGAAGACGGTAGAGGAAAAGACGGAGAGGAGGAGGTTGGAGAGGGTGGGGAGGTTGATGATGGTGTTGGTTACGGCTGCTGAGGGGGAGATTGAGAAGGTTTTGAGGGGGGAGTAATGATTTGAATGAGGTTGACTGGGCAGAAGAATTTTACAAGGAGCTTTGCTTGGGGATGAATAAATAAGAGAGTGGACGGCAGACAGCAGATAGTAGGCTCTGAATACCGACGCTCTATGCATTGTTCTCATTTATAAATTAAGGCACTTTTGCCTCAAAACAAGCATCGATTGGCGCTTTTTCTGACAACCTTCTGCAGTTTAAGACTTCAGGTAGGGGTGTTGGGATCTATCTCTATCGTTAAGGGTCTGCAAATATTCGAGTTCCTGCTAATTTAAGGCCTTCCATGCGATGAGCACATCAAGTCTATCATGCTGCTTTCCAAGAAAGATCACTCAAAGAACAAGTCAGACAATATTTTCCTCCAGTGTCACCACAAACGAGGAAATTAACCCCCCCCCCCCGGATTTCCTGGGGAACGCCCCTGTTAATATTTACTTTCAAACCAAAACAATACTGACAACGGAAAGGGGGATTGACAACAGCAATAATATCATCCAAAAGTTATGAGCAAAAAAGCAACAGGTACAAGTTTCTTTAGCAGAGCACTAAAGCTTTGGTGCGACTGCTATCGAAGCTGAATATGTCGGGAGGAAGTTTCCGTGGATCACCACCCTCTGGGGCTCCATAGCTCCTGGTAGTTGGATCCTTGGACTCGCGAGATATCTTGGAGTGGAGTGCCATTTGGGTGATATGTCGTTCTTCTACTCTCAGATTCCAGAACTTATACTCTACAAATGATTCCCTCTCGACAGGTGATTACTATGACGGCAAATTAGACAATCTCATCTGGCTATACTCGACTTTTCTGAAACTGCTTGAAGACTGGTGAGGTTTGGTAAGTTCGATATAATTTCCCGGAATCGAGTACAAATAGAACAGACAAATAAACAAGACATTAGCCCAACAGAAACAGCACGATTTCGTGTTGAGTGACTGCTCCAAGATCCCAGAACATGGTCACAATTCTTTCCGCATTGCTGTTCTTGACTTGTGCAACAAAATTTTGCGGCGCTGCAGGACTTGGCATTGTCACTTTCACAAACACGCGAGGATATATGCTTGATTTCAATGGCAACTAGATCGATGCTGTTGCCGCCAAGGTTAGCTGCATGTCCCGCTTCTCCGGTTTGCGTGGATCTAAGATTGCTGATTTTCTCGAGTTCTAAGTACGAGATAGAGGCTCTTCTCAGCACCAAAATTTACACTGACGATTACGGAAAATACTACTTGTACGTAACCGTAGCAAGAAGGTCATTTTATGTAAGCATGAGAGCAAAAATGCGAAGCCTTGGCCCAGCAACCGCAAGACCATCCAATCTCTACCCTTTGACCCTAGCCTCGATTCTAGTGACTCGTCCCTAAACTTCCTAAATATAAAACCTAATCAGCCCCGGCAAAACATCTTCGACACCTTTATCTTCAACGAATCAACGTGGGAAGCTTGTGCTTTGTAATCTTACCTCAGCCCGCACACACGGCACATTTGAACCGCAGCGTTTTCAGCTTCATATATGCGGTATTAATTTTGAAAATTTGGTTAAAATTTGCGCAGTAGTTTGCCCGTGGATCGTCCGAACTTTCAGCGGCTGTCAGGTTAGTTGTGAGTGTCAACTTTGAGGATCGTCTGAAGAAATTTCAGATTACCCGGAGTAAGACGAACTCGCTGAAAGAGGTATTCGCTTTTTCACCACTGCGTGTAAAGTCGAAATCCCGTTGGGCCTCTCTACCAAGCCATCCAAGAATGTGTGTCTCTCGCTTTCCCTCTCGTCAGAGGAGGCCGAGCTCTTTGCAGAAGTTTAAGGGGGGAAGTTATCGTCGTCAATGCCCTAGTTGAATTTATACTCGGCTCACAACGACGGCAGTTTTTGAATATAACCAATCGCAATGAAGTTGAAAGGAGAACTTTACCTCACAAGCTCGACAATTGAAAAGCTTTTGCGATGCGGAATGAAGAATGAAGATGGCAATTTATACTATTACAAGCAACGATATTGTGCACAGAGCAAGAAGGGCATAGCACGGAGCTTGCCCAATGAAGCGGATGGTCTCCGCTAATTGACAAGAGTTTTCAAATCACCCTCCTGTAAATGGTTGCGGCTTGACTTTGAGGAACAAGTGGATTTATGACACTTAGGTTCAAATGACACCTGGTTGCAGATGAGGCTTAGTTCCAGATGGCACCTGACTGATCTTGGGGTCAGTATTATTTGACTATTTATCATGTCATAATTGAGAAGACATCCAGATAGCGGAAATAAACCTGACATTTAGACCCAAACCAGAGTTGTAATCCCTGACCTTCGAATTTTACTCATCAATGCCACCCCATTCACTGTCCTCGGTTGTGGGTCGCTCATCTGCGTCCTCCCTCTGAACTTCTCTCTTCCGCCTTTTACTCCCCAAGATAGCCCCCTTCATATTGTTCTCCAGCTTTCTCTCATAGCCACTCTTAGTACTAATCTGCATCCTTCCCTTTTTAGCTTTCGCCTCCTTCCCCTCTTTCCCAGCACCCAAGCCGCCACGTCGAGCTTCAACACCATACATCTTCAATTTCTTCTTCTCTTCCTTACTTGGCTTCGGCAATGCATCCAACAACCATTTCTGCATACTCGCTTCGCTTGGTGGTTTCCCCGCCTGCTTCTCGCTTGCCGCAATAATATTTGCAATATTTTTCACATAGGGAATATCCTCCTTGGTGTAAAACGTAACAGCAACGCCACCATCTCGACCTCCTCTTCCAGTCCGGCCCACTCGATGGATATACGCTGCACCAGAGTTTGGTACGTCGTAGTTGACTACACCGTTGATACCTCGGAAATCGACGCCACGGCTCAGGATATCGGTTGTGATGAGGACCCAGATCTCGCCGTTGCGGAAACGCGTCATGACATGGTCGCGCGCAGCGTCTGAGAGATCGGAGTGGAGGACTGAAATTCGAGAGGAGCCGCCGGCTTCGGCTGGGATGTCATATAAGAGTTCTGCATGCAAGGCAACTGCTCGGGGAATTGTTTGGGTAAAGACTAGGAAGGGAGGTCGGAGGGATTGAGTGGCATCGGTGGACTTTGCTGTAGGATGAAGGAGCTGTCGGAGAGCAATGAGTTTCCCAGGCTCTGTGGCCGCGTATGTGAGGCGGTGGGTGATGTTGGGAATTGCGGAGTCTTTTAGCCCAACAACAAGGCGGACGATTCGAGAGTTGTTTCCAATTCCAAGCCTTGTTCTCCGAGAGTAGATTGTAGATGATGCCAGAGCTTCGATATTTGATCCCATTGTTGCTGACCATAAAGTCACACGAAGATTTGGATTGGTGCACGCTTCCCATATTCCAAGCGTCTGATCTCTGAATAAAGGATCAAGGAGAACGTCCGCCTCGTCCAATACCAGGGTCAGAACAGTCGGCAGTGGGTGGTGTTCATCGGGACCGTCAGCCGAGAGAGCACTGAGCAGCAACCCGGGTGTAGTAACTAGAATATCAGTCTTTGCAAGTCCTTGGTTGACCTTTTTGGAAAGCTCTAGACTTTCTCCTTCCTCATCCTCTTCAAATTCGCTCGAGCTTTCACCTCTAGCTCTAGAACCTTGTGCGCTAATAATCTTCAATCCCTTTCGCATTCCAACAACCTTCACTCCCGTACCAAGACTAAGTTTCTTGGCTTCATTAACAATCTGGCTTGCAAGTTCCTTCGTTGGGGCAACCACAACAGCCTGCAAATTATGATCTGCTTTACTTTTCTCCATTCTCCGCGCTTGAACAATCTGGTTCACCACTGGTATCAGAAATGCCAATGTCTTCCCACTGCCCGTAGGCGCAACTGCTAGGAGATCTAAGCCGAAATTTTCAATAGGATTTTCACGTGCAGACGCTCCTAAAGCTATCTGCGGCTGGAGAAGTAGAGGCAAACTACCCATCTGCACTTCTGTCGGAATCTTGTATCCTTGCACTACTAGATTCGCTGCCATTCGTCCCGATATCCCATATGTATTCCTCAAATCACCCAGTGCCATCAATGGCTGTGGGAAGACCTGTGTGTATCCCTCCTTCGTTTTCGACTTTGTGGACTTGGTTTTCTTCGATTTCTTGACCTTCTTGGCTGACGCATTGCTTGAGGGGAGAAGGGTAACTTTCAATCTGTGTGATCGTAGGACCTGTCGACATGCTTCTTCATCCAACACCTTAGACCCAAGCTGAGTGCTCTCCTTCGTCGAACCTTCGGCTGTCTGTTCCGCTGAACCAGTTGACTTCGACTTTGGCGCGGGAGCCTTTGTCGCAAAGAAATCTAAAGCTTCTTCATCTTGGGCCACGGCCTTCTCTTCCACAAGTTCAGCCCCGCGCTTCCTCTTCTTCCCTCTCGATTCGGGGATAGCATCGTGATATAATTGGGGATTCGACGAAGTTCCTGCTGATGGGAGCTTTATTGCATCTGTTCCTCCAGTAGATTTGTTGACATGCTTGGTCGACCTCGAAAGGATCTTGAAGATGTCCATTGTTGTTGGTGAGTTTCAATGTCTAAATTGTCTTGAGAAATTGTTTTCGACGATAATCCGGAAAAAGTTATTCTGCCAGTCCGTTCCGCCTTCGGCTCGGCCGATCGCTCCCCTTTCTTGCTTAAGCTGTTTCAGGTCTTATCTACCCCACCACTCCATTTTCCCTCTCTTCAACATCATGTCTCTTCTCGTTCGTATCAAAAATGTCACAGACAACAACTAGTCATCTAGAAGTATCATTGGGGCCTCCTCGGCCAGAGTCTTCCGTCACGATATCGTCGACAGCGACATCTCCAAGCGGAACAACAACGTCATGGAGCAGGACCACGACTTTGATCTCTACAACGTCTCCGAGCAGTACAACAACCGCCACTTCTGGGACGAGTGGTGCCATCACTCTTACGGGAATTGCTTCGGCTTCCTTGCCACACATCTCTCTGGAACCAATCCCAGTCACCAGCACCAGCACGACCAGCAGCAGCACCTCAACCTCAGCCACATCTGCTGGCAATCTTGGCGCTGTTCACAATCCACGAATCTTTTCGGGCCTACCTGGAATCGTGCTTGCCATGTGGATAGGTTTCTTCACATACAACGTTTTCCGTCCATCTCGTCGATAAGATTGACCTCGAATATGGAGAGCTTTTTCTTCGAGGCAACATATCACAATTTTCTATTTTTCCCCTTCTCTGTGTCTTTTTTATAACTCCACTATTATGGGGATATTGATTCACAGATATTTCCACAATTTAACGCAGGGGAGGCCCATGGAACTGCAGCCACCGCAAGTACCGCTAACAAAGGCCACTGAAATTGCTTTTCACTTATATCTATAATATTCCCCCGTGTCTTCCTTTTCGCTCGTACCTGAGATAATTTGAAAGAAAATCTTCGTGTATATTTTCATCGTCTTCTCTCCAGCCATGAACTATGTCCGACTTTTCTGTTGCAACGGTCTGGTGTACGGATTGACGTGTTTTCAAATATGCGCCCCCTTCCCACTTCCCCCATTCTAGAAAAAGGTAGGAGCTGTACTCCTGACAGCAGAATGCTTGCTGACAGTGCTTAGATGCATCTCATCTTTTGATACTTTCAATGCCCGTCCACATGAAACTGTGCGTATCATGTGCTGGCTGGCGCCTTGGTGACCATTCAATTCCCTGACACAGCCACGGGGATCAGCGCCGGGAATAATTTTGAAAGAGAGGGACGAGGAGGAGCATGATGACTGAAGATGAGAGCCTTCTTAAAGTCACGCAAAGTGGAAACATCAGCTATATTGAAAATAGAAATCTGAGACTTGTCGTTTAACTTCTAGCTCCAACGATAAATCTAGTGCTCAAGTTCTCAAGTTCTTCAAGTGAAGAAGAAACAGGCGTCATTTGTCGCTCACGCTACCTCGTGAAATATAATGTGAAGGAGCCAAGACTCAAAATACCAAATGAATTGTTTCCTGAAATTTACTGAGTGCCTAGCTCTCGTACCTTATGTTCGTAGTTCTTCCTATGTGCAGTCCAACGTAACAATCATCTCCTCCCTCATTCTTCCTTGACCTTCTCGTTGCTCTCCATTTCCTTCTCCTCCACAATCTTCTTCAACTCCACCATTCCAAAAGGCCTACTAACAACCAAATCCCAAAATCTCACACCCATGAACCAGCTAGCGCACCAGGCTACAAAGTAAATCACGTACGCAAGCCCAAACCCAGCGCCGATATACACCATTGCCGGCTTCTTCTTGAGCAGCAGTTTCGAGACGAGCTTAGAGGCGAAGACGGGGGTCGGCATAAAGGTCCAGGTTTGGCTGGCGGCTTTGTCGATATGGGCTCGGGTAGGGAGGTAGAGGGATTTGGAGGGCATGGCTTGGAGTGGGCGATTGGTGTTTAGGTTGCTACAGACACCACCTCCGACCACCTAAGTCTGGTCAGTTGCCTTCCAGACCAGTTCGACACGACAAACGAATGAAAATTAAAGAAAATTAAAGGGATGCAAGTGGAGGATGTCCATGGAAATACGTCAAGAAGCGGGAAAGTGAAGTTCTTGGTTAGGAGGTTTGAGGACTTACATGTACAGTACGACACTGATGCCGAATGGCTCGAGCTCCAGCCGCATCGAATGACTGATGTACTCCAATGCTGAATTCGCCCCTGCATAAATGCCATTGATAGGGCAGTAGAAGTACGTGGACATGGACCCGATATTCACAATCGTGCCCTTGGCCTCAAGAAGTAGCGTGGCAAAAGCCTTCGTAACTGCCACAGCGCCGAAGACCTTCACATTAAAGACTGCCATATCCGTATCTAAAATAGTAGCCCGATATGCTGTAACCAAACATTAACCATCATATTCGTATTTCGAACCTCTCAACCAGTCAAAAAGGAAACACGGGAGAGAGAAGGTTAGCTGATGTGGGGTAAGAAAGGGGGGCTCACTTATCCCCGCATTATTGATCAAGTAATGCAAAACTCCTCCCGTCTTCTCCCACACAATTTCCGCAGCCTTGCGAATGGATTTCTCTGCCGTGACATCGAGAACTAAAATCTCGCAACGTAGCTCCTTCAGATGTTGGATTTTGCGTAGATCGCTGGCGGTTGCGAAGACTCGGAAGCTGCGAGAGAGGAATTCTTGTGCTAAAGCGTCGCCGATGCCGTCTTTGCTGCAGCCTGTGATGAGGACGCATTGCTTTGTATTCGATTACATGGTGCACTCGTGGATTCGGGCTGATGCTGGAAGTCGAGGTTTAAAAGGACTAACTCGAGGGAATTAGCCTATGCCCCTGAATGTTTAGGCGTTGCAAGCGAGTACAGTACGGTACGCTGTTTGGTTGGTGGTTGGCGGAACCTTAAATATGCCTCTAATACACTTTTAACAGCTTTCTTCTTGGACTCGGTCTCGTTTGTCGTAACTGAGGGCTGGCCAAATTGTGGGTTGCAGTGCTGAGCAGCCTTTTCACATGTTCTGCTTTCCGTGAAACAAAGTCATAAGCCATCGATATGTTGCCTTCACACTTTCAAACACCGTGTTATCTGTCGCACTGTCCCCCCTTCACATAGGCCCAGGTCCAGATTTATAAATTTTGTTCAAATTCTGCAATTTTTGTCCTTTTTGTCCGAGATTTATAAGACCACCCTCTCGTATAAGACTATTTCCTGACACATTAAAATGGGAAGGAACGGGTTAGAAGCCCCTAGGAAAGTGCGACAGATAATACGGTAGAAATCAAGTGGATCGTAACTTCTGCCTATCTCTCACCTTCTCTTTGTGTGCCCTCCTTCCGGCGCCGTTCAGGAGTTTTCATACCTAGTGCTTACGATAGAACTTTGATCTCACGTCTGTTTCTCAAGTAAAATTTTGAGTGTTTGTTCTCCAGCATACTGCGTAGATTGAAAAGATGCAGCTACCATCCTTAACCTAACTGGTGCTTCCGCTTGCCTTTCCCACAAGGTGTTTGGCTGAATCAGGCGACCAAGCAACCATCTACGGAGAGCAGTCCGATTCCTCATGCCAACAGACGCACAGGTGATCGTTTCACTTGGCTACTCGTTTTATTCAGAGCTAGACCTGTACATGGCGTTCTGGATTCCAGATGTATGCGAATCCTGTCGTTATCTCGCCTGTCTTCGATGCTTTCAAGAAGTTGCTACAGATGTATAGCACCTACCGCGTGGCGAATTTCAGTACGTTTCATAAGAAGCTCGATAGGGAATTTGGGGTAGTTTAGGTTCGTAAAGTTTCCTGAGTCTCTTTCCTTCTTCCTTCCCGCTTTTGTCCTTTCTTTGTGTTTTTAGGGGTGGAAGGGCTGATTGATGAGAAGACAGGTATGGGGCGCCATTACTATAAAGCGTAGCAAAGGACTCATGCAAAACTAGTCGATATTTTCATCACAGTTGCGGAGTCATTAAAAAATATCAAGAACGTGATCCCTAGCATCCTCTTCCAAGCCATAAGCGAAGATGAAATTCGCCGCATGTCGAAAATGGAGGCAACTATCTTGGTATTAAAGAAATAGATAGGATGGTTTTATATAAGCGACAAGGGCTCGAGCAGCCTAAATACGATTATTTGGCCTATAGCTCTTGCATCCTTCCTTACTAAAACTATCGACTGCTATATCGGGCTTATTGTCAATTAACTATCCTACTATCCCTACAAACGCGTATATAGGGCTATTAGATAGAGCCCATTTAATTAAAGCGATAGCAAGCTTCCTTAGCCTTTAAAGGAGGACATTTAAGGCTTTGATTAGCTACTCGAGCAAACTTAGCCCTGAATAGCCCCTAATAAGAGCTAGTCAGGCGTGCTGTACCCGCAATATAATAACTTCACTATATAAACTGCGTACTATATGCATTGAGAGGCATTCTTATATGAGATGGTCCTAGAGGATGGCATAAATGGACTTTTACTTGGTATTTTATCCCTGCCGTATTTGGGGCCTTGTTTTCTTAAAAAATTTTTTTAACCTTTTTGCACCGAGATGCTGTAGGGAATTTAGAAAAGATATGCTAATGCAAATAATAGTCTTTAGTTTCACGATCCATTATTCAAACGCGGAAGATGACCTCGAAATTCACGCAGCAGGTAAGTATACACATCCTCTCTTCCATTTAACCCCCCTCCCTCCCATTGCATACTCAGCTTCTTTCTCTCTCCCATTAATTCCCCTTCATCTCATCCCCACTCGCAACCTAAAACTAATTCCACAAAGGCGCTCAAGCTATCTCTCCCTCTCTCCACATCCCTCGCAAATAATGAAGCTCCACCACCCATACATCTACCAAAAATGCGCCAATATATCATAAGATGTATTTGCTAGCTACGGTCCCGCTAACAACCAGAAACTCAAAGACATATTGAAGAAGTAGGATCCAGAGAGTGTGTATGGGAGAGGGGTTGGAGTTAGGGTATGTTAAGCTGTGAATTCAAAGGAGCTTGGGGGATTGTGTGGATGACAAGGAGGATAGAAAAGGGAAAGGCGGGGAAGAGGCGTGAGGATTGACTTGGGGAGAGGTTTGAGGTCACGTGAAGCCCCTTGATTTCCAGTCCGGGTAAAGTGGCGGGTAGATGTGGGGCTACGACGAATCTCGGTTGCTTTATCCCACATTAGAGGTGTATAAAGGATGATAGAGAAGATGATTTGAGGGTAATTCTTGGAAATGTGGATGAAAAAGACCACAGAAAAAGTTGTGAACTGGCGCCTTGCATCCTTGATATGTGTGTGCTATGCGAACAAGGAGATTCGTTATCTACCGCATGTACCATCCATCTCGTTCACTCCAGCACAAAACCTTTGGCTTAAAGGGAGTTAAAGCCGTTAAGCACGAAGACCGCTCAATGGCCGTTATGAAGTCTTCCGTCATCTAGATCATCCCCAAATACCTAACCCCAATCTCCGTCGCCGTACTCGCGCCCTTCACTGGAATAACAACCACCTCCCCAGGCACAACATCCACCAAATTATCCGCAAATACGACTCCATCATCCGTACACTCAAGCGCCACACCCTTAACCGGGACCTCAGCACTAACC
>Ga0302325_10021652_pt1 | contig 13457 bp, 12 predicted proteins | sample Palsa_T0_2_FD_201948 | JGI IMG/M metagenome (GOLD analysis project Ga0302325, IMG submission 201948) | Peat permafrost microbial communities from Stordalen Mire near Abisko, Sweden - Palsa_T0_2 | ecosystem: Environmental > Terrestrial > Soil > Palsa > Peat permafrost | place: Sweden: Abisko... | reverse complement strand
CGGCCGAGCTCGATCAGCTCCAGGCGCCCGCGGGTGCGCGAGTCCTCGAGCGCATCGTAGATGACGATGCGGATACGACCGATGGGAACGGCGAGATTCTGCGTCTGCAGGCGGTGACGCTTCCAGGCCTTGATCGCCCCGGGGTTGACCTCGGAGAAGTAGCACTCCCCGAAGCGGGTGTACTCCGGCGCATCGGACCTGAGCATATGCAGCACCGCGCCGCGCTCATCCTGGATCACCGGCAGCGGGGTGAGCAGCAGCCCCGCGATCTGCAGCGCGCTACTCATGCACGCGCCCAGGACAAGCCGCGCGCGCGCGCGAGATCGCAATAGCGCTCGATCTGGCGCTGGGTGAGCTCTGCCATGTCGACCGCACGCTCGTGCCAGAGCCGGTACCAGTCAACGGTGAGCTCGACCGTCTCGCGCACCTCGAGCGTTGCGCGCCAGCGCAGATGATGCAGCGCCTTGTCGCACGAGAGCTTCAGGAGCGTTGCCTCGTGGGCCTGAGGGGATCCTCGCTCGGGCACCGCCCAGCGCTGCCCTGGCCAGCGTGCCGCCATCGCCTCGATGAGCTGCGCGACGCTCAGGTCGACGCTCGCATCGGGGCCGAAGTTGAACGCTTCGCCGTTGAGCCCGCGCTGGCCGGCGAGCAGTCGCGCTGCGAGCCACAGATACCCGCTCAAGGGCTCGAGCACGTGCTGCCACGGGCGCGTCGCCCCGGGACTGCGCACGGTGACGCTTTCTGCGAGCGCCCAGGCACGGATGCAGTCGGGCACGATCCGATCGGCCGCCCAGTCGCCGCCTCCGATCACGTTGCCCGCGCGCGTGGTGACGATCGTGGTCGCGGAGTCCTTCAGGAAGGAGTGATAGTAGGACTGCGCGATCAGATCCGCGCAGCTCTTGGAGCAGCTGTAGGGGTCGCGCCCGGCGAGGGTGTCGGTCTCACGGTAGCCCCAGCACCACTCATCGTTGCGGTACGCCTTGTCGCTCGTGATCAGCACCGCGCTGCGGATCCACGGGCGCTCGCGCACGCACTCGAGCAGGTTCACCATCCCCATCGCATTGGTGGCAAAGGTGAGCGCAGGATCGGCGTACGAGCGGCGCACGAGCGACTGCGCCGCCAGATGAAACACCACTTCGGGCCGGGATTCATCGAGCGCGCGAGCGAGGCTCGAGCGATCGCCGATATCGGCCTGGTAGTGGCGGATGCGGGACTTCAGACCCAGGATGTCGAAATTGGCGGGTTCGGTCGGCACATCGAGCGAGTAGCCGGAAACTTCCGCGCCGAGCTGTGCAAGCCAGAACGTGAGCCACGACCCCTTGAAGCCCGTGTGCCCGGTCACGAGCACCCGCCGGCCGCGATAGGTGTTTTCGAATTCCCCGCCCATGTCAGCTCGTCCAGGGCGCCGAGCCGGCGGCCCACTGCGCCTCGAGCTGCTGCTTGTCGCGCAAGGTGTCCATGGCGTGCCAGTAGCCGGCGTGGTGATAGGCCGCGAGCTCGCCTGCGCGCGTGAGGCGCTCCATCGGCGCGCGCTCGAGCATCGTCATGTCGTCATCGATGTAGTCGAACACCTGCGGCTCGAACACGAAGAAGCCCCCGCTCACCCAACCGGTGCCGACCTGCGGCTTCTCGGCGAACTCGGTGACCCGTGCGTTCTCGACGCGCAGTTCGCCGAAGCGCGCCGGAGGGCGCACCGCCGTGACGGTTGCGATGCGTCCCTGGGCGCGATGGAAACTCAAGAGCGCCTTGAGGTCGAGGTTCGCAAGCCCATCACCGTAGGTGAGCATGAAGGTGCCGTGCGGGGCGAGCCGCTCGCGCAGGCGCAGCACCCGGCCGCCGGTTTGCGTATCCCGTCCGGTGTCGACCAGGTTCACTGACCAGTCCTCGACCGCCGGGTTCGAGAACTCGACCTCGGCGGTCTTCATGCGGATGGTGATGTCGCTCTGGCGCGCGTGATAGTTGAGGAAGTAGTCCTTGATGATCTCTCCCTTGTAGCCGAGGGCGAGCACAAAGGAGCGGAACTCAAAGCGGTCGTACAGGCGCATGATGTGCCACAGGATCGGCCGTCCGCCGATCTCGACCATCGGCTTGGGCCGCACCTGCGTCTCCTCGCTCAGGCGTGTGCCCAGACCTCCGCACAGGATGACGACGTTCACGTGGTGGAATCCTCCGGGTAAGGCTCATGCCGGTGCGAGCCGATGCCAAGGTAGTCGCGCCAGCGCGGCAGCGCCGCATCGGTGTAGAAGAACTCGGTCGCGCCCGGGGTCTCGGGCGCGCGCGCCTCATCAAGCTCAGTGAGCGCCGCGCGCAACTCCGGCGCGCTGTGTACGAAGCGCACCTCGGGCACCCCGCGCAGCGGGCTGAAGTTGACCCCGCCGCGATCGTCGTAGACCAGCACGCGCGCGCCGCCGAGGTAGGCCTCGAGCGCCGCCGAGGTCGTATTGCTCGCCAGCACCAGATCGACCTGGGAGGCCAGTGCCGGGACCGCATCGTTCACGATACGCAGCGCCACCCCGGGAAGTTGCGCCGGATCCACCGGGCAGTTGGGATGCGCCTTGACCCACACCTCCGCCCTCCCGGCGGACAGCGCTTCCCCGAGCAGGCGCAGGAGCTTAAAGGTGGACTCGGGCAGGAAATCTCCCAGCACCAGAAGACGCAGCGGCTCGACCGCCGTGCGCGTGCGACGCGGGACTGGCGCGCGCGGGGGAAGCTCCAGATAGCGCAGCGCCTCGCATTCCACCAGGCACTCGCGGCTGGCGCAGGTTGCGAGAAACTCCCGGCGCGCGTGCGCACCGTTGACAGCCACCACGTCGGCCTCCGGGATGTGCCCACGCTGCGCGCTCTCGTAGCGACGCGGGTCGCAATGATAGCGAAGATCCCAAAAACGCAAGGTCGAGTGCGCGACCGCGGTGAGGCGGCCGTGGCCGTGACGGCGCCAGGCGCGGATCAGTGAGCGCTCCCAGCCCTGGTTCTCCATCAGATAGATTCCCTCGTCCTGGTGGGCGATGTGTGCAAGCGCCTGATCGAAGCACTCGAGATAGAAAAGTGCGCCCGTGCACTCCATTCCCCGAAAGGCGCTCGCGAAGTCAGATCGCAGCAGCGGCCAGTAGCTCTCACGCGGGCGATGCGCGAAGCGCGCGCGCAGGCACAGCCCGATGATGAGCGACTCGAGCGCAACCAGCGCCCACTGCAGGTACACGCGCAGCATCCCGGGAACGGAGAAATACGCATCCACGAATCCGTGCGAGCCACTCGCCCGCGACTCATTGCCGATGCGCGCCACGATGCGCGCGGCGACGTCGGCGGTCGGAATGCGCTCGTGCGGGTAGAACAGATGCAGCCACAGAACCTCACACCCCTCGCGCGAAAGCAGCTTCGGCAGAGCGCTCCAGTACTTCGAGGCGAACTCACGCGCTCCCGCGGGCGTCGCGCTGTGGTTGATGAACGGCGCGCACAGCAGCACGCGCCGCGCGCCACGCGCCGCAGAGCGCTGCACTCGCGGCAGCCGCCGGCCGCGCAGCAGAAAGTGCACCGGCGCGCCGAGCCCCTGCAGGGCGTGCGGCAGGCGCTGCCACCAGCGCCGCCGCGCGCCATCGTGCGGCGCGAGCCTCTGCCAGCTGTAGCGTATCTGCCGCTCCCGGCACAAGGCGTCCAGCACGCAGCTGAGGTCGCGATCCGCCCCGGCGAAGCGCAACGACCCGGGGCGCTCGAGCGCGATGAGGAGTTCAAGTGCCTGCAGCTTCACGATCTTCTCGAGCGAGGCCTGCCTCCAGGTGCTCTGCTCGACGAACATCGATACCGGCCACAGGCTCCCGGCGCGCGGAGCCCGCAGGCGCTCGCGCAACGCGCGTCCCAGCAGTCGCGTCTCGCCGAACTCGTAGCTCCAGGCGAGATAGCGGCGGCGCACCTCGGTGCCGTGCTCCTCGAGGTACTCGGTGAGGGAGCGCTGGCCCGGTGTGTGCGCGACACCCTGCCAGAGCAGTACGTTGCCGTGGGCCGGCGCGCTTTCGGCCGGGCCCTGCCACACCAGCAGCGCAGCGTGCGCGGGGTCCGACCTCACCTTAAGGGCGGTGCCGCGCGCATGAGGCTCTCGACCAGCACCAGGTCACCGGGGGTATCCACGGCGTGCGATTCGAACTCGGTCGGCACCATGCGCAGTTTCAGGCCGTGCTCGAGGATGCGCATCATGTCGACCGACTCGGCGATCTCGAGTGGCGTCGGGCTCATGCGCGTATAGGCCGTGAGAAAGTCGCGCCGGAACGGGATGACGCACACCTGCTTGGCCATCGCTACCACGGGCACCTTGGCGCGGGTCGGAATGGGCTCACGCGAGAAATACAAGGCGTTGCCCTCGAGGTCGCATACCGCCTTGATGCAGTTGCGATCCTCGAACTCCTCGATCGAATTGATCTTGCCGAGGAGGTTCACCACCTGCACGGAACTGTCGGCGAGCAGCGGGGCTATGGCCTCGGAGATCATCTGCGGATGGATCATCGGCTCATCGCCCTGCACCATCACCACGATGTCATACCTGAGGCGATCCTCGGCTTCGAGCTTCTCAATGGCCTCCGCGCAGCGATCGGAGGCGCGCTCGTGGTGCGTGCCGGTCCATACCGCGCGCCCGCCGATGCTGTGCACGTAGTCCACGATCGCCTGATCGCAGGTCGCCACCGCCGTCAGGGACAGCTCCTTGTTGCGCGCCACGCGCTCATAGACATGGCCGATCATCGGCTTGCCGAGGAGCTTCGCGAGCGGCTTGCCCGGAAAGCGGCTGCTGCCCATGCGGGCCGGAATCAGTGCTGCGATTTTCACCCCATCCCCCTAAGCTGGTGCATCACGGCGCGCCCACTCGAGAAACTTCGCAAGCCCCTCTGCGAGAGGTGTGAACTGCCGTAATCCGAGCACCTCGCGCAGGCAGCGCGTGTCGGCATAGATGCCGCTCTGATCCCCGGGGGTCGAGCCGCGCACGTAGTAGCTCGCTCCGGCAACGCGCTCGCAGATGCTATCAAGAAGCGCCTGCACACTCGTTCGCACCCCGGTGCCGACGTTGATGCTGCGTCCCACCGCGGCGGGTAAGGTGGCCGCGCGCCACCACGCCTCCACCACGTCATCGATGTAGATGAAGTCGCGATAGCGGGCAAGGCTTCCCTTGACCTCGATCTTCCCGCCGCTCAGGGCCTGCGCGAGGTAGATGCTCACCATACCCTGGCGCAGGTTCGCCATGTTCTGCCCGGGCCCGTAGACGTTGAACATCCGCAGGCTCACCGCCGGCAGTCGTGCGCCATAGACGCGCAGGTAGTGCTCCGCGGCGAGCTTGCCGACGCCGTAGCACGACAGCGGTGCGCACGGCTGAGCCTCCGTGACCGGCTCGTCCGCGACATTGCCGTACACCGACATGGAGCTCGCATACACGAAGCGCTCGCAGCCGTTGTCGATGCCGTAGCGGATGAGATTCAGTGTCGAGACCGTATTCTTGTGAAGATCCGCGACCGGATCATCGAAGCTGATCTCCCCGGAGGACTGACCGGCAAGATGCAGGATCACGCGGCAGCCGCGCGGGAGCGCCGCGAGGCCGGCGGCCGATGCGAGGTCCGCCTGGATGAACTCGATGTGCGCGGGCAGGTTGGCACCCTCGGCGCCGGACAAATCATCCACCCCGATGACGCGACAGCCCTCGCGCTGCAGGCGCCGCGCCATGTGCGCGCCGATGAAACCCGCCACGCCGCTCACCAGCACCGTCTCGCCCGCCATGCGCCTCACCCCTGCCCCAGAATTCCGACCAGGGTGTCACAGCGGCCGGCGGCGATCAGTCCCTTGCGATAGAGATCCTCGAGCTCTTCGCCGAGCAGCGCCGTGAAGCGCCCCATGCCACCGGGTCGGCCGTCGCGCGCCCACACCATGTGATTGGACAGATCGTAACGCTGCTCACGCAGGATGCTGAAGGTTTGCCCGGTGCGCTCGAGCAGATAGCGCAGCGAGGGCTCGCTGAAATACCACGGATGCGCGATCGACCAGTAGAAGCGCTCGAACGCCGGGATGTCGTACACCGAGTAGAGCGGATCTGCGGCATTGGGTATCTCGAACACCAGGCGTCCCCCCGGATTGAGCAACCCGAGGAGCCGTTCGAGGAAGGGCAGCGGGCGGGCGATGTGCTCGAGCACGAAGAAATGCGTGATGAGATCAAAGCGCCGCGCAGGCGTTGCCCGGGTGAGCTCATCCAGCGAGCCGTGCACCTCCAGATCCTTCGATCTCAGGTAGGCGCCGAAGGCGCCCGAGGGCTCAACGCCAACGCAACTGTGGCCGGCCTCGCGCAACGGCCAGAGCATGAAGCCCGAGGAGCAGCCCACCTCGAGGACGCTCGCGCGCTCGGGCAGGTGCGGCTTCAGGTACTGCATGCGCCGCTGCCGCGTCGGCTCATTGGCGCGCACGTGCCCCTCGACCTTGCTCCATCCGCCCGCCGCCCCTGCGCGGCCGGCCATGAACGCCTCGAACTCGGCGGCGTAGAACTGCGCTTCCTCATCGGGGGCAAGCCCGGGAAAGAGATAGCGCACATCGCAGGCCGTGCAGTGGAAGAAGGCGCGCGAGCCCTCGCGATCGCCGTACACGTGGGGGGTGACGACGCACTGGGCGCTCGCTTCAGCGCCACACAGCGGACAACTGCGCGGTAATGCCACCGCTTTAGCGCTCCACGGAGGGACAGCCGGCGACCGAGTTGAGAAATACCGCATCGATCGAGTAGGCGATGAAGCGATAGCCCTCCACCAGGCGCGCCTGTAACTCCTTGGGGTTCGGGGCGACGACATGGATGCCGCAGGCGATGCCCTTGGCTGCGGCACGCGTGCGGATGCTCGCCAGCGCGTTGACGAACTGCGGGGCCTCGAACTCACCGGTGCGTCCCATGGAGGCGGACAGGTCGTACGGGCCCACCAGCAAGGCATCCAGGCCCTGCACCTCGAGGATGGGCTCGAGCTGCTCGAGGGCGCGCGCGCTCTCGATCATCGCCACGAGGAGCGGCGCCTGCGCTTCCTTGCGGTAGGCCTCGAAATGCTTGCCGAAGAGATTCGCGCGCGAGAAGCCCACACCGCGACGACCGGCCGGAGGCCAGCGGCACGCATCGCGCACGGCGCCCAGCTGCGCGGCGCTCTCGATCTGCGGCACGATCACCCCTCCTGCGCCTGCATCCAGCGCCTGCTTGCACTCTTTAGCCGTGCCTTCCGCGATGCGTGCGAGCGGGAGTGTGTCCCCGAGCTCGAGCGCGCGGCACAGGTCCGGCAGCTGCTGCACGCCGATCGCTCCGTGCTCCAGATCGAGCGCCACCCACTCGTAGCCCGCCTGGCCCATGATCTCCGCGATCGAGGCGTGCGGGAGCTGCATCCAGCTGCCGATGCTCGCCTGCCCGGCGCGCAGCCGCTCGCGCACCCGCTCGATCCGCGCACGTCTATCCATTGAGGAAGTCCTCGCATTGCGGCCCGTGATACATCCCCTGCAGCTCGGCATTCAGCGGCGTCCTGCGCAAGAGGAACGGCACGCCAGCTGAGCGCGCCGCCTCGAAGTCGGCCGCGGAGTCCCCGATCAGCAGTGCCTGCTCCGCGGCGCACGCCCAGCGCTGCAGCACCCCAGACACCGCGGCGCTTTTGGATTTTGGCGCGCCGTGCACTTCGCGAAACCAGCCGCTCATGCCGAGCGCCTCGATGATCGACATCATCTCCTCATGCGGGGTTGCGGAGATCAGCACGCAGCGCTGGCGGGTGTGATTGTGCGCCAGGTACTCGCGCGCGCCGGGCACCCATGCGCAACTGATGACGCGCTCGCGCACCGTGGCCGCGAAGGAGCCGCAGTAGCGCTCAACCTCATCCTGCGTCGGCGCAACGCCTGCCCAGTCGAGATAGAGCGGAATCTTTTGCAGCCGTGACATCCCGCCGTTGCGCTCGTGGTGCGCGCGCACCCGCTCGGCGAGCTCGGCGCCGAAGGGTTCGAACAGGGCCACGTAGGCGCGCGTCTTGATGTCCACGGACTCCTTGATGACACCGTCAAAATCCCAGAACAGCACGCTGGCGCGCTGCAGGCTCGAAAGAACGCTCCCGCGCTCGGGCATTCAGCGTACCCACAGCTGGTTGAAGGTGTGTGCAAATGCGGGATTCGCCGCGATCAGATCGGAGTGCGCCTTGCCGGTGAGCTTCAGCCCCGCAGCGCGCAGCAACCGCTCAGCTGCCTGCGCCTGTTCGGCAAATGAATCGTTGATCTCGATCGAGACGGAGCTCACGCGCGCGAGCGTGCGCGCAGCCCCCGCAAGCACCAGATGCTCGATGCCATCCACGTCGAGCTTCAGGTGATCGGGGGCGGGCAGGCCCAGGCGCTCGACCGCCTCATCCGCCGCAACCCCAAGCGTGCGAAAGCCGAACACCCGCTCAAGCGCCGTGCCGTCGTGTGCCGTAAGGCTTCCGAAACTCGACAGCGCCCCGCCCCAGGCGGTGGTGGTGAGGTTGAGCTCGCTCTGCGTGGTCTTCTCGCACAGCGGCAAGGGCACGATGGTCACGCGCTCGGTGAGGCCGTTGAGGAACACATTGCGCGCCAGGAGCTCGAGGTTGAACACCGAAGGCTCGAATGCGAGCACGCGGCATTGCCGCGCCTTGGCCGCATAGCACGAATACAGTCCGACGTTCGCTCCTATGTCCCAGAGCACCGAACCGGGGGCGAGGGTATCGATCCAGGCGAGCGTCTCGGGCTCCTTGGTCGAGAAGGTAAGCGCGCGCGCAAGGCTCACCCGGTTGGGAACCGTGAACCGCAGCTGCGTTCCCTGGTGCACGACACTCTCGGTTCTCGCGAAGGAAGCCTCCAGCATTGAATCGCTGAATGCCCGTCCCAGGCGGGTTCTGCCGGCGTTGCGGGCGCAGGCCTTGAGAAATGAGCGCGCGGCGCGTGCGGCGAGCGGCATCAGCGATCGGAGCCGGCAAGATCGCGGCTCACCTCTCCGATGAGCTGCAACAGCCCCTGCCCGAGATCCACGTGCAGCGGCGGGGTGTATTTGCGCCCGAGCCGCGGCTGCCAGGCATACGGGGTGCGCACGTAGTGTCCCGCATAGTCCTCGTCGCGAAAATCCACCTGGCTCGGCAGGCCCATGATCTCTGCGAGCATTTTCATGAGGTCGAGCACGCGCATCGGCTCATGCCCGGTGAGCACGACGCTCTGGTTGCGAAACTCCTCCCCCAGGCACACGAGGCTTGCGCGCGCGGCGTCCTCCACGTGGATGTACTCACGGATCGACTCGGGGTTGCCGGCATAGCTGATCGAGCCGCGCTTGAGCGCATCGCGCACGATGCGGTACAGCCCGTTGCTCTCCCCGGCCCGCGGACCGTAGAGCGAGCCGTATCTGAGGATGGTGTAATCCAGGCCGAAGGCGCGCTGATACTCCTCGACATAGTGCTCGGCTGCCTGCTTGCTGCAGCGATAGAAGCCGCCTTCGCGGCTATGGACGTACACCGTGCTCGCGTACAGGACGCGCTGCACGCGGTTGCGCCGGCAGGCCTCGAGCACGTTCACCGCCCCGACCACGTTGGTCTCGACCGACTCGACGGGCTTACCGAGCGCATCGTTCAGATCCGCGAGCGCGGCGAAGTTGTAAACGATCTCGGTACCTGCGATGGCGGCCTCGAGCGCTGCGCGGTCCAGCACGTCCCCGAGCACCAGGGTCTGATCCGGCCGCAGCCAGGGGGACGATCTGCGGTCGTAGATGCGCACCGTGTGGCCGGCCTCGCTCAGGACATCAGCCACGTGCGATCCGAGAAAGCCCGAGCCGCCCACCACGCACACGCGAGGCTTACTCATGTTCAGGATAGCTCGCGCTGGACATCGTATTCATCGCGCGGCACCGGCGAGCGCACCGGCTGACCGGTGAGGAAGCGCACCGCATCCTCGGTCGCCTCGATCTCCATGCGGGTACGGCAGTCGACCGACATCGAGCCCATGTGGCAGGTGAGCAGGCACCGTGGGATCGCGGCGAGCTCGCCCTTGTAGGGCTCGTGGGTAAAGACATCGATCGCAACCCCGCCCAGATGCCCGGACTTGAGCACCTCGGTCAGCTCCGGCTCATTGATGATGCCACCGCGCGAGGTATTGATGAGCAGTGCGTCGGGCTTCATCTGCATGAGCTGCGTGCGTCCGATCATGTTCCTGGTCTGCATGGTGAGCGGCAGGTGCAGGGTGATCACATCCGCCGAGCGGTAGATCTCCTCCTTGTCGACCCACTCGAGCTTCAGCTCCGGCACCAATTTAAGGTCCGGCTTCAGGTCATTCACCAGCACCCGTGGGGTTCCGAAGGCCGGAATCCGGCGCAGAACGCGGGCCCCGATGCGCCCGGTACCGATCACCCCGACCGTGACTTCAGCCAGGCGCCGACCCATGTGGCGGTGCCACTGTCCGCCGTGCATCTGGAGATTGGCGAGGTGTACCGAGCGCAGGAGCGAGAGCATCAAACCGAAGGCGAGCTCGGCCACCGCGGGCGCGGGCGCATCGGGTGTGTAGCAGACCTGGATGCCACGCTCCTCGGCGGCGAGCAGGTCCACGCTGTCGAGCCCGATGCCGACCCTCGAGATGAGCTTCAGCCGCGGGGCGCGGCTCATGACGAGCGCGGTGATCGGCTCGGTGCCGGCGATCAGCGCCTCTGCGTCCCCGACCATCTCGGCGAGTTCGTGTTCCGTGAGGCGCCGCCCGAGCGGATTGATCCGGTAGGCGATGTCGGCGGACTCGAGGAGCTCCAGCGGCAGGCGGTTCTGCTGCCCAAAGGGCACGGTGGTAATCAGGGCACTCGGCATGATTCACCTCATCAGGCCGAAGCGGCCAGCTCCGAGAAGCTCATCCCCGTATCGGGAATGCTGTGCTCGAGATTGATCTTCGCCCACAGAACGAAGCTCACCAGCGCAAAGCTGCGCATGGCGCCCTCGGCACCGGCGTACAGAGCCTCCCCGCGCACATGTCCGGCGAGCTCCGGGGAGAGCCATTCCGCAATCAGCTCACGGTGCGATGCGATGAAGCGCCGGGCACGCTCGCCGAGGGTGCTGCGGCCCGCCCACAGGTGCAGCGGCATGGTCGGCCCGCTCTTGCTTGCCTGCGTCACATACGCCGGCAGGATGCCGGCGAGGCTCTCGCGCAGCAGTGACTTAGGTCCCTTGGCATTCTTCAGGTGATCGGGAACCGAGAGCAGGTATTCGACCAGATTGAAGTCGAGCAGCGGGCTGCGGTTCTCCACCGAGTGGCGCATGCTCGCCATGTCCACCTGGTGGTTCTGATTGCCGATGACCGTGAAGATGTTGGCGTAGTGCACCTGGTTATAAAGATCGTCCCCCACCGCCTCGAGCGCCAGCTTAAAGTAATGCTCGCTGCGTTCTTCGATGCGCTCGGCGACCTGGCGTTGCCGGTCGCGCATGTAGGGCGCGAACGCACCGCACAGCGACTGGGCGTGCCACACCTGAAACTGCGAGAACAGGCGGTAGGCGCGCGCCAGGCGCGAGCCCAGGCGCTGCGGCCGCACCCGCGTCAGCAGGCCATGAATGCCCTTGCTGGCCCGGCCCGAGCGAGCGAGCATCGCCGAGCGCAGCCGGCGCGCGGAGAGCGAGCGCATGCGGCGCTGCCACGGGTAGCCGCCGAAGAGCTCATCCCCGCCCACCCCGCTTAAGAGCACTTTCACCCCGTTGGCGCGCGCGGCAGCGCTGATCGCGTAGAACACCAGCGTTCCGGAGTTGAGGAAGATCTGGTCGTAGTTTTGTGCGATGTCGAGGATGTTGCGATTCCAGAAATCGCTGTGCAGATCGGTCTCGACCTGGCTGATGTGCAAATCCGCGCACAGCCGGCGCGGATTCTCGGTATCGGTGTCACCCTCCCAGCTTTCCTTGCCGGCGATGTTAGCGGTGAAGGCGACGAAATTCTCCGGCGACAGGCCCTGCGCGAGATAGGCCATCGAGGAGGAGTCGAGCCCGCCGCTCAAGGAGATTCCGACCGGCACATCGCTGCGCAGCCGCAGCTCGATCGAGCGGCGGTAGAGGCCGAGAAAGTGGTCGCGGATCTCAAGGAAGGTGCGCTCGCGGCTCTCGATCCGGGGTGCATACCAGCGCCGCTCCTCGGCGCCCTGGCCGTCGAAGGCGAGGTAGTGACCGGGGTTGACGTTGAAGACCTCCTCGTAGGGGGTGAGCGGCTGCACCAGCAGCCAGCAGGTCATGTTGAGCGCGAGATTGGTGCGGTCGGGCTTGAGCTCGATCAGCGCCCGCAGCGCCTTCAGCTCGGAAGCGAAGTACACGCCCGCATCCGATGCCTTGTAGTAGAGCGGCTTCTTGCCATAGCGGTCCCGTACCAGGTAGTAACGCCCGGCAGCGGGGTCGGCGATCACCATGGCGAACATGCCGTTCAGCTTCTGCAGGAATGATATCCCGTACTTGCGGTACAGGAACGGCACGATCTCCACATCGCTCCCCGAGTGGCACACGAACTCGGAGCGGTGCTGCTCGCGCAGCTCGCGGTAGTTGTAGATCTCGCCATTCATCACCACCGAGACGCCCGCGAATGCGAACGGCTGCATGCCGTTCTCACTGGTATCGAGAATCGAAAGACGATTGAAGGCGATCCTCCAGCCGCTGCCGCTCGCCGTGCCTTGCATGTCCGGGCCGCGGTGCAGGATCGTGCGCGCCGCCGCCCTGAGATCCACGCTGCCCGCACCGAAGTACCCGACCATTCCACACATCGCGCGGTTTGCCTCTAGTCCCCGTGGCTCACTGCGCACACAGCTCGCGCCAGAAAATCTCCTGCGTCGGGGTATTTTCCGATTCGGGCGAGGTGAGGAAGTCATACTTGTAGCGCCGGTAGCGGCCGGCATTGACCGGCGGCAACGCGAGCGCGAGCGCATCGTGCACGGCATCCACGTTGCACATCGGCGCATCCAGGCGATGCGCGTAACAGTGCATCTCGCGCATGAAGGTGCGCTCGTAGGTCGCGGCAATGTCGTCGGTATAGATGAACATCAGTGGCTTGCCGTTGAGCACCGCGTAACTCATCGCCGTGCTGGTGTGCGAGAGCACCAAATCTGCATCCCGCACCAGCTCTGCGGTCACGAGACGGTGCATCGGGCGTTGCGCGAAGGTGCTCGCATCGTAGTCGGCCCGCGGGTGGGCGGCGATGACGACGCGCACGCCGTAGGCCTGCTCGAGGAGCTCGAAGAAGCGGTTGAGCGAGCGGTAGTAGCGCACCGGATCAATGTGCCGATAGCCGAGGAAGGCGAGGTCGGAGTGAAAGGGCAGATTACTGTCGAGAAACACGATGTAGCGTCCCGGCACCACAGGCGGCGAACCAGCGGACTTGGCCTTCACGTACAGGTCGTAGTCAAAGTAGTTGATGGGCACCACCTTCTCGGCGTGCGCGCTCGCGGCCGTGGCCACCGCGCCGGCGGCGAAGGTGACCGCAAAGGGCGCGAC
>Ga0302325_10021651_pt1 | contig 13457 bp, 6 predicted proteins | sample Palsa_T0_2_FD_201948 | JGI IMG/M metagenome (GOLD analysis project Ga0302325, IMG submission 201948) | Peat permafrost microbial communities from Stordalen Mire near Abisko, Sweden - Palsa_T0_2 | ecosystem: Environmental > Terrestrial > Soil > Palsa > Peat permafrost | place: Sweden: Abisko... | reverse complement strand
TGCCTCGGCCAAGCGGCGAAGGTTCTCCACCAGTGTAATGCGCAATGTGATCGCGAGTGCCCACAATTCGCCGATGGTCAGCGGCTGCACGCGCTGGTAGGCTTCAACGAAGCGCGTGAGCTTCTGAACGTCGAAGGCGCTGTCGGTATGGGCGACAAGCGCCCAAGCAATCCCGAAAACGCGCGGATGCCCCCGCAACGGCCCGTCTGCCAGCTTAGGCAGTCTGCGGTAGAAACCGGGTGGCAGATCGTCCCTGATCTCGCGAATTTGCTCGTCGACGACGTGAAAATTGTCACGCAGCCATTCTGCCGCCGGCGTGATCGACCGACGCGCCGAACTTGCCCGAACGACAGCGCAATGGCTTTCGGTAAGGACCCTGGCGTTGTCGTTGAGCCGTTTGGCGAGCGGGACGCTCCGCTTCGGGTTGGGCGCGACGTGCTGTGCGGCCGCCAGGCTCTCAGCGTGCTGCTCAAGGCGTTCGACGCTAAAAAGTTCGGCGCGAATAGCGGGCTCTACCGACCTCAACATACTCTGCCGGAACACGCGAAAGAGCCAGTGGCCCTCACTAGCGGTGCCCTGTTCTGCGCTCGGTTCCGCGACGGTCTTTTTCGTCATTCTCGCGTCATGCCGACCGAGTGGTTTGTCACCGTGCATGAGCCAATACACCATAGTTCACTTCGAAAGCTGCTTGCGGATCGCCAACAGCTCCCGCTTGCGTTCCGCGCTCACTTTTGGGTAGCTCATCTTCAGATCTTCGAATGTATCGAGGACGATCTGGGAGACGATCAGGCGAGCGTTCTCCTTGTCGTCGGCAGGAACGACATACCAGGGCGCGTGATCGGTGCTGGTTGCGCCGAGGCACGCGCCATACACGTCCATGTAATGGCCCCAGAATTTTCGTTCCTCGATATCGTTGATGCTGAATTTCCAGTTCTTTTCCGGTTCGTCGATACGCGCGAGAAAGCGCTTGCGTTGTTCCTCGCTCGACAGATGCAGGAAGAATTTGACGATGCGTGTGCCGCTTTCATGCAGATGCCTCTCCAGATCTACGATGGAGCGATACCGGCGCTGCCAGACCTTTTTTTCCTCCAACAAGGCATCCGGAAGTCCTTCGCTGCGTAGTATGTCGGGATGCACCCGAACGATCAGAACCTCTTCATAGTAGGATCGGTTGAAGATGCCGATCCTTGCGCGCTCGGGCAGATCGCGTGTCGTGCGCCAGAGAAAGTCGTGCTCAAGCTCTTCGGCGCTCGGATGCTTGAAGCTGAACACTTGGCAGCCTTGCGGATTGACGCCGGACATTACATGCCGTATGGCGCCGTCCTTGCCTGCAGCGTCCATGGCTTGGAAGATCAGCAGGATTGCATGACGGTTGTCCGCATAGAGAAGTTGTTGCTGCGCGCTCAGCTGCTCAACGTGTTCCTCCAGAAGCTTCTTGTATTGATGCTTCGATTTGTAAACGGCTTCTACCTTCGTGGGCCACCTCTTCAGATTGACCTCGGTGCCTTCGGCAACGCGAAAGTCCTTCGTGTGTATTTTCATGATCGTCCTTTCGATGGCCGAGGCGCACCTATTTTGATCGACTCATTCGGCAGCCTTTGGCGTTGAAGCCGGCGGCTTTTGGGCTCCCGCTTCGGGCTCAGACTTGGGTTTGCTTTCGACTTTGGCCTCAGGCGCCCTCGCGACAGCGACGGGCGCTTCGGCTCCAGCGATAGCCGCAGCGATGACGCGTGCTGCATCTTCAGGATCTTTGGCGATGCCGGCCAGAAGAACCTCACCGAGCGTTCTGTCGAGTACAGATGCGGTATCCGGCTCGGTTTTGGGCCCGGACTCGACATTCGCACCCGACTGAGGCGAAGTCTTGGCTCCCGGCGTATCCACGGCCTTAGCCTCAGGCTTTGGCTCTGCTTTAGTCTCGGGCTTGGCCTCCGTTTTAGTTTTTGTCTCGACGTCTGGCTTGGGCACGGCTTTGGATTCAGGAGCGGCATCGGACTTCGCGTCGGGCTTGGGGTCCGCCACTGCCTCCGGTTGCGAGTTGCTCTTGGTATCGGGCTTGGGATTGTCAGCTTTCGCGTCAGGCTCGGATGTATCTGGCTTCGGCATGGCCCTGGCTTCCGCCTTCGGGTCACCATTTGCATCGGGCTTCGCTTTCGCGTTCGGTGTGGACGCAGCGGGCTTTGCGTCGGATTTCGCGTCGGTTTTGGTTTCCATCTTGGTCTCTGCTTTGAAGTGATCGAGAACGCGGTAGGCGACGAGCTTCACGCGGTCGGTTACGAGGAACCAAACAATCGCATAGCCCCAGACGAAGCCTGCCCAACCCCAGCCCAGCGGCGTCATAAAGAGCCCATAGACCGCGATCAGCGTCGCGATGGCCTGCGTGCCGAAGACCGCGACCAGCAATATCCGCGCGGGACGTATGGACCAGAATGGCCCACGTGTGCGCGTCAAGAAGATCGTCAGATGCCCCGCTACGGACAGCTTCAGATACATCAATGTCTGGACGTGCGCGTGGTCGAGATGAAAGACGTGGTCGCCAAGAAAAAACAGACCAAACGCGGCCGCGACGCCGAACAGTCCCATCACCGTGGAAATTCCAAGCACAAGGCGCATGTTCCACGCTTCGGGCTGATCCTTGTAATGGACGTTGTCGTAGGCGATCGAGAGGATGGCGCCGTCGTTGAGGAGCGCCAGCATGACGATCATCACCGCCGTCACGGGATAGAAATTGAAGATCAGGATCGCAAGCGTCATGAACAGCAGAACGCGAATGGTCTCTGCGATGCGATACATCGAATAGCTGTTCATGCGCTGGAATATGCGCCGGCTCTCCTTGATCGCGTCGATGATTACCGACAATCCAGGAGTCATCAGCACGATGGAGGCTGCCGCGCGCGCCGCATCGGTCGCGCCCGATACCGCGATGCCGCAATCGGCCTTTTTCAGCGCGGGGGCGTCGTTCACGCCGTCGCCCGTCATGCCGACGATGTGGCCGTTCTTTTGCAGAGTATCGACGATGTGGAATTTATGTTCGGGGAAAACTTGCGCGAAGCCATCAGCTTTCTCGATATCCGCGGTCTCCGCCGCCGTCTCTTTATGCTTCGCGTCGCCCAGAACGCTGGCATTGAGAATGTTCGAGCCCATTCCGAGCTTCTTGGCCATTTCCTTGGCGATGGCGATGGCATCGCCGGTCACCATCTTGACCTTGACGCCCATCTTTTCCGCGGTCGCGACGGTCGCCTTGGCGTCGTCGCGCGGCGGATCGAATAACGGCAGCACGCCCTGAAACTTCCAGCCTCCGTCGCCGTCGGCGCGTGCGACACCCAGCGCGCGAAACCCGCGCGCTGCGAAATCGTCAACGGCCTTGTCAACTGCAGCCTTCACTTTGGCCGCGTCGGCCGACAGCGCCAGGATCACCTGCGGTGCGCCCTTGGTTACTTTGAACTGTTTTCCATCCGGGCCCGTGACACTGGCTTCGGTGCGCTTGTGGATCGGATCGAAGGGCTGGAAATGAGTCACCTTGTAGGTCTTCAAGGCAGTGTCGTCCTTCAATCCGTCAAGAACGGCCAGGTCGATGGTATCGTTGTTTTCCTTACGCGAGGCGAGCGCGCCGTCGAGGATCAGTTGTGCTGCGGGGAAGTCATCGACGCAGAATGGTGCCCCCAGGGTCAGTTTGTTCTGGGTCAGGGTGCCAGTCTTGTCCGCGCACAGCGTATCAACGCCTGCCAACTCCTCAATCGCCACCAGCTTGCTCACTATCGCTTGCTTCTTTGCGAGCAGACGCGCGCCGACCGCCATCGTCACCGACAATACTGTCGGCATCGCCACCGGAATTGCGGCCACGGTTAGGACCAGAGCGAACTGCAAGGTAGTGAGAATGGCATCACCGCGATAAATTGCGACCGCGACGATGACCGCCACCAGTGCGACGGCGAGAACAATCAAATAGTTTCCAATTTTCAGCACGGCGCGCTGAAAATGGCTAACCGTATGAGCGGTCTGCACCAACTCCGCGGTCTTGCCGAAATAGGTGTTCGTACCGGTGGCATAGACGAGAGCGCCGATTTCGCCACGGCGAACGATCGAACCGGAAAATACCGCCTCACCGGGCTTGTGTGTGGCGGGCAGCGACTCTCCCGTCAACGCTGACTCATCCACCTCGATAGGATCACCGGCCAGCAGCCTGGCATCCGCCGGCACGATATCGCCCAGGCGCAGCCGGATGGCGTCGCCCGGCACCAGTTCGCGTGCCGGCGGCGTGACCCATTTGCCATCGCGTTTCACGCGGGCGTTGATCGCCAGTTTTGCTTTCAGGGCGGCGATGGCGTTGCCCGCCTGGCGCTCCTCCCAGAAGCCGACCACGGCATTGGACACGAGCAGAACCAGAATGATGAAGAAATCCGGCCAGTGCCGGACCACGCCCGACAGGATGACCGCCACCTCGATCATCCATGGAATGGGTCCCCAGAAATAGCTGAGGAATTTCAGAAACAGATTGGTCTTCTTTTCCTCGATCTCGTTGGCGCCGTATTGCTTCAGCCGTTTGTGAGCCTCGGCTTGGGTGAGGCCCTCGGGAGATGACTCCAATTTTTTTTCAACCTCTGCCATCGGCAGGGTTTTGAGATCATCCTTGGCATTGGACGCCGATCCCGGCTTCGGTGCGGCCTTGGTTTCCGCCTTAGGTGTCGCCTCGGATTCAGCCTCAGCTTTACCTTGTTCCGCCATGGCCGTTCTTTCTGTCTTTGCTACGCTGCAGGTTTTGCGAGTTGCGGGATACTCGGTGTCATGCTCATGTCCTCAGAGCTTCAGCGCGCGCAGGCGCAGCGCGTTCGCGATCACCGATACGGAACTGAGCGACATCGCCAATGCGGCAACGATGGGGCTGAGAAGGAGACCGAACGCCGGGTAGAGGACACCTGCGGCAATCGGGATGCCGATCGCGTTATAGGCAAATGCGAATACCAGATTTTGGCGGATATTACGCATCGTCGCGCGGCTCAGGACGATGGCACGCGCAATGCCTGCTAGATCGCCTTTCACCAGAGTTATCCCGGCACTCTGGATCGCGACTTCGGTACCCGTTCCCATGGCGATGCCCACAGCGGCTTCGGCCAAAGCCGGAGCATCGTTCACCCCGTCGCCAGCCATGGCGACAATGCGTCCCTCGGCCGTCAGTTTCTTGACGATGCGGTTCTTGTCCTGCGGCAGAACGTCGGCTTCGACTTCCTTGATGCCGAGCTTGCGGGCGACAGCTTCGGCCGTCGTCTTGTTGTCGCCCGTCAGCATCACGATCCGAATGCCGTCCTTGCGCAGGCTATCGAGAGCCGCCTGCGTCGTTGACTTGATCGGATCCGCAATGGCGATGACACCGCTCGGCTTGCCGTCTACCGCGAGATAGAGAGCCGTCGCGCCGTCGCCGCGAAGTTCGTCGGCCTTGTGTTCGAGATCGCCGAGCGTGATGCCGAGGTCCGCCATCAGCTTCGCATTGCCCAGCGCCACCGACCTGCCGCCGATCTTGCCGGTAACGCCCTTGCCCGTGACTGAAGTGAAGTCGGTCGCCTGTTGGATTGAAGCCTTGCGATCCTTTGCAGCGGTGACGATAGCCGCCGCGAGAGGGTGTTCGCTGGATTGCTCAAGACTAGCTGCCAGCGGCAGAGTCTCGGATTCCGACATTCCCGCTGCCGAGACGATGGCGGTCACCTTCGGCCTGCCCTCCGTCAGCGTGCCGGTTTTATCCACGACCAGTGTGTTTACCTTCTCCATGCGCTCAAGGGCTTCCGCCGACTTGATCAGGACGCCGGCACTGGCGCCTTTGCCGACGCCGACGCCGATCGACATCGGGGTGGCGAGCCCGAGGGCACAGGGGCAAGCGATGATAAGGACGGAGACCGCCGCAATCAGGGCGTAGGACAACGCGGGAGCAGGACCCCAGACGGCCCACGCGATGAATGCAATGACGGCCACGCCGAGTACAGCCGGAACGAAGTAGCCCGACACGGTATCCGCCATACGCTGAATTGGTGCCCGGCTCCGCTGCGCCTCGGCGACCATCGTCACGATGCGCGCGAGCATGGTGTCCGCACCGACCTTGTCGGCGCGCATCACCAGCGAGCCGGTACCGTTCACCGTCCCTCCGATAAGCTTGTCGCCGGGCTTCTTAGCGACGGGCATCGACTCACCGGTGACCATGGACTCGTCCACGGCACCCTTGCCCTCAAGCAATTCACCATCAACCGGCACACCGTCGCCGGGTCTCACACGCAGGCGATCGCCGACCTGAACCAGTTCAAGCGCGACCTGCTCATCACCGCCCCCATCCTTTAAGCGGTATGCTGTTTTGGGCGCCAGTTTGAGCAACGCGCGGATCGCGCCACCCGTCTGTTCGCGGGCGCGCAGTTCCAGCACTTGGCCCAGCAATACGAGAACGGTAATGACGGCGGCGGCTTCGAAGTAAACCGGGACCGTGCCGCCCATCTCGTGGAATCCGGCAGGGAACCAGTCAGGCGCAAAGGTGGCAAAGAGGCTGTAGAGGTAAGCGGCGCCCGTCCCGAGAGCGATCAGGCTGAACATGTTCAGGCTACGGTGGACGGCCGACGCCCATGCGCGCTCGTAGAAGGGCCACCCCGCCCACAAGACGACCGGTGTGGACAGAGCGAATTGAATCCAGGTGGAGATGCGCGGTGCAACGAGATGACTTAGGCCAAGGGCGGGGATATGGCCCCCCATTTCGAGGACAAAGACCGGCAGTGCCAGAACCAACGCGACACAGAAGCGCCGGGTCATGTCGGTGAGTTCGTGGTTCTCGCCGGCAACCGCCGTGGCCTTGACCGGCTCCAGCGTCATACCGCAGATGGGGCAATTTCCTGGCCCTGTCTGTCGTATCTGCGAATGCATCGGACACGTGTAGATGACGCCCACCTTCATTGGGGGCGCCGGCGCCACGAGGTATTCTTTCGGTGGCTTTTGTATCAGATCTCGCGAGTCGCCGAGGATGCTCATGTGCGTTCCATCGCGGCGGTGTATTCGCCGCGACGGGCCGTGCGGTTGCAGGCAGCTCGGTGATAGAGAGCCCGCTGCGCTGCGGGCACGTGAGCCTCCTTACCGCGCCAGATCTCCAAAGCCGGTTGCTGGATGGCGCGGGCAAACGAAAACGCTATCGCCCAGGGCAAACGGGACTTGAATCTGACGTTCATTGCGTTCAAACGGGCTGAGGCTAATTCGCCGGACTGCCCGCCTGAGAGGAACGCAATCGCCGGAACGGCTGCGGGAACGGTCTGCAGGAGACACTTCACGGTGACGTCGGCCACCTCAGTAACTGCTTCCTGCAGAGGGCAGGCCAATCCCGGAAGGACCATGTTAGGCTTCAGGATCATACTCTCCAGCATCACGCGTTGTGCGCAAAGCTGCGCAAAGACCGTGCGGAGAACTTCTTCCGTAGTCAGCCGGCACTGCTCCAGCGTATGGTTGCCCTCCATCAGCACTTCCGGCTCGACGATGGGGACCAGTCCGGCTTCCTGGCACAATGCGGCATAGCGGGCCAAAGCCTGTGCATTGGCCTCGATGCATCCTCGGCTGGGAAGGCCCTCACCAATGCTGATTACCGCGCGCCACTTTGCAAAGCGCGCGCCCATTCCGGAATAGTCCTTGAGGCGCTCGCGCAAACCGTCGAGACCCTCGGTTATTTTCTCACCAGCGTGACCCGCCATGTCCTTGGCGCCGGTATCGACCTTTATGCCAATTATAATGCCGGCCTCGGCAATGGCCTCGACAAACGGCGTGCCATCATTTTTGCGCTGGCGGATCGTCTCGTCGTAAAGGATTACGCCGCTGATACACTCACCAAGATTGGGCGTCGTGAGGATCATTTCGCGATAGAGCCGCCTTGTTTCCTCCGTCTGGGGGATTCCAAGCGCGGCAAACCGTCTGTTGCAGGTAGGCGTGCTCTCATCCATCGCCAGCAAGCCCTTGTCATCGGCGACAAGCGCCCTGGCGGTGCCGACGAGGTCTTGTGCCGTCACGCGGGATTACCCCACTTCCAATTGCGGATTTCCGGCATATCCTCGCCGTGCTGATCGATATAGCGCTTATGCTCGATGAGCTTGTCGCGCATTTGCTGTTTCAAATAGGTGCCCTTGCTTCCCAGTCCTGGCACGCGATCGATCACATCCTGCACAAGATGAAAGCGGTCCAGGTCGTTCTGCACGCGCATGTCGAACGCCGTCGTGATCGTACCTTCCTCCTTATAGCCCCTTACATGCATGTTGCGGTTGGTACGGCGATAGGTCAGCCGGTGCACAAGCCACGGATAGCCGTGAAAGCCGAAGACGATGTGCTTGTCGGTAGTGAACAAGGAATCGTAGTCGGTCTCGCTCAGTCCATGCGGATGCTCGCTCGCAGGCTGAAGCCGCATCAGATCGACCACATTGATGACGCGGATTTTCAGATCTGGCAGGTGCTCGCGCAATATCGACACGGCCGCCAGGATTTCCAGCGTCGGCGTGTCGCCGCAACAGGCCATCACCACATCTGGCTCGCCGCCCTGATCGTTGCTCGCCCATTGCCAGATGCCGATCCCTTCTGTGCAATGTGTGACAGCCTCGTCCATGGTTAGCCATTGCGGCAGCGCGTGCTTGCCGGCGACGACGACGTTGACGTAATGCCGGCTGCGCAGGCAGTGATCGAACACCGACAGAAGGCAATTGGCGTCGGGCGGCAGATAGACGCGAACGATATCGGCCTTTTTGTTGATGACATGGTCGAGAAATCCGGGGTCCTGGTGCGTGAACCCGTTATGGTCCTGCTGCCAGACGTGCGAGGCGAGCAGATAGTTCAGCGACGCGATATTTCGCCGCCATGGCAATTCCCGCGTCACCTTCAGCCATTTGGCGTGCTGGCTGAACATCGAGTCGATAATGCGAATAAAGGCCTCATAGCTGTTGAACAATCCATGACGCCCGGTCAACAGATAGCCTTCCAGCCAGCCCTCGCATTGATGCTCGCTCAGCATCGAGTCCAGCACCCCGCCGTCGGGCGCCAAAAACTCGTCATTCTTGATCCTTTGTGCATCCCATTGCCTGTTGGTGACCTCGAATACAGCGCCCAGAAGATTTGAAAGCGTTTCATCCGGCCCGAAGACGCGAAAATTGCGGCGGTCCTGATTGAGCTTCGCCACGTCGCGCAGGAATTTGCCCAATATTTGCGTGTCTTCGGCACCGACGGCGCCGGGAGACGGCACGGTCACGGCATGGTCATGGAAGTCTGGCATGCGCAGATCGCGCAGAAGGATGCCGCCATTCGCGTGCGGGTTGGCGCCCATCCGCCGGTTTCCCTTTGGCGCCAGTTCCGCCAACTCGGGCATCAGCCGGCCCGTCTCGTCGAAAAGCTCCTCAGCCTTGTAGCTTTTCATCCAGCCTTCCAGCAGCGCAACATGGTCGGGATGCGCTGCATCCACGAGGAGCGGCACCTGATGCGCGCGGAACGTGTTCTCAATCTGCAAGCCATCGACAAATTTTGGGCCGGTCCAACCCTTAGGCGACCTGAGAACAATGATCGGCCAGCGCTGGCGCGTGGCGTCATTCTTCGTCCGGGCGTTTTCCTGGATCCTGCGAATGTCTTCGATGGCGCGTTCCATGACGGTCGCCATCAATTCGTGCATCGTGTCCGGGTCGTCGCCTTCCACAAAATAGGGCGTCCAGCCGCAGCCTCGCAGAAATTGCTCCAGCTCTTCAGGTTCCACACGGGCCAAGATGGTAGGATTGCTGATCTTGAAGCCATTCAGGTGCAGGATCGGCAGCACCGCACCATCGGATATCGCGTTGAGAAACTTGTTGGACTGCCAGGCAGTCGCCAGGGGCCCAGTTTCGGCTTCACCGTCACCGATGACGCAGGCAACTATCAGGCCCGGATTGTCGAACGCCGCCCCGAAGGCATGGCTAAGCGAATAGCCGAGTTCTCCGCCTTCGTGGATCGATCCGGGCGTCGTCGGCGCCACATGACTCGAAATTCCGCCAGGAAAGGAGAACTGCTTGAATAGTTTTTTGAGACCGGCTTCGTCTTGGCCGACATCGGGATATACTTCGCTCCAGGTGCCTTCGAGGTAGACGTTTCCCACAATGGCCGGGCCGCCATGTCCAGGACCCGCGACATAGAACATGTCCAAATCGTATTTTTTGATGACCCGATTCAAATGCACATAAATGAAATTCTGTCCCGGCGTCGTGCCCCAATGTGAGACGACGAGCGGCTTGACGTGCGACAGTTTCAGCGGCTCGCGCAGGAGCGGATTGTCGTAGAGGTAAATCTGCCCGACCGACACATAGTTAGCGGCGCGCCAATAGGCGTTCATCCGGTGCAACTCGTCGGACCCGAGCGTCGCCTGTCTGTCGGGCGCCCGATTGTGAATGCTTCGCTTCTGAGGCTCTGGGGCTGAAATGACTGCGTCCATTCTGCTGCCTCCGTGCGTAACGACCATGCCGCCCGCGTTACAGCCATTGACTCTGCGGCAGGCTCGTTGAGCCTCGACAGGCGGCCAAATATTCGGCAGGAACGTAGGCGTAACGCGCAGATAGGCCTGCCTGCGTGGAGCCGGCAGGCCATCGAAGCGTGGCCTCACCGAACATTAACGATCGCAAATCGGCGAGAGGAGGTTCGGAAAATACTCACGCGGGCGGGCGCTCCGGGCGATGCGATCTCCACGTTGCTGGGTGGTCCCAGCTAAAGCCAAACCGCGCGGAAACTCATGCGGATTGGCGCGCAGCCGCGCACACAGGATGTATCTCTTTCGCGCCGAAGGACGCCACCGGGCAGCGACACCGAGGTGGCGATGAGACTGATTTGTCGCGTTGAGGCTTGAGTAGTTTCCGAGCCTCCCGCGCTTAATGTCCCGACTGCTACAACGGCAGACACCGCTTTTCGAAGCCTCGGCATATTGGATGAAGCACCGGTAACGCCGAGAGGCTCTATGAGAAGCTATCAGTGACGATCGCGACTGGCGCCAATGTGCGTCTCGCAATGACTTTCCGCGTATCGCGGAATTCGTCGGGAACTTCTTGGCCACGGCACTGAACAGTCGCCAGACAAAGGGAATACACGCGTATGGTCTCAGACGCACCCAAAGCACTTCACCGACTCGGCCAGAGCTTGTGGCTCGACAACATCACCCGAGACCTGCTCGATGGCGGCACGCTGAAGCGATACATCGACGAGCTGTCCATTACCGGCTTGACCTCCAATCCCACGATCTTCGATCACGCTATCTCTCGCAGTTCGCACTACGACGAGGAAATCAGTCGACAGATTGATCGCGGCATCACGGGCGAGAGTTTGTTCTTCAACCTCGCAATACAAGATCTTGGCCGCGCGGCTGATTTATTCGCGGCGGTCCACGCGCGCACGGGCACGGTGGACGGTTTCGTGTCGCTGGAGGTCTCCCCGCTTCTCGCCTATGACACCCGTGCGACGGTAGCGCAGGCGAAGGCGCTGCACGCCCAGGCAAACAAGCCCAACCTGTTCATCAAGATCCCCGGTACCGCGGAAGGCCTGCCGGCGATCGAGGAAGCGATCTACGCTGGTGTCCCGGTCAACGTTACGCTGTTGTTCTCCGCCGAACAGTACAAGGCCGCGGCCGATGCCTATCTGATGGGACTCGAGCGCCGCGTCACCGCCGGCCTACCCCCCGACGTGCGCTCGGTCGCTTCGCTGTTCGTCAGCCGGTGGGATGTTGCCGTGGCGCACAAGGTGCCAGCCGAGCTGACCAACATGCTGGGCATCGCGATCAGCAAACAATGCTACAAGACCTACCGTGACGTGCTGGAAAGCGATCGTTTTCAACGGCTGGCGAATGTCGGCGCGCGGGCGCAGCGGCTGCTGTTCGCCAGCACCGGCACAAAGGACAAGAGCGCGTCGGATACGCTTTACATCTCCGGCCTCGCCGCGCCCAACACGGTGAACACGATGCCGGAGGAAACGCTCTTGGCCTTCGCCGATCATGGTACGACGGGCAGCGTGCTGCCGCGCGATGGCGGCGACGCAGCGGTGGCCCTGCAGGCGCATGCCAAAGCCGGCATCGACGTCACCAAATTGGCGGCGCAGCTACAATCCGACGGGGCCAAGGGGTTCGTCGCTTCCTGGCGCGACTTGCTCGGGGCAATCGATGCCAAAAGCAAGGTCCTGGCCTAAACCTGGGAGAGACCAATGACCGATCTTACCGCTACGCCACCCTGGCAGGCGCTTATGACGCATCATGCGCAGATGAAGGATTTGCATTTGCGAGATCTGTTTGCCGATGATCCCGGTCGCGCCGAGCGCTTCTCGGCTGAAGGTGCGGGCCTCTTCCTCGACTACTCGAAGAACCGCATTACCGACGAGACGCTACGGCTGCTGCTGCTGCTTGCCGAAGAGCGCGGCGTGATGAAACGCCGCGATGCGATGTACGCTGGCGAGAAGATCAACACCACGGAACGCCGCGCGGTGTTGCACGTGGCGCTGCGCGCGCCGCGCGGAACGCGCATCGAGATCGACGGCGCCGATGTGGTGCCGGCTGTCCACCAGGTGCTTGACGCGATGGCCACTTTCGCGACGCGCCTGCGCAGTGGCGCTTTCGTTGGTCACACCGGCAAGCGTATCCGCAACATCGTGAATATCGGCATCGGCGGGTCCTATCTGGGACCTGAAATGGCCTATCGCGCGCTGCGCCCGTTCAGCGACCGCTCGATGATTTTTCACTTCGTCGCCAATGTCGATGGCGCCGAATTCAGCGAAGCGACGCACGATCTGGACGCGGCGGAGACCCTGTTCATCGTCTCGTCCAAGACCTTCACGACGCTGGAGACGATGACCAACGCGGCGGCGGCGCGCGCCTGGCTGGTGCAGAAGCTCGGCTCGGACGCGGCGGTAGCAAAGCACTTCGCCGCGGTGTCGACCAATATCCCGGGCGCAACCAAGTTCGGCATCGATGCGGCCAACATTTTCGGCTTCTGGGACTGGGTCGGTGGGCGCTATTCGATGGACAGCGCGATCGGCCTGTCTACGATGATCGCTGTGGGGCCCGACAATTTCCGCGCCATGCTGGCCGGGTTTCACGCCATGGACGAGCATTTCCGCACCGCGCCCGCCGCCTGCAACCTGCCGCTGCTGCTGGGCCTTCTCACCGTCTGGTACAACAATTTCTTCGGCGCGCAGACGATCGGCATTATGCCGTACGCTGCGTATCTTGACCGGTTCTCTGCCTATCTCCAGCAGCTCCAAATGGAGAGCAACGGCAAGCATGTCGATCTCGACGGTCATGTGGTGGACTACCAGACCGGCCCGATCATCTGGGGCGAGCCCGGCACGGACGGCCAGCACTCATTCTACCAACTCCTCCACCAAGGCACGAAGCTGGTCCCCTGCGACATGATTGGCTTCTGCCGGCCGCTGAGCCCGCTCGTCGAGCAGCACGACCTGTTGATGGCCAATCTGTT
>Ga0302325_10021650_pt1 | contig 13457 bp, 5 predicted proteins | sample Palsa_T0_2_FD_201948 | JGI IMG/M metagenome (GOLD analysis project Ga0302325, IMG submission 201948) | Peat permafrost microbial communities from Stordalen Mire near Abisko, Sweden - Palsa_T0_2 | ecosystem: Environmental > Terrestrial > Soil > Palsa > Peat permafrost | place: Sweden: Abisko... | reverse complement strand
CGGTTCCGCCAAACTTCGTATAGAGCCGTGCATAGATCGTTTCGCCGTTGACCGGCAGATCGCTCACCCCAAGAGAAGTCCCCGCAAGGTTGCCGGAGTCATACAGGTTGTACGAGCCCGGGCCGGTGCTTCCCAGAAAGAGCGCGTAGTTTGTGGCACTCTTTGCAGTCGTCCAGGTAAATGTCTCGCTGGCGCCGGCTAACGCGCTGCCCGGCGTGGGCGAGGTCAGGGCGGCCTGGGTCAGAGTCGCGGCGGTGAAAGTGCAGTCGGCATAAACCACGGACCCACCAAACTTCGTGTAGAGCCGCGCATAGATCGTTTCGCCGTTGATCGGGAGAGCGCTCACCGCAAGAGAAGTCCCCGTAAGATTGCCGGAATCATACAGGTTGTATGAGCCCGGACCGGTGCTCCCCAGAAAGAGCGCGTAGTCTGTGGCTCCGGTTGCAGTCGTCCAGGTAAATGTCTCGCTGGCGCTGGCGAACGTGCTGCCCGGCGTGGGAGACTTTAATGTGGCGGCGGTCAATGTCACTGCGGTATAGGTATAATCGATAGAGAGCAGACTTCCATTCAATTCTGTATAAAGCCGAACATAGACCGTCGCCCCGTTAATTGGCATAGAGTTAATCGTGAGGGAAGTGGCGGTCACGTGACCTGAGTCCGCCACGTTATACGAGCCCGCCCCGGTGGTTCCCGCTAAAACTTGATAATAAGAGGCCCCAGTCGTGGTGGTCCACGTAAACGTCTGACTGGCGCTGGCAAATGTACTCCCCGCCGCGGGAGACGTCATTGTGCTTTGTCCGGTCAGGGCTACGGGCAGGCAGACGAACAGTAAAAGCATGAACATGCGCCAGCAGATTCGATCGTAACCCGTTGTGCGAGCCCCATCTGTCCACGAGTGGCTGCTGGACGAAGATTCATCAGCCATTGGAAATTCGCAGCCTGCTTGGGGGCGAACCAGAAGTCCATGCATCATTTCACCTCTGCCAATACGACGCGCCTTGGTTCCTTCCAAGGCCTCAACTTGCTTTGATTTTTCTTGATTCCAGCAAGAAGTCTAACATCGTAATTCTTGCATCGGCAATCCTCTAGTGTTACGAGAAGATGACTTTTGTGTTACGTGCTCAGGCATCGTTGAAATACACGCGGCGGGCCGCGCTTTTCCTGATACGGGCAGTTCATTATCCAGACGTTTTTTGGGTTGCACAGCAAGAGAAGCTTCACTTATTTAGTGACTTCAGAATACCATTCCTAATGCGCCACGCGGCCCGATTGAACGTTCCTTGTCGAAGCAATCCCGTTTTGGTTCTGTCTATGGCCTTTTAACAACTGGATCGCATGCCCAAACGTGTCGCCTCGTAAGATCAATTCGGCATCGCACTTTGCGAATGCCGCAAGCTCCCTTCCCATTGCAACTCGACGGGCGCGCGGACCACTGAGAGCTAAGCTTCCAGGCGCAACCTGAACTTCGCCGGCCGCAGAAAATAGCTTCCCGCGGCGAATGCCAGAACCACGAGGGGAGCCAACGCGATGGGCACCGGATCGTGGACCGCCAGATGCGAGACGAACGCATCGAACATGTCAAACGTGATCCCGGCATAAGCCCACTCGCGCACGAACCGGGTGCCTGGATGAAGGATCGCTGCCACCGCCAGCAACTTCCAGACGCCGAGGATGAGAGCCAGATAGGGCGGATATCCCAGGTGTTGCAGGCCCGCAATGACGCCCGGAATGCGCATCAGGTCGAGCACGCCGTTCGGGATAAGCCACAGAACCAGCAAACCGGTACATATCCAGTACCCGTAGATTTTCTGCATGTGCGGATTGCTCCTGCGAGCAGAATACGAACTGGTGCTGCCGGTGGCAAGACCTAATCGGAATTGACGAGTGATCTCAGCCGGGCGCTCCCGGCGCTAGCGCAACAAGGGATCGGCAGACGCCGGTCCTTGAAGAAACCTGCACGCCGGCTGGTAGCCGAATTCGCACCCTTGTTCGAATCTCTTCTGCGAGAGTGCATCATCCTGCGTTCCTGCCGCCCCGCGGTGATAGAGCATCGCTGCTGCCACACAACTTTCTCCCCAACGGCCGGCGCACGATCGATCGAAATTCTCCAGCGCTTTCCCAGTGTTTACCGGCGTGCCCTGTCCCGTCAGGTACATACTTCCGAGAACGCCGCATGCGCGCACGTAGCCGTCCTTGCAAGATTCCCCAAACACCCTGAGCGCACGCTCGTCGTCCTGGGCCACGCCCTTGCCAACGTGCAGCACCGTTCCGAGAAAAAAGCAGCTATTGGCGTCCCCTTGATCGCACGATTGGGCAAGCGTGGCGTCGCCGCCGTTGCTGACAAAGTTCGCGAATGCCTGGCAGGCTTCCGGTTCTCTAAGATCGCAGGCACGGCCCAGGCCGCGGGCCGCAGCCGCCGGCTCCCGGGGCACGATCAACCCGAGATTGGTGGCGTTGCCCATGGTCAAGCATGCGCTCCCCGAGCCTGCTTCGCACTGCACATTCAGAATTCCCACCCAGGTGGGGCACGCATTGTGCCGGTGCGCGTCGCAGGCCTGTTCCCAGAACGCCGGGTCGGCGCCGGGATGGGGAATCCCCACGACCTCTGTGGTGATAAACCCTGTCGCCGCCATCACGCCGAAAAGGACAACCCAGATGGACATGAAGACGAAGTTGGTCAGGCGCGCCGAACCCGCCCACACAAAACGCGGCACGCGAATTCTCTTGAGCAGATCCACCGCCGAACGATCCAGCGAGTATCCAATCCGATCAAGCACGCGAACACTCAGATTGAGCGGAGGAACACAGAGCAGCTTGTCGTAAAAACGCGGCGCGCCCATCCACGACAACAGGCTATAGAGCCCGAACACACAACCCCCGTAGAGCCCGCCGAAGATGACCTTGCCGCTGTTGCTTCGTGGCGAGGTTGCCGGATCGGTGACAAGCAGGTGCAATCCGATGAAGACCGAGACCGGAATTCCCGAATCGATAAACTGGTACACCCCCGTTGTCTGGGTGTATAGCATGTTCATCGCATACAGCATCGCCGCCGCCGACAGCGTAACCAGAGTTACAGAGAATAGCGCCTGCACCACCAGCCCCAGCACAAAGATCTCCAGGTAAATATTAGGCGGCCGATGCAGTGTCTCTGCGATCTCGGCGCCCCAGGTAATGTTCGTGCTATGGGTCGCAATCAGGATCACGGAAAAGATGAACAGCCCCACCGCGGAAGGATTGAAAATATGCGTGCTTCGGCCTTCCCGCTTCCACTGGACATACTCTTTGGCCACCACCCCGATGGCAATCATGACGAACTGCAGAAAAAACCAGTCATCCCGAAACCACAAAAAGAGATTCGTGCTCAAAATGATCGGAATGGGTCCAAATCCCAGAATCCATTTGTCGCGCCGCGACCAGCACACCAAGGTATCCAGCGCATAGGCAAACACAATCTGCGCCAGGATCAAGGGAACGTAACCGTAGACCTCCCGCCAATACCAGCCCCAGTATGCGTAAAGGCAGGAATGCATCGCCAATTGCACATAATGCACATGCCTAGGCAGGAATTCGATCTTTAGTTCGCGTCCAGAGGCAATCACGCCCCGTCGCAGAAGCCAGGCAAAAACCAATAAAGCCACGACCGCCAGCCCTATCGACAATTGCAGGCTTCGGCTTGCCAGAGCGCGAGGCAGCAGGCAAAAAGCGGCGAGGACCGCCGCCAGAATCGTTGGGAGCGCCAGCAGCCTTACAGAAGTTTTCGTCTTGCGCATGGTTCGCGTCGACACAGTTATCCTTTACCGCGTGCTCGAAAGTCAAAGTGGGTCAAAAGGTGCAGCGGCTCCGCGACCGAATTTTCAAGCGGCGGATTGTCAGATGTCGAATCCCATTGACCTGTTTGAGAAGGCCATCGCCGGATCCCCGGCTTTCTACAAAGCTGACCCGCGGGACTCGCCTATTATGCCCTTTCCAGATATCCCTGTCACCGGCAAAATCACCGCTCTTGGCCGGATGGTCAGCTTCGCATGCGTCTCAGTACTTATTGAGTGCTGCGGGCCTGAGTTTCTCCGCGGCCCGAAGCTTCGCATTGAGCCCGCTCCCGTTCGCGATGGAAGGACACCCCGTTCCCGAACAAGCTCTGGCCAGCTACCCAACTCCGTGAGATCAATCCCCCAGGCGAGATTGTTACTCACAGTAAACGAGGCGAGGTCGATCCGCTGTCTCCAAACCTGTGAACTCAAGGTGAGATGGCGGAAACGTGGTAGGAGCGATGCCCCGAATGGAACATTATTGCCACCTAAGATGTGCACAAGTTTGCACTTTCTCCCAAGGCTGGAATTGATAAGTGGATGATTCCTCTATATTTGTGACGCAAAAAAAATGGCCAACGGATTGCAACTTGTGGGCAACGTAACCTTTTTGTGTTAGTGCGCAAACCGCTTCCCGTATCCTCTGAATTTCCGTCGGTCTTGGCGCAGTAACCAACTTTGTTGGGATGGCCGCACCTGTTGAGAATTTGCTCAGGCCGGCGTGGATTGGTTCAGGTTGGATTGTTCCTCCGGGCTCCGAAATCTCGAATTCTTGTACCTTCTCGGCTGGGAATGCCCAATATGAGCTGGTACCTCTGGCAGGCCGGGCTTGGTGCAGCCGGTGCGGTGACGTATTAAACACCTTTAGGGGAGGTGAAACGGTGAAAAGGAACTTGCTTCTCATGTGTGCGGTGTTCCTGCTTCTGGGTATGGGTGCGTCGAGAGCGTTTGCTCAAGATACCCCGTCGCTGCAGGATATTTGGTTCAACGTGAATGGATCGTCAACTGAACTCTCGGCCCCCGGCGTCAGCCTCGGTGGCTACAACATGTCGACCGGATTGGGAACGATTACGTTCACCGATCTGAACGTCGGCGCCGGGTACTTCAACACCTGGTGGGACGAGGAAGTCGGCGTGCCGTTCTACAACGAATTCGGGTCCACCCCGGGCGCCGCTCTGGGCGACCCCAACGAGACCTGGGAAATCGGCGACAACTTTCTGTCCAACATTTTCAATGATGCAGCAGCTGGTGCGCTGACTGACACCAACTATCTGCCGGAAGGCGCCAGCAACTTCTTGGGTGACTGCGTGCCGGCAGTGGGCGCGCCCTGCAATGGCGACGCAACCACGGCTTTGGGTTACTCGTTCAACGTGTCTTCGGGCGACGAAGAGATCATCACTCTCAAGGTCTCGCAAACGGCGCCGAGCAGCGGATTCTACTTGGAGCAGACGAATCCCGACGAGGACGGCACCGGCTATGTTGGCAATGTCTATTTCAGCCTGAGCGCCACGCAGCAGCCGAGCGGCAACCAGCCGCCGCCGCCGACTCCTGAGCCAGGTACATGGCTGTTGATGCTTACCGGTCTTGCAGCTGGGGTGGCGCGTTTGCGCCGCCGTTTCCAGTTCAAGGTTCCCGGCAAACTGCTGTCGGGTTTCGCCCTGCTCATCGCCGGGCTTGCCATCGCACCCTTTGCCGGCGCACAGTCGGTGAACACAGTGCCGTGGGATCCGACCAATCCCGCTTCTCCGCACACGGCTTACGCGGGAGCCACCATTGTTCTGGGGGCCATCTTCAATACCGGTGGCTCTTCTGATTCCTTCACCTATTCATGGAATTTCGGCGATGGGACCGGTGCAACGCCCGCGGCAAGCGTAACCAACCCCAACGATATCTCGTCGACCCACATCTATGCCGGGACGAGCATCAACCAAACCTGGACGGCAACGGTCACCGTGACCGATACCACCAACTCCAAGCAATATACCGGGAACTATCTGGTCGTCTGGGAACCCAACAACCTGACGGCTCTTCAGTGGCGCGTCAATGTCTCCATCGACTGGGGCCTCTGGTTCCTGCATCAGAGCATGTATCATCCCGCGGCCGGTCAAGGCAACTGGACCAGTTGCGCATCGGGATACAACTACGCCTGCGGCCTCGGCTACGGCTCTGTCACTGCTGCCAATGTCCAGGCCATGGAGGTCAGCGGACATCTGGCCACCGGCCCGGCCACCGACCCTTACACCACCGACGTTCAAGAGGGTCTGGCCGCGATGTGGGGCTATTTGAGCACCCAGACGCCTATCTCCAAGACCTACACCTACAACACCGCGACGTATAACTATGGCTGCAGCGACGGAACGGCTCCGCTAACCACCGGCGCGTGCGATGGCACGGCAACAAAGGTCTTCTACAACCCAGGCGGCCTCAACGGCGGCACATTCACTTTTGACGGCAACAGCAATGGGCTAGCCGTTTACGCAACGCAGCAGGGCTATAGCTGGGGCTACGAGGACGGCCAGTACGCCGATGCCATCGTTGCCAGCGGCAACCCGGCCGGCGTAGCCACCAGCGGCGCGGTCAGCGGAGAGAGCTACAAGAATATCGTTCAGGATATCGCCGATGCCGCTGCATACTGCCAGTATCCGGGCGACCCCTACGATGTCGAAAATGGCTACACCCGCGGCGACGAGCCGTATCAGGGCGGCGGCTGGTGGTACGACTGCCAGGAGGGTGGCGACAACTCCGTCTCCCAATGGGCCAGCATCGGCTTGATCGGGGCGAAGAGCGGTTTCGGCCTCGCTGTTCCCAAGATCGTTACCGATGCCAACAATATGTGGATCACTGCCAGCCAGGACCTGCAGGCCGCGCCGCCTGCGGGGAATAATCCCGCCGGCAACAACTACGCCGATGCATACGGAGCGTTCGGGTACAACGGATCGCTCTACTACTCCGATGCCTGGGGTCCCTATGCGACCACGCCTTCCGGCATGGTGCAGATGGCGTTGGACGGAGTCGGCAGATCCACCAATACCATCTTTGGAGATGGATCGAACGGCGCGGACCAGCGCTTCAACAATGCGGAAACGTTCTACGCGGACAACTTCTGCAACAGCACGACTTCGGGATCTTACACCAGCGCCTATTACACGCCGCGGAATTACACCTACGGCATGTTCTCGTTCACCAAATCCATGCTGCTCCACAACCCGGGCGGTGTGCTCACTCCCATCCAATATCTCCGCACCCTGACGCCGGGCGTATTCCCGAACAGCAATCCGGCTGTGGGTCAACCTTCGAACACCATCGACTGGTATTCAGCACTTTCGCCCGCGTACGGCGGAACGGATGCCTGCGACGGTGTCGCCCAGACCATTGTCGAGAGACAGTACGGGCCCAACAATGCTCCCAACGCCTATGGGCAAAACTACGCCAATGGGACTCCCGGCTTCTGGTTCAACGACAACTACTACAGCTACCAGAACTATTATGAAACCGCCTGGTCGCTGATCATGTTGCAGAAAACCGTGTTCGTCACCTGCGTCAATAACCTGGGAGGCAAGGGAACCGCAAGCGGAGCCGCCGCAGCCAGAATCGACTTGACCTGGACTGGAATTCCCAACGTAACCGGCTACGACGTTTTGCGCAGCACCACAAGTGGCGGGCCTTATACCCCCGTGGGCAGCACTACCACGGTCTCCTACTCAGATCGAACCGGTCTGACGAACGGGAAGACCTACTACTACGTACTGCAACCCGTCAACAACTCCGGTGCGGTCTGCCAGTCGAATCAGGCTACCATCACCATTCCCAACCCGCGCTAAGTGCTCGGTATCTGGCTCACTCAACAAGCCTTCGGGACATCCCGAAGGCTTGTTGGCGAATGGGGTACTTTGGAGTCGCTGTCGCGTCTTGTAAACATTGAAGATTGAAGCGTTAAACTGGTAAGCTTTGCGAATTAGACTCAGCCAACTTTGCGCCGAGGCAACCTGGCCTATCCGGAGAATAGAATGAAACGGGTTTATTGCAGTCTCGCTCTTTTCCTGTTTATCGGACCGCTTCTGGCAGCACAGACCACTGCCTCGCCAACCGGACCACAGACTCCCACTACTCAATCCCCGCAATTCCCTCCGTTCCATCCGCCGCCGCCTGCTTTTCCGGAGCGTCCGGCCCCTCCGCCCCAGCCGGTGTACATCTACCTCTACGCCCGCATCACCGATCAGGTGAACCTGGACATCAGCGAAGACCGCCTGCGCCGGCTGTTGCCGATGATCGAGAAGTTCCGCAACGAGCATCCTGAGGCCCACGTTTCCGCCACCATTCTGTTTTCCGGAGCGTCAAGCGAGGCCCTGGCGCAAAGAAATGCCCAAACCCATATCAAGGACTTTGTTCTCGGCTACAAGAAGAGGGGCATCGTCGAAGTAGGTTACGACGGAACCGACGAACCCACCTACACCAACCGTCCCATGGTCCCGCGCACACTCAACGATCTGGGGTACAAGGAGCGCTGGTCGGAACGGGCAAGCGAAGACGAGAAATTCCTGACCGAAGGCAGAAATCCGCTCACGGGCGCTCCTGAGCCGGGCACTGTCGGCGGCCTGAAGGCCATGCAAGAGGTCTTCGGAAAAGCCGTGTACATTACCGGCGTCAGTGTCGGTAAGGAGCATCCGGAAGGAGCGACACATCCCACCATGCCCGGTGCGGGCGCCATTCCGACGATAACGCCGGAGATCGGCGACTGGGAAATCGTGCCTTTGCTCCGCCGTTACAACACTGAAGCTATACTTGCCGGTATTCCGGCTTCGAATCCCGCCCACATCCCCGGCTTCGGCGGCGGGGCCAATGAGTTGGGGAGATTGATGAGCCCTGTGCTCCAGTCTTCACCGGAGCTCTTCTGGGAGGACGGTATTTTGCGGGATTCGGAATCGGGCGCGAACGGTGGCCGGGTCTTCCACGGCTACAACACGCCGGACGACTTCCAAGCTTTCCTCGGCAAGTTGGACAGGTCGAGACTGCGCATCATTCAAATGGAACTTGCCAGCGAGAAAGACTACCTGAAACCGGACTTCGCCAAAACGCCCCCAAATGCTGCGCTCGCCTACGCCTATGCGCATCCAGACAACCCGAAGGTGCCTGCAGAGGACCTGTTGAGCCCGGAGGACGTGAACAGCGCGTATGCCAAAGAAGAGACTTCATTGAATTGGGTGGTTACGAACATTTTCAACGTCGCTCCCGGAGGACGATTTGTCTCTAACATCGACCTGAAGCGCATGGCGGGCGAGAGCGCCGGATTCTCCATCTCGGTCGATGAGCTGCGCTCGGCGTTGAAGAAAGAGATTGAAGAGTGGGGTACCAACACGTATCCGCCTTCGTACTTCACAGTCGGAGACCATTACCTGAGCCTGGCGGAAGCATTCCAGGTAATGACCGATGCCCTCGCGGAATTGAGCCGCACCGGAAAGCTTCCCCAGTCGGTCAAGGTCGACCATGTCTACGGACCCATAAAAATGGACCTCGGACACGGCCCGAATCTCGGTGACACCACGGTTGGCGGCGTGGCGAAAGTCTGCGCAGAAATTGCCGGCGGATTGCATGACGATTCCGGTTACCCGATGCCGAACAACGTCGTGCCGAATCCCGTTACCGTCGATGGAACTACCATCAACGCAGCCCAGTTTTTGCGCCTGATGGCACAGGCACTGGTTGACCCCACTCCGGAATCGAAACTCAGAGTGAGAATGACCTACATGACCGTCGGAACCGCCACGCTCTTTCCCAAGACGCGCTCGCTGGAGGATGTGGGAGCGACGTGGACCGTGAAGCCCGCCCCGCTGAAAATCCCGTCGGTCAGTTCAACCGGTACCCGCTAGGCGAGCTTCGAACCCTGGACTTTATGAGGGCCTGGTTCACTCCAGGCCTCTCGTTGCAGTCGATTACATTTGACGAGGTTTTCAATGATCTTAAAATCGAGATTCGGCGCCATTCTTTTCGCATTCCTTCTGCTTCTGGCCGGTCCCGGCAAACTTCCGGCGCAGGTCACCGCCAGTTCCATCTCAGGCGATGTCGTTGACTCTGCCCGAAGAGTCATCCCTGGGGCGCAAGTCACGCTCACAAACAAGCTGGATGGCACGATTCGGAAAGCGTCGGCCGACGGCGCCGGACGCTATTCCTTCATCGGCCTGACGCCGGCTCTCTACTCGATTTCCGTCAGTGCTCCGGGATTTGCGAAGCTGACCCGGCCCGTGTTGTCGCTGGATGTGGACACAGCCCTGGATCTCGACTTCGGTCTCACCGTCGGAGGACCGGAAACGCGCATCGAGGTGATTGCACCGACCCCGTCTCTGCAGACGGAAACCGCCGACCTGGGAGCCGTCATCGATCAGCAATTTACCCAGACCCTCCCATTGAATGCGCGCAATTTCCTGCAACTCGCACTTCTGGCGCCGGGCGCATTTCCGCCTGTGGAAGGATCGCAATTGTCCTCCAACGGAGGCAATTCCCTGGAGGTGAATGGAGGCCGGGAGGAATACAACAACTTCCTGCTCGATGGAGCCGATAACAACGATCCCTATATCAACGGCTATGTTGTCGAGCCTTCGGTAGACAGCGTGCAAGAGTTCAAGATGGTGACCAGCAGCTACGACGCCGAGTATGGCCGCAGCGCCGCGGGACAGGTCAACGTCATCACCCGCCGGGGAACCAACGAGTTCCATGGCACCGGGTACGAGTATCTGCGCAACAAGGTGCTGGATGCGCGCAATTACTTCGATCAGGATGGCTTTATCAAGCCTCCCTTCATTCGCAATCAGTTTGGCGCGGCCGGCGGCGGCCCCGTTCGCCGGGACAAGACATTTTTCTTCGCCAATACCGATTTCTTCCGGCAGCGGGAGGCGCAGAGCGTGCAGGCCGTGGTGCCCACAGACGCTGAGCGCGCCGGAAACCTGACCGGCACTGGGGTTATCGCCGTCGATCCTTTGACCGGTCTCCCCTTCCAGAATGACACCATTCCCGGCGGCAGTATCTCGCCCATCGCAACCGACATATTGAAGTTATATCCGGAGCCGAATCTTACCGGGTCAGTCAATAACTTTCTGGGACAGCCTTCTCAGCCTGAGAACCATGTGCAGAACACCTTTAGAGGGGACCATCAGCTTTCCCCGAACGATAGTCTCACGCTCCGCTATTCCATGGGCATCGTCAACATCTTTCAGCCCTATCCAGAGGGCGTATCTGTGGCTGGCGCCGTTCCGGGCTTCGGAGATTACGACTACGATCACACCCACAATGCAATGATTCGCGAGCAGCACACCTTTGGCGCCAATGCAATCAACTCGCTGCTGATCGCGTTTAATCGCTTCTCCCGCGATTTTGTACCCCAGAATGACCAGACGGACGTGGGCACCCTGTGGGGCGTGAACTGGTTGAATCTTCCCCCGCGGGATTTTGGTTACCCGACGATTTCGGTCACCGGGTATTCCCAGGTCGGAGACGATTCTGCATTCCCGAATCTCCGCCACACAAACACCTATCAGATTGAAGACAACTTCACGTTTATCCACGGAAAGAATACCTACAAGGTCGGGGTAGATGTTCGCAAACTGCAACTGAACGGTAGACTGGATGAGCTGGTGAGGGGGTCGCTGACCTTCTCAGGAGCCATTTCAGGTTCTTCGCTCGGCGACCTGTTGCTTGGCTACCCCACACTGGGTATTCAGGCCTATGCGAATAATCCCATCCGGCTTCGCTCCATGAGCTCCGATGCTTTCTTTCAGGACGACTGGAGACTTCGCCAGAATCTGGTCCTCAGCCTCGGCGGCCGTTATGAATTCAACAGCCCCGCCACTGACCCCAACAATGCCATGTCGGAACTGGACCAGCAAACCGGCCAACTTGTCCAGGTCGGCACCAACGGGGTGACCGACTCCGGCATCAGTCCCGACTACAAGAATTTTGCCCCACGTCTCGGTATCGCATGGCATGCTGCGCCGGATATTGTTGTGCGCGCCGGTTACGGCGTCTACTACGACGCAGGCATGTTCATCACCGGCTCGGTAGCTTACTTCAACCCGCCGCAATTCACGTTGAGTGTGTTCTTCCCTTCGGCCGCAGGCCTGCTGACCTTGCAGAATCCGTTCCCGACCAATGCCGGATATACGCCGCCGGCATCCCTCAGCGTACTGAACCCCAACACCATTACGCCCTACATGCAACAGTGGAATTTCACGACGGAAGAAACGCTTGGAAAGCGCGGCACCCTGACTCTCAGCTATGTCGGTTCCAGCGGTTCGCGCCTGATTCGAGAGAGCGACTTGAATCAACCCACGCTTTCTTCCACGGGGAGCCAGGACAATCTGCAGGCGCGCCGTCCGTATCCGCAATACAGCAGCATCTTCTATGTGGAGAGCGAGGGCTCGTCCAACTTCAATGCACTCGAGGCGCGATTTACGGGACATGTCACGCCGTCCATCTCGGTGTGGAGCGCCTACACCTACTCGCACTCCATCGACGATCAATCGGCTTTCCTCGGGGACACCGCGGATCCCAACTTCCCGCAGAATAGCCACAATCTGCCGGCGGAGCGCGCCCCCTCGAGCTTCGACATGAGACAACGCTTTGTCGCGGCCTACGTTCTTGCTTTGCCGCACAGTAATCGCTGGACCCGGAACACCGAGTTTCAAGGCATCGCCACAGCGGAGAGCGGACAGCCATTTACCCCGAACCTTCCCCTGGGCGACGATAACAGCAATACCGGGAACACGGGACAGCAGGCTGGATCGGACCGGCCGAATCAGATCGGCAACCCGCATCTTTCGCATCCCAGCCCCAGCGAGTGGTTCAACACCGCGGCTTATGCCATTGCGCCGCCCAATACCTACGGAAATGCCGGGCGCAACTCCATTCTCGGGCCGGGATATGCTTCGTTCGATATGTCGCTGCTGCGCCGCTTTACGTTGCCTGAGCGCGCCACGCTTACTCTGGAGGCACAGTCCTTCAATCTGTTCAATCGACCCAACTTCGCGTTGCCCGCGGGGTTCGTTGGCGAGTCGAACTTCGGCGTGATCTCGTCGGCTAGCGATCCGCGCGAGCTGCAGTTCGCCGCGCGCTTGTCATTCTGACAAGTGCGCGCAACGGGCGGTTTGGCGCAGTTGGATTGCGCCAGGCAGTTTGGGAAGCATCGCCACATGGGTGCTGCCTTTGAAAGAGTAGAAGGAGCGTCTAAGACGTCGGCAGGAGGATCGATACCTTCGTGCCGGCTCCGGGATGGCTATCGATCTTCACCTGTCCGCCGTGCATGAACGCGATCTGCTGAACAATGGCCAGACCCAGTCCAACGCCTCCCGAGTTGCGCGAGCGTGCCGGGTCAGCGCGGAAGAAACGGTCAAACACGTGGGGCAGCGCGACGGCGGCGATTCCCGTGCCGGTATCGCGAACCTCAATGCAAATCTGCTTGTCCTGCCGCCGCGCGCTTAAACTCACAATGCCTCCTTTCGAGCAATGCGCCAACGCGTTCGAGATCAGGTTGCCGATCGCGCGCAGGATCAGCGTGCGGTCCACATCGGCCACAATTCCGCCCTCTTCCAGGCTCGCCGATAACGTCACGCCGATTTCAGCGGCCGTAGCTTCGTAGTAGTCGCGAAGGTCTGCGAGCAGTCG
>Ga0302325_10021649_pt1 | contig 13458 bp, 10 predicted proteins | sample Palsa_T0_2_FD_201948 | JGI IMG/M metagenome (GOLD analysis project Ga0302325, IMG submission 201948) | Peat permafrost microbial communities from Stordalen Mire near Abisko, Sweden - Palsa_T0_2 | ecosystem: Environmental > Terrestrial > Soil > Palsa > Peat permafrost | place: Sweden: Abisko... | reverse complement strand
CCCGCGGCGGATCGAACAGGGGCAGGACGCCGAGCATTTTCCAATTGCCGTTCCCATCCGCCCGCGCCACCCCCAACGCCCGAAAGCCGCGCGCCGCGAAATCGCCCACGGCCTTGTCGACGGCGGCCTTCACCGCTTTGGCGTTGGACGCCAGCGCGAGGATCACCTGGGGCGCGCCCTTGGCGACCTTGAATTGCTTGCCATCCGCTCCCTTCACCGTGGCTTCGGTGCGCTTTTGCACCGCGTCGAACGGCTGGAAGTGGACGACCTGGTAGCCCTTCAGAGGCTGATCGCCCTTCAGGCCACCAATGACGGCCAGGTCAATGACGTCCTTGTCGTCGGCCCGCGAGGCAAGCGCAGCATTGAGGATGACCTGATCGGCCGGCATGCCGTCGAGACAGAACGGATCGCCCAGCGTCAGCTTGTTCTGGGTCAGGGTGCCGGTCTTGTCCGAACACAATATGTCGACGCCGGCCAGCTCCTCAATCGCCGACAGGCGGGTGACGATGGCCTCCTTCTTGGCCAGGAGGCGGGCTCCCACCGCCATGGTCACAGACAGCACCGTGGGCATCGCCACCGGGATCGCGGCTACGGTCAGCACGAGGGCGAACTGCAAAGTGGTCAGGAGCGGATCACCCCGAAAAAGCGCGACGCCGATGATCACGGCGACGAGCGCCACGGCAAGGATGATCAGATAGTTGCCGATCTTCAGCACGGCGCGCTGGAAGTGGCTGACCGTGTGGGCCTCTTGCACCAACTCCGCCGTCTTGCCGAAATAGGTCCCGGCGCCCGTGGCGTAAACTAAGGCGCCGATCTCGCCTTGGCGAACGATTGATCCAGAGAACACGGCTTCGCCTGATTTGCGCGTGGCGGGCAGCGATTCTCCGGTCAAGGCGGACTGGTCCACCTCGATCGGGTCGCCCTCAAGTAGGCGCGCGTCGGCCGGGACGATGTCGCCGAGGCGCAGGCGGATTACGTCTCCGGGAACCAGCTCGCGGGCCGGCGGCTCGACCCATTTACCGTTCCGCTTCACCCGGGCCTTGACCGCCAGTTTGGCCTTCAGGGCGGCGATCGCATTGCCCGCCTGATGCTCTTCCCAGAAGCCGACGACGGCGTTGGCGACCAGCAGCAACAGGATGATGCCGAAATCGGGCCAATGCCGGGCGACCGCCGATAGAATGACCGCCGCCTCGATCATCCAAGGAATTGGGCCCCAGAAATAGGACAGGAACTTGAGGAGCGGGTTGGACGTCTTCTCCTGAATTTCGTTGGGGCCGTATTTGGCCAAGCGCTTCTGCGCCTCCGCCTCAGTCAGGCCGTCTGGAGATGAGTCGAGTTTCTTTTCCACATCAGCGAGCGGGAGCGACTTCAGGTCATTATTCACGGCGGGCTTGGAGTGTGGCTGGGGTTCGGCAGGGAGAGCATGGGAGTTCATCGAGCCGTCCTTCTGGTATTGAACGCCCCCGATCCGTGGCTTCGCTTGCAAGGGCGCCGATCGATCCCCAGTCTCGTTAGCGCCCGACGGGTGTCGATGAAGCCGGTCGCGGCGCGGGACTTGAGGCGGCTGGATGCGGCGCAGCGCCAGCACTCGGCGACATCGTCCCGGCCAATGCGCTGGCGGCGATCGACGCGAGAAAGATAAGAAAGATGATCCCCTCGGTAGGCGCGCGTGGGGTCGCGGAGACGAGCGTTGCGTGTCCTGCAGCCGGAACACGTGGATTCACCGGCGCCGGCAAAAGCGCAACCAACCGAGCCGCTACTGACTCGCGATTTGATTGCGGCCCAGGACCATCGGCGACGCCCAAGAGCAGTGACGATAGTCGCTGGGCGGCGCCTTCCGTTGGCATGAGCGCCAATTCGGCCGCCTCCGCCCAGGGATCAAGGTTCAATCGCGCTAAGGCCGAAATGACGGTGAGCGGCATTTCATTTCGCTCTTCGCAGACGGTGGCGAACAGAAACGGATTGAACGCGGCGTTTAGGCTGGAAACCGAGGGCGTGGCCATCGCTCAATTCTTGACCGAGCTTGCGACCAAAGGGGTGGCTTCGGGCGAGAGGGTGTGATCGACGCCGTTGGTGTGCGCCGGCTTCGCGGCCTTCTCTCGCAGATCGAGGAACGGCTTGATGATGTCGATGGGCATCGGGAAGATGATGGTGGAATTCTGCTCGGCGCCGATTTCGGTCAGGGTCTGCAGGTAGCGCAGCTGCATCGCGGCCGGGATGCTGGAGAGGATGGTGGCCGCGTTGACGAGGGTCTGCGAGGCCTGGAACTCAGCCTCGGCGTGGATGATCTTGGCGCGGCGGTCACGTTCGGCCTCGGCCTGCTTGGCGATGGCGCGAACCATGTTCTCGGTCAGCTCGACGGTGCGAATCTCAACATTGCTGACCTTGATCCCCCAGGTCTCGGTCTGGCTGTCGAGGATGTCCTGCACATCGGTGCTGAGCTTCTTGCGCTCGGACAGCATCTCGTCGAGTTCGTGCTGGCCCAGCACGGCGCGCAGGGTGGTCTGCGCCAGCATGTTGGTGGCCGGCAGGTAGTCCTGGACCGCGATGACAGCCCGCTCCGGGTCGCTGACCTTGAAGTACAGCACCGCGTCGACCTTCATCGAGACGTTGTCGCGGGAGATGACGTCCTGGGTCGGGATCTCGATCACCTGGATTCGGAGATCAACCCGCACCATTTCCTGAATGAAGGGAACCAGCAGAACGAGCCCGGGGCCCCTGACGTTCTGGAACTTGCCCAGGGTGAAGACGACCGCACGCTCATATTGCCGCAGTATTTTTACCGCTGAAAAGAGCAACATGACGATCACAATGAGCGCAAGCGGCCCGGCGAATGTGAATAGCAACGGCATGGGAGTGGTCCTGAAGCGAAGTAGACGCCAGCTCGGCGGCGACTTTCACCTGCCCCCGACCATAAGCCGTCGGATAGCGTCGGAATCTACGTAAGGCGCCTCGCCCACCATAGGCTCAGTATTTTCCGAGCCTGGGGCCAGCCCTTGATCATGCCTAGTCTCTTGGTCGCCGACGGACGCGCCTGACGTCGAGCTTTGAACGCGAGGCCTTCTCAGGACCCGCAGCGACGCCAGGGCAACGCAAGGATTTGAGCAGATGCAAATCGCCATGATCGGCCTCGGCAAGATGGGCGGCAACATGTCCCGCCGCCTGATGAAGGCGGGACATCAAGTTGTGGTCTACGCCCGCACCGCAAAATCCCGAGACTCGGTCGCTAAGGACGGCGCCATCGCCGCGACCTCGCTCGAGGACGCGATAAAGAGGCTCGAAACCCCGCGAGCGGTCTGGCTGATGCTGCCGGCCGGTGACGCGACCGAAAAGGTGGTCGGACAACTCGCGGCTCTGCTGGAGCCCGGCGACATTGTCGTCGACGGCGGCAATTCCTTTTACAAAGACGATATCCGCCGCGCGAAGATGCTCGGCGGCAAGGGCGTCCAATACGTCGACTGCGGCACCTCCGGCGGCGTCTGGGGCATCGAGCGCGGCTATTGTATGATGATCGGCGGCCCCAAAGCGGCCGTGGATCGTCTCGACCCGATCTTCGCCGCGCTGGCGCCCGGCGAGGGCGACATTTCTCGCACACCCGGTCGCAAGGACGGGCTGTCGCGCTCGGAACGCGGCTATATCCACGCCGGACCGTCCGGCGCAGGCCACTTTGTCAAGATGGTCCACAACGGCATCGAGTACGGCCTGATGCAGGCCTACGGCGAGGGCTTCGACATCCTGCGCAACAAGGACTCCTCCGACCTGCCGGCGGACGAGCGCTTTACCCTCGACCTGCCGGAAATCGCCGAGGTCTGGCGGCGCGGAAGCGTTATCTCATCCTGGCTGCTCGACCTTGGCGCCGCGGCGCTGCTGAAGGACCCGCAGCTCGAGGATTATTCGGGCTTCGTCCAGGACTCCGGCGAGGGGCGCTGGACCGTCGAAGCGGCGGTGGAAGAGGCGGTGCCAGCGACGGTGATCACGGCGGCGCTCTATGCCCGCTTCCGCTCGCGTCGGGATCAGACTTTCAGCGAAAAGATGCTTTCAGCGATGCGGTTCGGCTTTGGCGGGCATGTCGAGGGCGCCGAGCCGATCGATCCGGAGCCAAAGCGCCTACCGGCGACCGGCGACACAGCCAAACACGCTGCGGAATAGTTCGGTATCAGCCCTCCATCGTGTGGCCCGCAAATGCTCCATCAATCCCAGATGCCCGCGACGGGCCAGCGATCCACCCTTTACGCTGGCATATTTGACGTGGACGGGGTGCTGCTGGCGTCTCCACACGAACAGGCTTGGCGCGAGGCGCTTGCTGGTTACGCCGACCCCGCCGCCTTCACCACGACGATCTATCAAGCGGAGGTGGCGGGCAAGCCACGCCTCGACGGCGCCCGCGCGGCGCTGACGGCGATGGGCGTCGCGGACGCCATCGGTAGAGCGCCGGCCTATGCACAGGCCAAACAGGCGAGGCTTGAAGCGCTGATCGAGGACGGGGCGGTCAAGGCTTTTCCAGACGCCCTGCGCTTCGTGCAGGCCGTGCATGACCTGGGCTGGCCCATGGCTGTCGCCTCGTCGTCAAAAAACGCCAACGCCATGATGAAGCCGATCCGGCTGGCGTCGGGCGTCAGCCTGCTGGACGTCTTCAGCGCCAATGTCTGCGGCCGCGACCTAGCGCACGGCAAACCTGACCCGGAGCTGTTCCTGCTTGCAGCGACCGAGCTGCATATCGCCGCCCAGCATTGCTTTGTCGCCGAGGACGCCCCGGCGGGCATAGAGGCGGCTTGCGCCGGCGGGATGACCGGCCTCGGCGTTGCACGGCTTGGCGACACGAGCCTTCTGCTGGCCGCGCGGGCCGACGTCGTGGTCACCAGCCTCGACGATGTCGCCCTGATCGAACTCGCGGCGGGGCGGCTCTGCCGAAGCGCCGCATGACGGTGTCCAAAGCTCCGGGCCGGACCATGGACCAGGCGCTGCGACCCACTGCCGATCCCGGATGGGTTCTGGTCGAGGACGGTTATGATCCCCTCCGCGAAAGCAGCCTGGAATCGCGGTTTGCGATCAGCAACGGCTTTCTCGGCGTGCGCGGGGCCAGGGCGACGACGCGCGGTTCGCGCTGGATTGTCCCCGCCCGAACCTATGTCGCCGGCCTGTTCGACACAGGCGCGGCCGACGGCGCGATCCCTGCCTTGGTCCCCGCCGCTGGCTGGCTGAATCTGTGCCTGCTCATCGACGGCCAACCGCTGGCGCCTCATCCCGGGGAAATCACAGCGCACCGCATCACCCTGGACATGAAGCGCGGCGCACTGCTCACCGAATGGCGCGCGCCTGAGCCGCGCCAACTGGGCGTGCGCATGCGCACCGGCCGCCTTGCTTCACTGAGCCAACGCGGAATGGGCCTGCAGCTGGTCCAAATGGAAATGGAGGAGGGGGACGTTCAGGTCACTCTAGAAGCGAGCTGCGAAGGCCTTGGGGTCGGCCTTGCGCCAGGTCTGCTTGAGCAGGACCTGGGCGTCTGGCGAACCCTGCAATCCGACATGGGCCTCGCCATGGCCGTCGATGCGCGCCTCGATATCGACGGCGTCGATGTCGTTCCTAAGGCGATGGGACCGCTCGAATGGTCCTGGACCTGGACGACGCGCCCCGGCCAGGTCGTAAGCTTCGCGCGCATCGTCGCGGTGGCGCGGAGCCACTGGGGCGACCCGGACGCCGCCGAAGCGGCGCGCGGTGCGCTTCACGACGCGAAGGCGCGCGGCTGGCGCGCCGTCCTCGCCGATCATGAAGTCGCCTGGAGCGAACGCTGGCGTTCCAGCGAGGTCGAAATCGAGGGCGACCCGGCCGCCCGGACGGCGCTGCGTTTCGCGCTATACCACCTGAACGGCGCGGCCAACCCGGACGACGAGCAGGTCTCCATCGGCGCCCGCGCCCTGACCGGCGACGACTATCTCGGGCATGTGTTCTGGGACACCGAGATTTACCTCCTGCCCTTCTACACCCTAACGTGGCCAGAAGCGGCGAGGGCGCTGCTGATGTACCGGTTTCACACCCTGGACGCGGCGCGGGCCAAGGCTGCGCGGCTCGGTTGGCGCGGCGCCCTCTATGCCTGGGAGTCCGCCGACACCGGGGCGGAGGCATCGCCGGCGCAGGTGATCGCCCCCGACCGCAAGGTCGTGGACATCCTCTGCGGGACGCAGGAACAGCACATCAGCGCCGACGTGGCCTATGCGGTCTGGCAGTATTGGCAGGCGACCGGGGACGATGACTTCCTGCTCGCCGCCGGCGCGGAGATCCTGCTGGAGACCGCCCGCTTCTGGGCCAGCCGCGCTGAGCTGGAACCGGACGGCTTGCGCCACATCCGCGGCGTGATCGGTCCGGACGAGTACCACCAGCACATCGACGACAACGCCTTCACCAACGTCATGGCGCGATGGAACATTCGTCGCGGGCTGGATGTAGCGGCGCTGACGCGGGAACGCTGGCCAACCCGATGGGTCGCCCTGTCGTCCCACCTGGGCCTGGGCGAGACGGAGCTGAAGGCCTGGCGCGAAGCCGCCGATACGATCGCGACCGGTCTCGACCCCAAGACCGGTCTCTATGAACAGTTCGCCGGCTATTTCGGCCTGGAACAGATCGACCTGTCGGCCTATGCGGGCCGTTCCGTGCCCATGGACGTGGTGCTCGGCCGCGAGCGCACCCAGGCCTCGCAAGTGATCAAACAGGCCGACGTGGTCGCGCTGCTCGCCCTGCTGCCCGAGGCGTTCGCGGGCGAGACGGGCCGAGCAAATTTCCGCTTTTACGAGCCCCGTTGCGGCCAGGGCAGCTCGCTGAGCGCCGATCTGCACGGTCTGGTCGCCGCACGCCTCGGCGACGGCGACATCGCGTTGGCCTATTTCCGCAAGACCGCGGCGATCGACCTCGCCGACAGCCAAGCCGCGGGCGCCGGCGGCGTGCACATCGCCGCCCTGGGCGGCTTGTGGATGATGACGGTGTTCGGATTTGCCGGCCTTTCGCTTCAAATCGACGGAATCGCCTTCGATCCGAAGTTGCCCCCCGGCTGGGACAGGCTGGCGTTTCCTCTTCAGTGGCGCGGTCGACGGCTGAGAATTGCGATCGATCAAATAAAGCGCAGCCTTAAAGCGACCCTTGAGGCTGGCGCTGCGATGACCTTGGTCTTCGCCGGTGCAGAATATTCACTTCAGACAGGCGAGCCCCTGTCCATCTCTTTCGGCAGCCCGCCACGTCCTGCGGCCGACCGAACCCTTCAGTCCAACGAGGCCCCCAAATGATCAAACCAACGCTGCTTGCCCCTAACATCCTGAAAATCGTCGCTCCCACGCGCCTGAGCGCAGACGACTTTGAGGAGATGCGGTTGCTGGTCGAGCCCATCGTCAAGCAATTTGGCTCGATCCGGCTGCTTATAGACGCGTCGGCGCTGGAAGGCTGGGACAGCATGGCCGCGTTCGAAAAGCACGCGGGTTTCGTGAAATCCCACCAGCAGAAGGTGGAGCGCGTCGCGGTCATCGCCCCGCATGAGTGGCAACACTGGCTAGTCGCGACGGTGAGGGTTCTCCTGCATCCGCAGGTCCATGCCTTCAACACCGACCAAGCGGCCGCGGCTCTGCGATGGATCGAGGAGAAGGGCGACACCGTCTCAACGGGCGCCGGCCAGGCTGCCGAACGCATGATCGCCGAAATCGCCGACGGTCGGTGAGCAGACCCTCCGCAATCCGTCCCTACGCGCTCTGAGTGTGATCGACGGCATTGAGCGGCAGCAACTGCTGATTGGGCGTCGAGCACGGCCCAAAGGCCGCAACGCCCCTGCTCACGGGATGAACGGCTAGAGGCCTTGGAACTGCCGAAGTGCGGGTGCGTTAAACGACCAACCGGAGAGTTCGATGGCTTCCCCCACCGCGCCTGTAATCGGCGCGCGCTCTGGGCTGGGCGGATGCGTGGGACACCGCAGATGAGCCGCGCCAGTCCGCGAATGCGGCGGTTCGCCAAGCATCTGATCGTCGCTGACGCCCTGGCTGTCAGCGTTACCGGCACCGACAACGCGGCGCCTTTTCCGGTCACTGACGCGCTTCGCCCGCGTTTGGCGACGTTGTTGGGCAATGGCGGCGTTCGCGCGCTGCTCTCCCGCGCGCTCGCGCTTGCGACGAGGGAAGTGCCCTGGCTACGCGCGGTGCATGTGAATGCGGCCGGGAATTTGGAGGGGCTTGCGGAGATGAGCTCCTTAATTGACCCAATCGAGTTTCTCGAAGGCAGGGTGGTTCTGCTGGCCCAGTTGCTTGGACTGCTGGTGGCCTTCATCGGTCCGAGTTTGACGTCACGCCTGGTGGGCGAGTTCTGGCCGCAAATTCCGTTCCAGGACCGGGATTTTGGCAAGGAGCATGAAGATGAAGAAGCCAACTAAGAGGGCCCGAGCCGTCCCGCCGAACAAGGTGGCAAGCAGATCGGCTAAGGTCAAGATTCATAAACTCGCCACCGGCGTGCGAGGTCTCGATGACATCCTAGGCGGCGGCGTTCCGGAATTCTCCCTGAACTTGATCGGTGGCGCGCCGGGAGGTGGCAAGACCACGCTTGTGCATCAACTCGCCTTCGCGAACGCGACGCCGGAGAGGCCTGCTCTCTATTTCACGGTGCTCGGCGAGCCCGTGATCAAGATGCTCCGCTATCAGCAACAGTTTTCATTCTTCGATGAATCCAAAGTTGGCGAAGCCATCCGCTTCATCAACCTCTCCGACATGGTGCTTGAGAGGAATCTGGATGCGGTGCTTGAGGAAATTACCAAGCAAGTCACGGCGGCCAACGCGGGAGTGGTCGTTGTGGACTCGTTCCGCACCCTGGCGCGCAAAGCGACGAGCGACGCAGGCGACATCGCGGTGCAATCATTCATCCACCGGCTCTCCCAGTTCCTGACCAGTTCTGAAGCGACGACCTTTCTGGTGGGCGAATATGTCCAGGATGAGATTCGCGACAACCCGCTGTTCACCATGGTCGACGGCATCCTCTGGCTTACACAGGTGATCGAAAGAAACTCCGTGGTCCGAAAGCTGCAGATCATGAAGCTGCGCGGTCAGGCTTCGGTGCCGGGGCTGCACACAATCCGCATCACCGACGATGGGCTGCAAGCCTTCTCGCGCACGCTCGGATTGGACAGCAAGAAAGGAAAGCCCTCGCAACGTCGACGCCTGTCCGTCGGCATTCCCGACCTGGACAAGATGCTCGGCGGGGGCGTTCTCGAAGGCGACAGCGTTCTGGTGGCCGGCCCCTCAGGCACGGGCAAATCGGCGTTGGCGACGCAATTCATCGCCGAGGGCCTGCGCCAGGGGGAGCCAGGGATCATGGCGATCTTCGAGGAGCGCCCGGAAGGCTACGCCCAACGCGCGGACAGTTTCGGACTTAAGCTGAACAAGGCGGAACAGAAGGGAACACTCGAAATTCTCTACCTTCGTCCACTCGACCTTTCGGTGGACGAGACGATGCAGGCGATCCTGGACGCTATTCAAAGGGTCGGCGCCAAGCGGCTGGTGATCGACTCATTGGTCGGCTTCGAAATGGCCCTGGCGCCCGGCTTTCGCGCCGATTTTCGGGAGTCTCTGTACCGGATGATTGGGGCCTTGACCGGCGCCGGGATCACCATTTTCAGCACGGTGGAAGTGGAAGACAACTTCACATCGCTCCAGTTCAGTCACTACGCCATTTCGTTTCTTACCGATGACATCATCCGGCTGCGCTATGTTGAGATCGATGGCCAGCTTCGCAAGACGATGGTCGTCATCAAGATGCGCGGCGGCAATCACAGCAAAGACATCCGTGAATATGTCATCACGGACGAGGGCGTGGTAATAATCCACCCGCGGCGCACGGACTACGAAAAGTTGAGCACCGGTATTCCTCATCAGACTGGCCCGCGCGTCGCGCAGGAAAGCGAAGTCCCGCCGGAGCCAAAGGCGAGCCAATAGGGTTCCTAATCCGATGGCCCCGAACCCAACATTCGAGCAGATCTCCCCCGACCGATCGGGGCCCATTCTTGAGCATGCCCCAATACCGATGGCTACGGTCGAAGGCGCGACACACCTCGTGCGCTTTATCAATCCAGCCTTCTGTCGGCTCATCGACAAGGCCGCGGATGAAGTCGTCGGACATCCGTTCTGCGAAATATTGCCGGATACGGATGAATGCGTGACGCTGTTGGACCGGGTCTATCACTCCGGAAAATCCTCAAGCCACACAATGAAAGAAGGTGGCGATCCTCGTCCGGTCTTCACATCCTATATCATGTGGCCAGTGATGGCGGACGGGCGCACGGTCGGCGTCACGATTCAAGTGATCGAGGCCGGGTCGCTTCATGAAAAGACGCTGGCGATGAACGAGGCGCTGCTGCTCGGCGCGCTGCGTCAACATGAGCTTACAGAGGCCGCCGACTCCTCGAACATCCTGTTGCAAACCGAAATTGGTATCCGCAAACAGCGCGAACTCGACGCCCTGATGTTGACCCAGGAAATTTCACACCGGATCAAGAACAACCTGCAGATCGTCGGCGCCATGATCGCCAGTGAAGCCAGGCAAATGCCAGCCCAGTACGCGCAAGGCTATATCGCCATGCAGGCGCGAATTGGAGCGATCTCCAAGCTTTACGACTTGATATCGCAATCGAGCCGGGGGCCGACCATCCCCGTGGACGCCTATCTTCGGGAAATCGGCCAAGCCATGTCCGCGAGTCTCCTTGGGGACACATCGGGCATCAGCATTGAGGTCAAGGCCGACGCGTTGGAGCTCGATCCCGACCGGGCGGTGCCGTTCGGTCTCGTCGTCAATGAGCTAGGGACCAACGCCATCAAGCACGCGTTTCCTGACGGCATCGGACGAGTGACCCTAGGCGCGATCCGGATCGATGACCAAATCGAGCTGACCGTCGCCGACAATGGAATTGGCATGGTTGCCAAAGATCAGGCGACGCGCCCGGGGAGCCATGGTTCCGACTACGTGGCCATCTTCGTGCGCCAGCTTGGCGGCACGATGGTGGTGTCGGGAATTGAAGGATCAGGAACGATCGTCAGAATAAGGCTTCCCTTGTTTGACGCAGCGCCAGCGGTCGCCGCGCACGTCGGCACCTAGAGCCGTGTGCAAAGACACCCGTCCCATCACTGACCATCCCGGCCAGAAGATTATGGCCCAGATCAAACTTCGTGAGGCGCACATTGCGCTCTCTGACCGGCACGTCGGAAAGCCGATGGCGCGGCATTGCTCACACCTCGACCTTTCCCGCGTCCTATCCAAGGTCGATCCTCAGCGCGCGCGAGCGCGGGTTCCCCGGCCGGACACAGTCGGCGCGAGACGAGAAGCGGCGGCAGGCGGCGGCATCGCGCGCAAAATCGCTTGCTCAAGATCGGGCTGGAAGTAGGGCTTCTCGAGCACAATGGCCAACGGCTTGAGCGTTCGAATCCGGGCGGTGTCGCCGCTGACGAAGATATGAGGCATGGGGCCATCCCGAAGCACGCACTCCATGAGGGAAAGGCCGCTTTCACGACCCAGGTGTTCATCGACGATCATCAGGTCGGGCTTGGAACGCTTGGCCGCCGTGATCGCCACAGCTTTGTTGCTCTCGATTCCACAGACCTCGTGGCCCATACCTTCGAGAACTTGGCCGAGTAGAAAGGCGACCATACCGTCGTCCTCGACCACCAGAATTCTTAGCTGTTGCATTTGTTTTGCCGCCCCACTGCGATGGCCGAGTTGGGCGGAACTCCGCCCGGCAGACTGTCCGTGATGGGCGGCCTGCCTTAAATCCATAATCTGCGTGCTTGGTTCCCGCCGGCAGCCTCGGAATCTACCGAGTTCGCCGGCCCCGCGCGGGCCTGAGCATCGGCGTCGAAACCTCGCAAATTCAGAGCGTTCGTGGTAACCTCTAAAGATCCCCGACCAGGGGTGGTTCTCCGAGACAATCAGATGTCGCAGCGCCGATCAGGTGCAGCTAAAGAGGCCGTGCCGCGCTCGACTGGAGGCGCGTCCGCGCCGACGAAAAATGCGTCCAGCGAGTTTCCGGTCGTAGCCGTTGCGGCGTCGGCCGGCGGCGTGGAAGCATTTCGGCGGTTCCTCGATACCCTGCCGGCCGATCGCGGGATGGCCTTCATCCAGGTCCAGCACCTCGATTCGAACCACGATAACCTGGTGACGGAACTGCTCACAGGCCGCAGGCCCATCAACGAGGAGGCGCGCTCGGTCAACGAGCAACTGACCGCCTTGAACACCCAACTCCAGGAGACACTGGATCGCCAGCGGACGACGTCGAGTGATCTGCAGAACGTGCTTTATAGCACAGAGGTGGCTACCCTGTTCCTGGACACCAGTCTGAACATTCGCTTCTTTACCCCGGCGACCAAGGCTCTATTCAACATCCTCCCCGGCGACATCGGACGGCCGCTGACCGACCTGCATTCCCTAGCCGCCGACCCGGACTTGTCGGAAGATGCTCGCGCCGTGCTCGCGAGTTCCACGCCCTTGGAACGGGAGATAGAAGCGCAGAACGGCGTTTGCTTCAGTCGTCGGATTCTGCCGTACCACGCTCACGACAATGCCGTGGAAGGGGTGGTGATAACCTTCACCGACGTTACCGAGCGAAAGCACGCCGCCAAGGCCCTGGAAGAAGCTAAGCTGGACGCCGACCTCGCCAATATCGCTAAATCCCGGTTTCTAGCTGCGGCCAGCCACGACCTTCGCCAGCCGCTGCAGTCGCTCGCCTTTCTGCAAGGCCTGCTGGCCAAGACGGTGCAGGGCGAGCGCGAAAAGGAACTGGTCAAGCGTCTGGAGCAGACCCTTGGCGCCATGTCCGGCATGTTGAACACCTTGCTGGATATCAACCAGATCGAGGCTGGGGTCGTTCGTCCCGAGGTAGTCGATTTTCCTATCGGCGACCTGCTGCGGCGGCTCCGTGACGAGTTCAGCTATCACGCTCAAGCCGGCGGGCTTGGCCTGCATGTGGTCGGCTCCAGCGCCTCGGTGAGGAGCGATCCGAGGCTACTTGAACTGATGATGCGCAACCTGATTTCCAATGCGATCAAATACACCCCCAAGGGCTGCATCCTGGTGGGGTGTCGTCGGCGCAAGGATCTCTTGAGCATCGAGATATGGGATACCGGCATCGGCATCGCCGAGGAGGACCAGCAGGCGATCTTCTCCGAGTACCACCAGGTCGGCAACGCCGCGCGAGAGCGCAGCCGGGGTATGGGATTGGGCCTGTCTATCGTGCAGCGCTTGGGCGAGCTGCTCGGTCACCGTGTACGGGTGCGCTCCCGGCCGGGGAAGGGCTCGGTGTTCGCCATTGATGTCCCAGTTCCCGAGGTCCATCGCGGATCCAAGCCCCACGTGCAAACGGCGAGCGGGGTGTCTCGCGAGTCCGACGCCGGACTTCACCGTAAAGGTAAGGTCCTGGTCATCGAGGACGATCCCGAAGTGCGCGATCTCCTG
>Ga0302325_10021647_pt1 | contig 13458 bp, 11 predicted proteins | sample Palsa_T0_2_FD_201948 | JGI IMG/M metagenome (GOLD analysis project Ga0302325, IMG submission 201948) | Peat permafrost microbial communities from Stordalen Mire near Abisko, Sweden - Palsa_T0_2 | ecosystem: Environmental > Terrestrial > Soil > Palsa > Peat permafrost | place: Sweden: Abisko... | reverse complement strand
AGCAGACGGCGAAGGAGATTGATGCGGCCGCGGCCAGCGAGGAGTTGGTTCCGGAAACCGGGATACGGCCGCCCGTGGTTACGATCATGGGGCACGTGGACCATGGCAAGACGACGCTGCTCGACTCGATCCGCATCACGAATGTGGCGGGGGGCGAAGCTGGGGGAATCACGCAGCACATCGGCGCGTACAAGGTGCGGATTACGGACAAGGAATCGCCGGCGTACGGGCGCGAGATTGTGTTTCTCGATACGCCCGGTCACGAAGCGTTCACGCGCATGCGGTCGCGCGGCGCGAAAGCTACCGACATTGTGGTGCTGGTGGTGGCGGCCGACGATGGCGTCATGCCGCAAACGCTCGAAGCAATCGACCACGCGCACGCCGCCGAAGTTCCCATCATTGTGGCAGTGAACAAGATCGATAAACCGGACGCTTTGCCGGACCGGGTGAAGAAGCAACTTGCGGACCGGGGCTTGATGCCGGAAGAGTGGGGCGGCAAGACGGTGTTCGTGGACGTTTCGGCGAAGAAGAAGACGAATCTGAATCTGCTGATGGAAATGATTTGCCTCGTGGCCGATCTGGGCGAATTGAAGGCGACACCGGAACGGGCGGCGACCGGCGTGGTGCTGGAAGCGAAGCTCGACCGCGGGCGTGGTCCGGTGGCTACGGTGCTGGTGCAGAACGGAACGCTGAACGCGGGCGACAATTTTGTGGTGGGCAACGTTTACGGGAAAGTGCGCGCGATGTTTGACGACCGGGGCGCGCAGTTGCAGACGGCTCCCCCCTCGACGCCTGTTGAAATCATTGGCATAGAAGCGCTGCCGCAGGCTGGCGATCAGTTTGTGGTGGTGGCCGATCGCGACAAGGCGCGCGGCATTTCGGAATACCGCGAACAGAAGTCGCGCGAGGCGGCGCTCGCCAAGAGTTCGCGCGTGTCGCTGGAAGGGCTGGCGGAGCAGATCAAGGCCGCGGGCACCAAGGAACTGAACGTGATTCTCAAGGGCGACGTGCAGGGCTCGGTGGAAGTGATTACCGATCTGCTTACGAAGCTCTCGAACGAAAAGGTACGGTTGAAGCTGCTGCGCTCGGGCGTGGGCGCGATTACGGAGACCGACGTTCTGCTGGCCTCGGCGTCGAACGCGATCATCATTGGCTTCAACGTGCGGCCGGAGCGCAAGGCGCAGGAACTCGCGGAGCAGGAAAAAGTGGACATCCGCCTGCACTCGATCATCTACGAACTACAGGATGAGATCAAGCGCGCCATGAGCGGCTTGCTCGAGCCTACGTTCAAGGAAAACTACCAGGGCCGCGCCGAGGTGCTGAATGTTTTCCGCATCCCGAAAGTTGGGACCGTTGCCGGCTGCCGCGTGAGCGACGGCTTGATCAAGCGCGACTCCGAAGTGCGGCTGCTGCGCGACAACGTGCAGGTGTTCAAGGGCAAAGTGGGCTCGCTGCGGCGCTTCAAGGACGATGCCAGCCAGGTGACGAACGGCATGGAGTGCGGCATCTCGATCTCCAACTACGGCGACATCAAGGTCGGCGACATGATCGAGGCGTTTGCCACGGAAAGAATCGCAGCAGAAGTAATAGCTTAAGAGCCGTCGTTGGTCGTTAGTCCCTTCGCCCGCTCAGGGCAAGCTAAGAACGGTCGATCGCCAAGAACCGTGAGCCGAGCGGTTTTGCCAACGACGAACGACCAACGACCCGCATGATTGCCTTCCTCACCCTCGAGCTTCACATTGAAGCGGCGCAATCGCTCAAGGACAAACGGCAAGTCGTGCGTAGCCTGAAAGACCGGCTGCGCGCCAGCTTCAACGTTTCGGTCGCCGAACTTGAGGCCAGCCCAGTGTGGAATCGCGCCACGATTGGCGTGGTTAGCATCTCCGATTCGCGCGATTATCTCGATGGATTGATGAAGAACGTGGAGCGGACGGCCACGCGCATTGCCAATAACCACGGGGCTGAAGTGGCGGACTCGTTCGTAGAGTATCTGTAGCTTCTCCGGCCGCTCGCGCGTGGCTTTCAGTCGATGCGCTTGAGGGGTATATCTTCGCCACCCGTGTGCAGAGTCATCATCGTGGTGTGGCCCTCGCTATCGACTTCGAAGGTGTAGACATCGTCAGCCGCTTTGGAGAAAACTTGCCGCTCGCTCTCCGGAAATAGCTCCTGTTTCGGTTCTTCGTTCTCCTGCACGGACAAATGGTCGCCCTCTCGACGGATGGTCAGGATGAGGGTCGGTGGGTTTCCATAGCGGCCGACATATCGATCGAGCAGCTTGGAATCGACGGCCATAACTTTGTGCTCTTTCAATGGCTCGCGCGGAGGCAGCTTGTCGTAGGGAGTAAAGCTTTCCCACTCGATGGGAGTGAATGTGTTCCTGAGCAAGGTTTCCAGCAGCTCCTTGTAGATGCCCTCGCCATTCGAGCTATTGGTCATGATCAGAATGCCCGTCTTGCGTTTCTCGAAGCAGGCGGTGTAGTTTCGCCAGCCCTCGGCGTGGCCTTCTTTGAAAAAGGCTTCGCCATACGGAGCCCAGTACAGTCCCCACGCTAGCCCGTAGCTCAGGCGGATCGGTTTGTTCGCATCCGTAGTCTCGCCGGCCAGAGTTGGAAACTCGTGCTTCGATAGAATCTGGATCTGCGGACTCAGCATCGATTCATAGGTCTGTTTTCGTAGTCGTTTGCCCTGCATCACGGCCTGCATGAAGCGCGCAAAGTCGCCTACGGTCGTCACCATCCCACCCGCGGCGTCGGTTTTTGTCCGTCTATCAGGCGCGATGGGCCGTACCCACTCGTCGTAGCCGTTGGCATAGTCGCTCTCAAAGCGGGTCTCCCAGACCATGCTGGACCGCGCCATACCAAACGGTTCAAAGACATCAGCTCTCATCAAATCCTGCAGGGACTTGTTAGTGATGGTCTCGACCACGAGTTGCAGGAGGTCGATGCCTTCGCCGGAGTAGGCAAACTTCGATCCTGGTTCAAAGTTGATGTTCAACTTGCGGTCGTCGTTGACCCATCGCCAGTTGGGAAATCCGCTGGTATGACTTAACAGCATTCTTGCTGTGATTCGCTTGTAGCGCGGGTCATCCGCCAGATCCCTGTACATGGGGTATTCCGGCAGCGGCTTGGGTAAATACTGGTAGATGGGTTTGTCGAGGTCGAGGAGTTTTTCATCGACAAGTTGCATCACCATGTAGGCGAAAGCTACTTTGCTGAAGGAAGCCGCGGCCATGACGGAATCTTCGGTCAGTGGCAGATTCTTTTCTTTCTCGCGCACGCCATACGTTTTTAGATAGACGATCTTGCCCTTATCGAAAATCGCGATGCCGACACCCGTAACTTCGGCAGCCTGCATCACACGGGTGACGGTAGCATCGATCTCTTGGGAAGTAATCTTGCTGCCGTCCAGACGCTCAATGGTCCCCTGTTGGGCGGCTGCCACAGTGACCATCACACTCGTCGCTGCTAAGAAAAAGAATCTGTTTCTCATCACGCCTCCGGCCAAACCATCAAACACAGGAATCGGACGTAAGTTCCGGCAAATGCGCCCTGGGAGCGTTTTTCTGAAAGACGGCAGCGCCGTACGGTGGTGCGCTGTAGACATCGCTATCGCATTGTTACTTCTGTACTTACCGGGATCACTCCTTTGTGCGCGACAATAGCACTTCAGGGCCAACATTTGTGGACGATTTTCTGATATTCTCATGCGTTTTACTTCGAGGTGAGCCGTGGAGAAGCGCGGGGTGAAGTACCATCGCGGGCGGCTGGGCGAGGCCTTGCGCGAGGAGATCGAAACGCTGGTGGAAGGGGAGCTGGCGGATCCGCGCATCGGGCTGGTGGGCGTGACGGCGGTGCATGTGGCCGACGATGGCCGTTCGGCGCAGGTTTTGGTGGATGTGGATGGCGACGACCAGGAAGCGGATCGCAGTCTCGAAGGCCTGATCGCCGCCAAAGAATATATAAGGCATGAACTAGTGGAGCGTTTGCGGATAAGACGCGCGCCGGAATTGTATTTCCGGCTGGACCGTTCGGAGCGGGAAAAGGCGCGGGTGGAAGAACTGTTGGCGCGGGCGAAAAAGAGAATGAAGACTCGCGCGGGATCGGGTGAGAAGAAGGCGTAGAGACTATGTTGCAGGATGTTCTCCAGCAAATCGAGCAGCGCGATCGATTCGTGCTTACGTCGCATGCGCGGCCGGATGGCGACGCCATTGGATCAGCGCTGGCGTGCTGCCAGGTTTTGCGCTCCATGGGGAAGCAGGCCGATGTGGTGCTGCACGATGGCGTGCCGCGCATCTATCGTGGGCTGCCGTTTGCCGATCAGGTGCGGCAGGCCGATCGCGTCGCCGGCAGTTACGAGGCGGCAATCATTCTGGAATGTGACAGCATCCATCGCACGCGCCTGGAGGGATTGGAAGACCGCTTCCTGATCAACATCGATCATCACGTCAGCGGGCGGCCATTCGCCAATGTGAACTGGATCGATCCGCATGCCGTGGCCACGGGGGAAATGGTGTTTCGCCTGGCGCGCGAGGCCGGCACCCCGTTCTCTCCGGAGATTGCGACCTGCCTTTATACTGCACTGATGACCGATACGGGTTCGTTCATGTTCCAGGGGACGAACGAGCGCACGTTCGCTCTGGCGCGCGAACTGGTTCTGGCGGGCGCTGACCCTTCGCATTGCGCGCGCAGTATTTATTTTGCCCACTCGGTGGCGAAGATGAGGTTGCTCGGAGAAGCGCTGCGCAACCTGAACACGGAAGGCCACGTCGGCTGGACCTGGGTGACGCAGAAGCAAATGGAACTTTGCGAGGCGAGAGAAGAAGACTGCGAAGGCCTGGTGAATTACGTGCTTTCGATCGGCGAGGTTGAAGTGGCGGCATTCTTCCGCGAGCTGCCCGACGGGCGTTTTCGCGTGAGCCTGCGCAGCAAGGGCAAGCTCGATGTGGCGCGAGTGGCCGAGCGTTTTGGCGGCGGCGGGCATGAGTGCGCCAGCGGATGCTCGGCGGATGGGCCGCTGGACACGGCGGTGCGTCAGGTTCTGGAACTGCTGCGCCGCGGTCCTTCCGTACAATGAATCAACGTCAGGTTTCAAAGTTTCAACGTTTCGAGGGTCAATTCGTCGGATGTAGCTTTGCTGGGATCACTTTGAAAGCTTGAAACTTCTGAAACCTTCGTCCTCCCATGACGAATCGCACCCGTACCGACTCGCTGTTGCTGGCGGGCTTTTGCGCGTTTCTGTTTCTATACGGACTGGGACAGTTCGGGCTGATCGGAGCCGATGAGCCAAGGTATGCGCAGGTAGCGCGCGAAATGCTGGAGCGCCACGACTGGATCACGCCTGTGCTGGGCGGGCGGCCATGGCTGGAAAAGCCGCCTCTTTATTATTGGCAAGCCATGCTGGCGTACGCGATCTTTGGAGTGAGCGACTGGGCCGCGCGGCTGCCTGCGGCACTCGATGCCACGCTGTTGGTACTGGCGGTGTACTTCTTTCTGCGCCGCTTCCGCCCGGGATTTGAGCTGGATGGTGCACTGATCACGGCTTCCTCTGCCGGGATTGCCGGATATGCGCACGCCGCCTCGATGGACATGGCGCTGGCGGCGGCTTTCACCATTGGAATGCTCGGCTGGTGGGCTTGGCGCGAGAGTGAAAAGAGGATTTACCTCGCAGTCTTTTATGGCTTCATGGCCGTGGGGATGCTGGCGAAGGGGCCGGTCGCACCGTTTCTTGCGGCGGTGGTGATCGTCCTCCATGCGAGTATTGTTCGGAAATTGCGCCTGGTTCTGAAGTCGCTGTGGCTGCCGGGAATTCTCCTGTTCTGTGCGATCGCGCTGCCGTGGTATGTGGCTGTGCAGATGCGCAACCCAGAGTTTTTTCGTGAATTCATCGTTCGGCAGAACCTGGGCCGGTTCTCAGAGAATCTTTATCACCACAGCGAACCTTTCTGGTTTTACCTGCCGGTAATGGCGCTGACACTGGTTCCCTGGACGGTCTTCGTGATTGCAGCCTTGGTGCAGGCGGTGCGCTTGTGGTGGGCTAAACGAAGGCCAGTGGACGCTGCCGACATAGATTTCGAAAAGCAATTCAGCATTTTCGCGACTTGCTGGCTGGTCGTGCCCGTTGTGTTTTTCTCGATCTCGCAATCGAAACTGCCCGGCTATATTCTTCCCGCGATTCCGGCGGGCGCGCTGTTGTTAGTCGGCTATCTACGTCGACATCTCGAGCAAAACGAGGCTGAGCCGCCCGCGATGTGGCTGGTGGTGCTGCACTCCCTGGTGGCCGCGGCTCCGCTTGTTCCAGCCCTACTGATTGCCTACCTGATCACGCAGCATCGGGTTCCGGGAGGGCAACCGATGCTGGTGGCGCTCGGCGTTGCATTTGTGCTGTGCGCTGGAATTGCGCTCACGCTGGTCCGCAAGACCGGTCTCCGCATGCTGCGGTTCGTCACTGTGATTCCGGTTCTGCTGGTGGTGGGAATCGTGTTGAGACTGGGATCGGTGGATCTGGACCAAACGTACTCGGCACGGCCGTTGGCGCGTGAAATTGCCCGTATGGAAACGCATCCGCTGCCGCTGGCCGTCTACCATGTTCGACGCGAACTGGAATACGGACTGACCTTTTATCGCAACCGGCTGACCTTCAATTACGACTGGGGCAGCGTTCCCCAGGAAGAACACTTATTGGTGGCGCCGGAGAATTCGCAGGTGGAGATTGCGAAGCTGGTGGCAGGCCGGCGCGTCTCTTATCTTGGACATTATGCGGCGCAGCGTGTGGACTACTACCGGGTTGCGGCGGCCGGGGCTGTTTCCACGCATTAGGTTTCACGGTCGCTGTTGCCGCCCCGTGTTCCGCAGGTTTGCCTCGCGTGCTGGAACGCACTAAACTCGGAGGTTTGCCGCCGCGAAGGAGCCCGGAGTTTGGGGCCGACTTTGCAGGAGCCCAGTGGAGATTCTCGACCTCAGGCATTTTTCCTCCGTGGATTTGCGTCCCCTGCTCGACGATGAGACGCGAGCCTGGGCGAGTCTGCTCGCGTGGGACTACCAAGGGTCGGCGGAGATGATCCTGCGTTATGTCGACGCAAAAATCCTTCCCGGATACGCTGCCATCGAACGCGGACGCATCATCGGCTACAGCTTCTTCGTCTATGAAGGCAGCAAGGGAGTGGTCGGCGATCTTTTCGTGGCGAATGGCGGGCGTTTCCCCGACGCGCGCGACGTAGAACTCAAGCTGCTGACGCATGTGATCGAGACGCTGCAGCAGTCTCCCGGAATCCACCGGGTCGAGGCGCAGTTGCTGGCACATGAGGCGGGGAGCGTTGCCCGGCCGTTTCTGGATCAGGGATTCCAGCGCCATCCGCGGTTGTTTATGGTTCTCGATCTGGGCAAGAGTGTTTCGCGGGCGACGGCGACGCATCCGGATGTCGAACTCCGGCGTTGGACCGAAGCGGACTACCAGCCTGCCGCTGCGGTGATTACCGCTGCTTATCGCGGCCATGTCGATTCCCAAATCAATGACCAGTACCACACATTGAGTGGATCGCTGCGCTTTCTGAATAACATTGTGCGTTTTCCGGGATGCGGGTTGTTCGATGCGGAATCGTCGTTTGCCGCGGTGGATCGCAAGGCAAAGAATCTGATCGGACTGATCCTGTGCTCGCGCGTTCGCGGCGATGTCGGCCATGTAACGCAAGTCTGCGTGCTTCCCGAATACCGGTCACGCGGCATCGGCGAATCTTTGCTGGCGGCGACCTCCGTCAATCTTCGCAAGCGCGGCTTCTCGATGCTCTCGCTGACCGTTACTCAGGCCAACGCCGGAGCTGTTGCTCTCTACCGTCGCCTGAATTTCGATTCGAAGCGAGTGTTCGATGCGTTCGTATGGGAAGGGTGAAACTCTTAGCTGTTAGCTCTTGGCTCTTAGCTTGTTCAAGGTGACTCCGAAAGTCTTGCGCGCTCGCCTCAAGTCTGGGAAATTCGTGGATCAGGCACCGGAAACGGATATCTGCAGGAAAGAGCTAAAGGCCAAGAGCCAAGAGCCAAAAGCTCACCGCCGCACCAGCCACATTGCCCAGCCTGCCACGAAAACGCCGCCCAGGAACATGGCGAAACAATACAGACCGTAGCGGATCATGTCGCGAGGGGCCTCGCGGTGGGTGATGCCGAAGACGATGGAAGCGAAGAGTGCGAACACAAAAGCCGCACTGAAGTGAGTGAGCTGGACGGTCATTGTTTTTTCCCGATGGCGATGTGGTAGGCGTCGGCCACCGCAATGAAGTTCAGCAGTCCAGCGACAATCATGAACTTTGTCCCGTAATCGGCAATGGCGAAAGCGATTGCACCCTGGCCCCAGTTCATGGCGAGGGTCGCAATGTACATTCCGCCGGCGCCCAGGTCGCCGATGAATCCGAGAATGTCGAGGATGTCGCCGCCGTTGGCCTTGTAGATGTGGCCTTGCATCAACAGGCCGAGCGCGAACAGGGTTCCGATGGAGACGAGCAGAAGGACGCCGCGAATCCAGCGCCTTTGGATGATGTGACCCGCGCCGGGAATCAGCCAGCCCACGGCAGGCGCGATTACAGCCATCATGCTGGCGGGCTGCGCCGGCTCGGCTGCCTTGGTCTTTGTCTTTGCTGTTGTGGGATTTGCCATCAGATAATTACGATCTCGCGTTGAACGTTGCCGGTGACTTCCGCCGATTTGGGCCGGACCAGCATGTTGACCTCGCTGCGGACGCCGAACTCCGGCAGATAAATGCCAGGCTCGATGGAGAAGCAAGAGTTGGGAAGAATCTGGCGCTCGTCGTGAATTTCCAGATCGTCCATGTTGGCCCCGTTGGAATGGACGTCGGTGCCGATGGAATGTCCGGTACGGTGAATGAAATAGTCGCCGTAACCTTTCTGCTTGATGTGATTGCGGGTGGCGCGATCCACTTCCCATCCCGCGATGCGGCGCCCGGCGCTGATTGCATCGGTCACGGTCTTCACCCCGGCATCGCGTGCATCGCGCACAATCTCGAACACCTCGCGCATGCGGTCCGAGGGCGCTTTGCCGACAAATCCCATCCAGGTAATGTCGTAGTACACCGCTCCCGGAACGTCTTTCTTTCCCCACACGTCGAGCAGCACGAGATCGCCCTCACGAATGGGAACCGGATGATCGGCTCGCGGCTCGTAGTGCGGGTTGCCGGCATTGGCGTTGACGGCGACAATTGGCGGATCGTCAGTGAGCAGGTTCTCGCGGCGAAACGCTTCCATGAACCACTGCTGGATTTCGTGTTCGGTGGTGCCACCGTTGCGGGCGCCCCGGCCGATTTCTTTGAAGGCCGCCGTTACGATTGAATCCACGCTGTCGCGGGCGGCAAAATGCGTCTTGATTTGCTCTTCGCTCCAGGTGGCTTCAAACTGCGCGACCAAGTCTGCGGAACTGACGATGTTCTTGCCCAAACCGCGCAGAAGTTCGATGGTCCCGGCATCGACCAGGGAAATGGTGAAGACGATGTTGTTAGGGGAATATTGCATGGCGATGTCGCGGCAGGAAGCAAGCATCGATTTCAGGCTGTCGAATAGTTCCTGCCATCCGGAATACTGGCGCTTGCTGCCGGGCAAAGAATCGAGGTGCCCGGCTTCGATCTTGTGGACCAGCTTCACGGGTTCGCCCTGCGCCGGTACCAGGTAAAACCAGCGCCGTGTGACCATCAGACCCGCGGGCAGGCCGAGTACACGATAGGCGATGGGATCGCGATGATGGTGGTCGTAGAACAGCCACGCGTCGATGTTGCGTTCGCGTAGCGCAGATTGGATGGCAGCTAGATCCATGGGCAAACGTCTATTGTAAACAATGGCAGGGATTTGGGCGAATCAGGGAGCAGGGACCGCGTTTTAACGTGCCGATTCGTTTGCGGCTGACCCTTGTTACACTATGAGGCCGTATGGCTGCGATAGCCGAACCTGTCGTTGATTCTGTGGTTGCGAAACGCGTCCGCATCGAGGCGATCGATGTGGTTCGCGGCGTGATCATGATCCTGATGGCCCTCGATCATGTGCGGGACTTCTTCGGCAATTCCGGCGTGAATCCGACCGACCCCGCCACCACGACGGTTCCTCTATTCTTCACGCGCTGGATTACGCATTTCTGCGCGCCCGTTTTCTTCCTGCTCACCGGCACCGGCGCATACCTCGCGCTGCGCAAGAAATCCAAACACGAGTTGTCTCGATTCCTCTTTACTCGCGGGCTTTGGCTGATCTTTCTGGAGCTGGTGGTGGTGCGTTGTTTGGGCTGGCAGTTTAACTTCGATTACCACGTGGTGCTGCTCAATGTTTTGTGGGCGCTGGGCTGGGCGATGATTACACTCTCCGTTCTGGTTTACCTGCCTGCTTCTGTAGCGGCCGCATTTGGGGTAGTCATGATCGCAACCCATAATCTTTTCGATCCCGTCCAATCCACGAGCCCGATTTGGACGATCCTGCATTCAGCGCCCGGTTTCATCTTGAACGAGCCGGGGCACATCGTCTTCGTTGCCTATGCGCTCATTCCATGGGTTGGTGTTACAGCGGCAGGCTACGGCCTGGGACAGATCTATAGCTGGCCATCGGCGCGCCGCAAGGCGTTTCTCCTGCCGCTGGGACTTGGATTGACCGCCGCCTTCCTCACTCTGCGCGGCATCAATCTCTACGGCGATCCGCTGCGCTGGAGCACGCAGAAATCCGCGGCCTTTACTGTGCTCTCATTTCTGAACACCTTGAAGTATCCGCCGTCGCTGCTATTTCTTCTGATGACACTGGGCCCGGCGCTGCTTTTCTTGTGGGCGGTCGATGCCGGAACCCCGCGGTGGCTGCGGCCCGCCCTCATCATCGGCAAGGTGCCAATGTTTTATTATCTTCTGCACATACCTCTGATCCACCTGATTGCGGTCGCTGTGTGTTATGCGCGCTACGGGCAGGTGCATTGGATGTTCGAGTCGCGGGGCCTCGATCAGTTTCCCATTACCCCACCGCCGGGATGGGGATACTCTTTGCCGATTGTGTATCTGGTGTGGGGTATGGTCGTGGTTATGCTTTATCCGCTGTGCCGCTGGTTTGCAGGGTTGAAACAGCGGAATAGCGACGCCTGGTTGAATTACTTCTGAAAGGCCTCGTCGCCTTAAAAAGCCAATGGCCCCAACTCAGCCGGGGCCATTGGTAATTACGTGGTGTAAGCACTCTGTCAATTCTCAGTATCGGAGCTGGAGAGGACGATGTCGAGTTACGGGAGGGACTATCTCTGCTTTGTCCCTCCTTGAAAAATTCCCTTTGGCCTAGGAACCTGGGGAAGTGGACTCGACGGTACTCGAACCCGCATCTGCGACTTTGACAGAGCGCTGTGTTCCCATTTACACCACGAGCCCTGAAGCAATGTGAACATCGGACGGATCGGCTTGCAAGGATCCAAGGCACAAAATTTTGGGGAGGATTCCCAAAGCGGGAGCCGTTCGAGGAGTGAGTGGAGAGGCTGACTGGCTAGTGGTGCGGTGGTTTATGAGTGGCCACGCGCCAGAATCCGTTTTCTGACCACCGGCGGCAGCGTCTCGCAGGCGGTGCGCAAGACCAGACGCGGCGCGCGCCCGCGAATCTTCATCAGATACGGAACGGTCCGCCTGGCGTCGAACTTTGCCGTCTCGCGCAGCAGCCAGCCTAATCCCTTCTGCACCATGTCATCGTCATCGGTAAGAAGCGAGTTCGACAGCTTCTTGATTTCCGGGAAGAACATCTTTGCCCGTGATCCACGAATCAGCGCCACGCAGGCGGCGCGGCGCTGCCAGCGGTTCGGCGAGTTCGCCCAGTGGAGAACTGCTTTTGAGCGTGCGGGCTTCGCAGCGACCATCGGCGCTATCAGGTAGTGCACCAGCGCATCGTGATCGGCCCAACTGCTGATGCGGTCGAGCCAGGACTCGAAGCGCTTGAACTCGCGGTCACCGAATTCGGCGTCAAGTTTCTCCAGCAGGAACACGGCGGCGACCCTCTCTTCAAGCACCGGGCCGGAAAAAAGATGATCGGCGACCTCAACCAGAAAATCGAGTCCGCGTTCTTTCTTCAGTTCACGCCGAAGACGGACGGCGGCGCGACGCAAGTCCGCCGTATACCATCCGTGCGATTTGATTTCGTCTTTAAAGAACCACTGCACGCCCGCAGCATGTTCGGCGGAGCCGCCGTCTTTCAGAGCGCGGCGAATTTGAGCAGCGACGTCTGCGGGCGTGGTTTTGAGTTGAGGCATGGTTCATCGGGCTGAAGTTTTGGCTGAGGATCCTCCAGCACAAACAAGGCGACCTGCCGAGGCGGCCTTGGTCCAGAGGCGGGGTCTCAAGTCAAGCGGCAGACTGGCTTCATTCTATTCGTACGAACCGGTCGTAGATCCATAGCAGCAGGGTTGTGGCGACCCCAACGGCGACCACCGACCACCAGACGAATTCCGGCCGGTGCATCTGCTCCCCAAAGTGATGCATGAGCCACCCGCTGAACTTGCCGGCGACCATCGATCCGAGGCCGAGTGGAAGAAACGCGAACCCCATATAGGTACCCTGCTGCCCCTCGGGAGCGAGCCTCGAGATGTAGTCATAGTAGCGGGGTTGTTGCACGATTTCGCCGATCGCCACCACAATCAGCGTGACTACCGCCATCCAGACCGACGGATGCACAATCAGAAGGATCCAGGCCAGGCTCGAGATCAGCGTCCCCAGAATGATGGCGTGAAACGCCTGCATGCGCTTGGTGAGAACCCCGATCACCATCGTGAACAAGATGACTACAACCGGATCGGTCGCCAGTATTCGCGCCGTATCCGCCTTCGGATCGATGTAGGCGGAAATGTATAGCGGAAGCGCGATGAATTCCTGCCAGAAGACAATCCAGTATCCGGTGAAGATCAGCAGGAAAAGCATGAACCGTGGGTTCGAGAGCACAGTCAGGAAGTTCTTGCCCACTTGGGCGAGACTTGCGGTCTCGCCTTCGCCTGCGCGCCGTGGCTCTTTGAAGAACAGCAGCACAAAGAAGAGCATAAGGAACACACTCAACGCGGCGATGCGAAATACATTTTCCACATTGCCATGCTCTTGTGCCCACGAGGCGAGTAACGGCCCCGCCGTGCTGCCGACGTTCACCAGTGTGTAGTAGATCGAATATCCCACCGAGCGGACATTTTCTTTGGAAGCACGAGCCGTAGTCCCGACCACACAAGGCTTCACCAGAGCGACGCCCAGGGCGGGAAGGATCAGGACGAACGCCACCAGCGCCACCAGCGGCACGCTGTTGCGCAACGGAGCGAGCCAGGCGGAGCCAATCGATCCCAACAGAAAATAGGCAAAGCTCAAGATCAGATAGGCGATCGATAGGGCGCGCCGGAAGCCGAGCCGGTCTGCAAGCGCGCCGCCACCTATGGCAAGGAACCAAACCCAACCGCCAAACATCCCAGTCAAGCTGCTGGCGCGCTCGAC
>Ga0302325_10021643_pt1 | contig 13459 bp, 11 predicted proteins | sample Palsa_T0_2_FD_201948 | JGI IMG/M metagenome (GOLD analysis project Ga0302325, IMG submission 201948) | Peat permafrost microbial communities from Stordalen Mire near Abisko, Sweden - Palsa_T0_2 | ecosystem: Environmental > Terrestrial > Soil > Palsa > Peat permafrost | place: Sweden: Abisko... | reverse complement strand
TTGGCTGGATCCTCGGTTCCGAGATTCTTCGCGGTGGCTACGTAGCTCGGTGTGTTGTTCGCAACGAGTTTGCCGTCCACCGTGTTGGCTCGCAACACCCCGCAACCGACGGCGACTGCGATTACGGCACTTAGCCATCGAAAGCTGGCACCGGCATTGGCTTTCATCTTCTTTCTATTCATTTCTTCCTCCCTGGGGAAACTGTGTTTGAGGTCTGAACGGAAGAGTCGACACACTGAACCGAAGCTGGCCGTCCTGATCCAAAACTTCAGTCGTACAAGTGTTGAGGGGTGGAGCAGCAGTGTCGGTTGGAAATGCGGACTCCGTGGCGATTGCAGTCGATTAAGTGAGACCCAGCAATGGTAGCCGGTTCTCACGTCGTTGGCAATGAACTTCGCAGATCTTTTTCTGGATAACTTCTATCGGCGGAACAACGGTGCGTTCTTGCACTCTCTAGTTTTACCGCAACGCTGCGGCGATCTTGCCGCTGGCAATCGACTCCGCGATCCGCGCAAAGTCCTGGTACATCACGCGATCGTTGGCCATGGTTGCGCACACCGCCCGGATCGCTGCATGCGCCTGCTGCAGGGGTTTGGAAGTCTTGAGCGGCGCGAGGAAGTCAATTGCCTGTGCCGCCGCCATGGCCTCGATCGCCAAGGTGTTGCGCGTGTTCTCCACCACCTTCTTCAGTTTGTTCGCTGCGGTCATGCCCATCGAGACGAAGTCTTCTTTATTCCCGGAGGTGGTAATCGAATCGACCGACGCGGGATGGGCCAGCACTTTGTTCTCGCTCACCAGCGCGGCCGCTGTCACCTGCGGCATCATGAAGCCCGAGTTCATGCCCGCACCCGGCGCGAGAAATGGGGGAAGGCCTTCACTGAGCGCGGGATTCACCATGCGCTCCAGTCGCCGCTCGCTGATGCCCGCGAGCGCGCTCAAGGCAATGGCGAGAAAATCGAGCGCGAACGCGAGCGGCTCGCCGTGAAAGTTTCCGCCGGAGAGCACGTCGCCCTCGCCGTCGCCATGGGTCGCCTTCGAGTTCGTCACGAATACCAGCGGGTTATCGACCGCTGAGTTCGTTTCGGTCTCAAACACCGCGCGGCAGTGGGCGAGCGTGTCGCGCACCGCGCCATGGACCTGCGGAATGCAGCGCAACGAATAGGCATCCTGCACGCGGTCGCAGTCGCGATGCGATTCGCGGATCTCGCTTTGTTCGAGCAGGCGGCGAAGATTCGAAGCGGTTTTGATTTGTCCGGCATGCGGGCGGGCTTTTTGAATCCGCTCATCGAAGGCGACGGTGGTTCCCTTGAGCGCATCGCAGGCCATCGCGCCGATGACGTCGGCCGAATCGACCAGCGTCTCGGCGGCCAGCAGCATCAGCGCACCGATGGCCAGCATGGCTTGCGTGCCATTGATGAGCGACACCGCTTCCTTTGCTTCGAGCACCAACGGTTTGATCTGTGCGCGCTTCAAGGCTTCGCCACTTGCCAGCCGCGCGCCTTTTTCGTCAAAGCATTCGCCCTCACCGATCAACGCCAGCGCCAGGTGTGCCAGAGGGGCCAGGTCGCCGCTCGCTCCCACGCTTCCCTGCGATGGGACCATGGGCGTCACACCGCGGTTGAGCATTTCGCAGATGGTATCGATGGTGACGGCGCGCACGCCCGAGTTGCCCTTTGCGAGCGAGTTGGCGCGCAGGAGCATCATGGCGCGCGTGTCGGGAATCGAAAGCGGTTCGCCCACACCGACGGCGTGCGAACGCACCAGATTCACTTGCAACTCGCGCACCTGATCGCCGACGATGTGCACGTCGCTCAGCTTGCCGACGCCAGTGGTGATCGCGTAAGAGATTTTATGTTCGGCGACCAGGGTATCGACGACCGCGCGGGCACGATGGACGGCCTCGCGCGCATCGGGAGCGAGAAGAACAGGTTGCCGGATGTCCGTGCGCGCGACTTCGCGCACGGCCTCAAGCGTGAGATCGTTTCCGTTAATATGCAGCGCGTGCAAGAGCGGTTCTCAGTTTCCGTTTCTCAGCTCTCCCCGAGCGAGGGGTCGTGCCAAGGCATCGCTTTCGGGTTACCGCAACTTCTCGAAATCGGATGCCTTTTTATGGACCGCCCACCGCGGCCCGGAATACTTTCAGATACTTCGCCGGCAAGGCCCGCGGCGTCATGTTCGCATCGGCCACGATGTGCGTCGTCTCGCCTTCGGCCAGCAACTCGCCGGTTTGAGCGTTTCGCAGGTGGTAACCGAAACGAATCACCTTCTCCCGGACCTGCTTCAGGCGGGTACACACGATGACCTCGTCATCATAGTGCACCGGAGCCTTGTAGCGGCAGCGGGCATCAACCACGGCGATGAAGCAGCCGTCTTTTTGTTCCATCTCTTTATAGCTGAAACCGAACTGGCGGAGCAGTTCCACCCGTCCCACCTCAAACCAGATGAAATGATTGGCGTGGTAGACGACGCCCATCTGATCGGTTTCGGCATAGCGGACGCGGAGGCGAGTTTCGTTCACCGTTGTCGTCCGATCGAGATTGACAGACATCGACGAATGGGACGGGTTCATCGGCCTGTCCATTTGGGTTTGCGCTTCTCGAGAAACGACGCGATCCCTTCGCGAAAATCAGCGCTCTCGCGGATGCCTGCATTGGCGCGGATGGCGGCTTCCATTTGCGTATCCAGTTCCGCCCGCGCGTGATCGGTCAGCAGGCGCTTGGTTTCGGAAAGTGAGAGCGGACTGTTCTCCGAGAGCTCGGTGGCTAGTTCGCGGGCACGGTCGAGCAACTTTTCCGGCGCGACGACTTCGTTGATCAGGCCCATCTTGAGGGCTTCGGCGGCGTCGAAGATGCGGCCCGTCAGCAGCAGGTCGCGAGCGCTCTTCTCGCCAACCTGGCGCAGCAGGAAGGTCGCGACGATGGCAGGTACGAATCCGATCCGGACCTCGGTGTAGCCGAACTTGGCCTCGGGCACGGCGAGCGTAAAGTCAGAGAGCAGGGCTAGTCCCGCACCGCCGGCGATGGCCGCGCCGTTAACCGCGGCGATGGTTGGTCTTGGAAATTCATAGAGCGAACGGAACAGGCTGGCCATGGTTCGCGAGTCTTCGAGATTTTGCTCCGGAGTGCGGCCGATCAGGGCTTGAAGGTTGTCGAGATCCATGCCGGAGCAAAAGGCCTTCCCTGACCCGGTCAAGATCAGGATGCGAGCGGACGAGTTGGTCGCTTCCTCCAGAGCGCGGATCAGATCGTCAATCAGTTCGTAGCTAATCGCGTTGCGTTTGTCGGGCCGATTGAGCGTGATGGTGGCGACGGCAGAGTCGAAGGCGAGTTGAAGCGTTTTGTAATTCATGGAATGCGATCAGTCCGCGGCCGTCGAAGCTTTGTACCTCGCCCCGATCTCGACCGTCGCCCTCAACAATGCGTCCAGCGATTTCAGCGGCGGCAGCTGCGCGCCACATTCCTGCAGGGTTGCGATTACCGTTTCGGTCGGAAGATTGCCCACCAGGTCATCCTGCGCGAACGGACACCCGCCCAGGCCGCCAATGGCGGAATCAAAGCGACGACAGCCAGCTTCATAGGCGGCGGCGATTTTGGAGGCGGCCTGGTCGGGACGGCTGTGCAGGTGAACTCCGATTTCGAGGTAGCCATACTCGGCTATCACCGCGGAAACGACTTGCTGAATTTTTTCGGGCGGCGCAATACCCACCGTGTCGGCGAGCGAGATCATGCGAATCTCCTGTAACTCGAGCAAGCCGACAGCTGCCAGCACTTCGTCGATGTTCCAGTCGTCCCCGTAGGGATTGCCGAAGGCCATCGAAACGTAGACCACGGTATCGAGTCCGGCCTCATCGGCTTTTTTCTCGATCTTTTCCAGTTCCTCGATGGCGTCTTCGAGAGTCTGCCGTTGATTATTCTGCAAAAACGTTGGCGAGATCGAGTAAGGGAAACCCAGGGTGTGCACGGCCTGAGTCGCAATCGCCCGCTGTGCGCCTTTTTCGTTGACCACGATGCCGATGATTTCTACGTCGTCGGGCGGATCGAGTTCTTTTAGAACCTCTTCGGAGTCGGCCATCTGCGGAATCGCGTTCGGGGAGACGAAGCTGACCGCGTCAATGTGCTTGAAGCCGGCGGAGATCAGAGCCTGGAGATAGCTCGTCTTCAGATCGGCAGGGATCTGACCTTTGAGGCCCTGCCAGGCATCGCGCGGGCATTCGATCAACTTGATGGCGTCAGTCGGCATTTAGGACGCGATCCAAAAACAAGCTGGCCCTTCGCTTCGCCCCGGATGAGATAGTGCACATGCGTGAATCATGTTTGCAGCACCCCCACCTTGAACTCCGGCACCTCTGGATTCAGCGATGCCGCTTCGAGCGCCTGCGTGATCGCTTGCCGCGTTTCCATCGGATCGATGATTTTGTCGATCCAGAGGCGGGCGGCGCCATAGCGCGGGTCGGTTTGTTCTTCGTAGGTTTTCTTGGTGGAATCGAAAAGTTCTTTTCTTTCTTCCTCGCTCAACTTTTTGCCGCTGCGCTCGAGTTGCTTCACCTTGATTTCGACCAGCGTGCCGGCGGCGGCATCTCCGCTCATGACTGCGTATTTCGCGGTGGGCCAGGCGAAGACGAAGCGAGGATCGAAAGCTTTGCCGCACATGGCGTAATGACCTGCGCCGAAGGAACCGCCGACGATCACGGCAATCTTGGGTACGACCGAGTTCGAGACTGCATTCACCATCTTCGCTCCGGCCTTGATGATGCCGCTCCACTCGGCGTCGCGTCCCACCATGAAGCCGTTGACATCGTGAAAAAAGACCAGCGGGATCAGGTTCTGGTTGCAGTCCATGATGAAACGGGCCGCCTTTTCGGCGGACTCGGTATAGATGACGCCACCAAACTCGACGCGCTTGTGGCCCTCGTGGTCGGTCTGTTGTGCGTTCAGTTTCTGGTTGGCAACGATGCCGACGGCGAAGCCTCCGATTCGCGCGTAGCCGCAGATGAGCGTTTTGCCATACTCAGGTTTGTATTCGTCGAAGCGGCTTTCGTCCACGATGCGCGCGAGAATTTCTTTCATATCGTAGGGGCGCGCGGGCGAGGCATCGTAGGCGCCGTAGATTTCCTCGACTGACATCACCGGATCGACGGGCTGCTTACGATCCCACAAGGACTGGCGGCGGTAACCCCACTTTTCTATCAGCGACTGAATGCGGGCGAGGCAGGCTTCGTCGCTCGGTTCGCGAAAGTCGACCGTGCCGCTGATGGCGGAGTGCATGGCGGCTCCGCCCAATTCTTCGGCGGAGATTTTCTGTCCGATCGCGGCTTGCACGAGCGCGGGGCCGGCGAGGAACAGGCCGCTACCGTCGGTCATGAGGACGTGGTCGCACATCACGGGCAGATACCCGCCTCCGGCGACGCACATGCCCATGATGGCGGCGATCTGCGGAATTCCCATGGCGGACATGACTGCATTGTTGCGGAAGACGCGGCCGAAATCGTCCGTGTCGGGGAAAACGTCTTCTTGCAGAGGGAGAAAGACGCCGGCAGAATCGACGAGATAGATGGTCGGTATGCGATTCTCGATGGCGACATTTTGCGCCCGGATCACCTTCTTCGCGGTCATCGGAAAGAAGGCGCCCGCTTTGACGGTGGCATCGTTCACGATGAGCATGACCATGCGGGTCTGGATGCGAGCGAGTCCGGTGATCACGCCAGCCGCGGGAGCTCCTCCCCAATCTTCATACATTTTGTGTGCGGCGTAGAGGCCGAGTTCGAAAAAAGAGCCGGGGTCGGCGAGGAATTGAATGCGCTCGCGCGCGGTAAGCCGCGATTTGGAATGCTGGCTCTCGATGGCTTTCGCGCCGCCACCTTCGCGAATTTTTTCCTCTTCGTTGCGGACCTGGGCGACGAGGTCGGCGAGAGCGCGCATGTTCGATTCGAAGCGGAGAGAACTCGGATCAATTTTGGTGGGCAGGACGTTGTTGATGGAGATCGCGGTGGATCCGGCACGTTCGCGCATGAGGGCAGACTTCGAAAATAATTGCGAAAGTACTTACTATACCAGCGCGGACCAGGGCCGAGCGCAGCGATAGAACAGGTTGATTGACACGGTTGATTGAAATCGCCGCTAGCTTCGGTTGAGTCTGTGCGCACAAGCCGGGCGCTACAATCTACCCATGCTGCGGAAGCTCGCATCCTCGAGGGACTGGCATGTCGCCCTGGCGCTCACGGCCGCGTCGCGAGTTTTCTATTCGACGATGGCAGCGGCATTCCTGCCGTTTCTACATCCCGACCCGGCTCTGATTCGCAGCAATTCGCTGACTGAAAATCTGCCGTGGCCGCACGGTCCATATTATGCGTTGCTGGGGATTTGGGAGCGGTTCGATACGCTTTGGTACCTGCGCATCGCCGAACACGGTTACGACCGGCCCATGGCGGTAATTTTTTACCCGTTGTATCCGGCGGCAATTCGGCTGTTGAGCGGGCTGATGCCAGCGATGGTGGCGGCGCTTCTGGTCTCAACCACGGCGGCGTTTTTTTCATTCTGGGGGTTGCTGCGCCTGACAGGCTCAGGTTTATCGGAACTGGGAAGACTCCGCATGCTGCTGCTCGTGTGCGTGTGGCCGACAAGTTTCGTGCTCTTCGCCGGTTACGCGGACTCATGCACACTTGCGTTAGTCGTCTGGGCCGTCATCTTCGGGCGGCAAGCGCGGTGGGAAGCGGCGACCGCTTGTGGGTTCCTGGCTGGCGTAGCGCGGCCTACGGGAGTGCTGGTGTTTGTCCCTCTGGCGCTGATGGCACTGCGCAGCCGGCAAGCCCGGTCGCTGGTGGTGGCGATGACGCCTTTCGGATTGCTCGGCTACTGGGGTTGGCTGCAGTGGTCGGGGCGACCTTCGGTGGTGGAAGCTTACCGGCTCTATCAGGGCATGACCATGGTGCCGCCATGGAAGGGCTTCGAGGAGGCCCTGCGCTTGATTGTGACCGAGCATGATGCTCTGCTCGCCATCAAGCTGGGCTTGGTCATTCTGGTTGCGGTGATCAGCTTGCGTCGCCAGGTACCGACCGACGTTCAAGTACAAGTCGGGATCGAGGACAAAGCATTTGCGCTGGCGGTAATTCTCCAGATGCTGATGTACACCGGGCGTCCGCTGCTCGGGGCAGCGCGATATACGCTCATGGTATATCCGGCGTTTCTGGTTTTAGGGGCCTACGCTGAACGTTGGAATCGGAAGCAGTTCGGCTTTTATGCGGGCGCGCTTGGCTTCCTGAACCTGGCGTGGATGTGGGCATTTCTGAGCTGGTCGCTGGTGCTCTAGTTCTTGCGTGAGCTTGGATACTTGTCTCGAGGCACGCGACGCACCGGTCATGCGCCAATGCGCAGGAGGCGCAGAGCCTCTGCGATCGGATCCTCGGCGATTGCATCCACCAATCTGATTTCGAGCGCCCGGGCGGCTGAGATTTTTTCTGCGGCGATGAACAGCTCGAGCGCCCGGCTCTTCCCGATCAGGCGCGGCAAGCGCTGCGTACCTCCCCACCCGGTGATCAAGCCGAGAGCGGCGCCGCGATGTCCGAAAACTGCGCCCGGAGCGGCAATTCTGCGGTGACAAGCGAGAGCGAGATCAAGGCCACCACCCATGCAGTGGCCTTCGATTGCGGCGATGACAGGAACGGGATGGCTGGCGATTGTGTTCATGAGCGCCTGTCCCATGGCGGAGAACTCGTAGGCAGCGGGGCCGCTCAGTGCAGCGATTTCGTTCAAGTCGGCGCCGACCGAGAAAAATTGTCGATTGCCAGCGATGATCAATGGACGGAGCCATTGGTTCGGTTCGTCTTCCAGTCCTTCTTTTTCTCGTCCGTCTTTTTTCTTTCTGTCTTTCTTCTGTTCTTCCATGGCAGTGAGCAGTGCGAGCACGCGGGCACGGGTAAGGCGATTGGTCCCATCGGTCGAGGTGAGGCGAAGTATGGTTGCCGGTCCGTCGATCTCGATTCGGAAAAGCAGAGAAGGCACGGGAACATGATGCACTATTTGGATTTGAATACATTTCCCAAAAAACTCCTCTCCCTCAGCGCGTAACATTCGATCCCGCATTTCAGGTTTCAAAACATCGCCATTGTTTCCCGTAAGTTACGGGGACATCAAAATTAAGGCGTCCGACAGGCGCCCGCTATTGAGCAAAAGTCCAGTTTGCGACAGGATCGTCCGCGTTTGGCGGGTGCGGTTCGCAGAACGCAAACGAAAAGTGAAAGAGATAGGGAGGAGGTCGATTCTGTTTCCCCTTCCCTAAACAATCACAGCGAGGTGCGGTTATGACGGTTATGAAAAGAGAAGTTCGGGCAATCTTCGGATTTTTGTTCATTCTGCTTTTGGGCGGCCTGCTGCACGCTCAGATCACGGGCGTAACGGCGGGAACGGATCTGACGGGCGGCGGCACCAGCGGCAACGTCACGTTGAATCTCGACACGACCAAAGTACCGCAACTAAAGACCGCAAATACCTTCACCGCCAACCAGACCATGACGGGCTCACTTACCGTGAGCGGAGTGGTGAGCGGTGCCAGTTTTAGTATCGGTGGCAATCGGTTCGCCTCCGGCTCATTCGCGAATGCGAACGCCTTTTTGGGATTCGCCGCCGGAAATCCAACGAGCACGGGATCAGAGAATACCGCCACCGGCACGTCGGCGCTGTTTAACAATACGACAGGAAGCGAAAATACAGCGGAGGGCATGTCCAGCCTCCTCGACAATGGTTCCGGGAACTACAACTCCGCGCTCGGTGCGAATGCCGGTGGTCTCAATAACGCGGGCTCTTACAACACGTTCCTGGGATACGCCACAAATCCGTCGACCGACCCGCTGACCAACGCGGCCGCGATTGGCGCATTTGCGAGTGTGGGCACAAGCAATGCAATGATTCTGGGAGGCACCGGGTCATTCGCTGTCACGGTTGGGATTGGGACCTCTACTCCCTATAGCGACTATGCGCTGGATGTGGACACGACCATGAACAACGGCGTGATCAACGGCGGCGTAGTGGTAAACGCGAGCGGCGGGAATCTCTATCTTGGGATGACCAAAGGCACCCACAAATTCCGTGTCGACACCAACGGCGTAGCCTACGCAGATGGCGGGTTCTATTCGAGTGGCGCCGACTTCGCCGAATCGGTCGCCGTAAGGGGCAAACGCTCTCAATACGAGCCGGGTGATGTGCTCGAGATCGACCAGAAGGCAAAACGGCATCTCACGCTTGCCAATCATCCCTACGCCACGCTGGTCGCCGGAATCTACTCCACCAAACCGGGATTGCTGGCGTCGCCGCACCCTATCGATGATGAATCATTTCAGTCGGGCGAGGTGCCGCTGGCAGTAGTCGGCATCGTCCCCTGCAAAGTCACTGCGGAAAACGGACCCATCGCCGCCGGCGACTTGTTAGTCACTTCCTCTCAAGCCGGCTATGCCATGAAGGGAACCGACCGCCGCCGTCTGGTGGGAGCCGTTGTGGGCAAGGCGCTCGAATCGTTGCCCGCGGGCAAAGGTGTAATCGAGGTCCTGGTCACGTTGCAGTAACGCGGAACTACGGGAGAAGAAAGCTCGTCTGGCGCGAGACAGCAGCATAAGAAAAAGTGAGGAGAAATTTTTATGAAGCTTGGCCTATCTATCGTCGTTCTCGGAATGTCTCTGTGGTGTTCGCAAGCGGGCGCCCAGATCACCTGCTCGTCTGGATCTGCCTGCCAGACGAATTTTGTTCCCGTGTTCACTAGCAACGGCGGCAACGCCAAAGTTGCCGACTCGATCATCCGGCAATCCGGATCGGGTGTCGTTGTCGGCGGAAATCTGTCCGCGAACGGCTTTGAGATCGGGGGCAACCTGTTCGCCTTCGGTTCCGAGTCGACCGCGAATGCATTTCTCGGCTTCGCCGGTAATTCGACGACCAATGGTTGCTGCAACACCGCTCTAGGGCAAACGGCGCTTTTCGAGAACACAACCGGATCCGCCAACAGCGCTGTAGGGCTACAGGCGCTTTACGACGACACAACCGGATACAACAACACCGCTGTGGGGTCCGGGGCGCTTTTCGTGAACGCCACTGGGAACGAAAACACCGCAATCGGCGTTGGCGCGGGTGAAAATAACACCTCCGGATCCTCCAACACATTTGTCGGCTACTTCGCGGAACCCTCTACTTCAAATCTCTCGAACGCCACCGCGATTGGCGCAGGTTCGACGGTAAATGAGAGCAATGCGCTAATTTTGGGAGGGACTGGGTCTAGCGCGGTAACTGTGGGGATCGGCACTGCATCACCATACACCGACTACGCATTGGACGTAGACACAACGGCTAGTAATGGTGTTATTAACGGAGGCGTCGTTGTAAACGCGAGCGGCGGCAACCTCTACCTCGGAATGACCAACGGCACGCACAAATTCCGAGTCGACACCAACGGCGTGGCCTACGCGGATGGCGGGTTTTATGCGAGCGGAGCCGATTTTGCCGAAGCGTTCGCAGTCCGCGGCGCCGGTTCCGAATATGAGCCGGGCGACGTGCTAGAAATTGACGAACGCGCAGACCGGCACCTTGCCCTCTCGCACCACGCCTATGCAACCACGGTCGCGGGAATTTATTCCACCAAGCCCGGCGTGCTGGCGTCGCCGCATTTAATGGACGATCCCGCTCCCGCGTCCACCGAAGTTCCCCTGGCCGTAGTCGGAGTCGTTCCGTGCAAGGTGACGGCCGAGAACGGAGCGATCGCACGCGGCGACTTACTAGTAACTTCATCCCGCGCCGGGTACGCGATGAAGGGCACGGACAGGAGTCGCATGCTCGGCGCCGTCGTCGGCAAGGCTCTGGAAGGCCTGCCTCAGGGAGACGGGGTGATTCAGGTGCTGGTCACGCTCCAATAAAACCCACCCGGACTGTCAGGTGTGATTTCTTGTTTGGCTTTGGAGCCTGAAGAATTCGGCTGGGGCATTGGAGCTTAGCCAAGGCTTCAAGGCTTCGGCACGATTTGGGCGCGATTGCGGCCAATTGCACCAAATCTGTGGCAGACGAGCAGATGAAGTCAAAACTGCTGCTTTGCCTAACCAGCTTTCTCGTGAATGGGTTGGTTTATACTGTTCTCATCTGCGGTGGGAGTAGCTCAATCGGTACAGCATCGGACTGTGGCTCCCGCGCCAACCCATTCACCTTTTCGCGCTAAACCCGAGTAAACACGCGGCTCTCAGAGAGTTACCGACGAAAGTATCCGCCCTCGTGCGAGTCGTTTTGTGCCGTTCTGTTTCATCCTTTTTCAAGCTAACGGGCAGAGTTCGGGCAGAGTTCGGGTCTGTTTAGCGGTCACGCCAGCTTCACGGGAGACGAAAAAGTGAAGCCTCGCGTCATCGCGTTTCCGGATTCCGTAATTCGTAACGAGGCCCCGAGACTCTCGGTGCTAGGCAGGCGGCGGGAAGAATAAACTCGGTCACGGGCTGTTGTGCTTTCGAGAAGCGCATGCCGATCTGCGCCGGCGCATCAGCCTTCGCTAACGATCGCAACCAACTGTTAAATAGCATATATGCCAACGATATCCACAAGCTTTCCGCATTTCCGGGCCTTTTGTGTCTCGATACGCTCAGCTCTTAGCCGCTCAGCCTCCTCAGCCTCCCAGAGTTGTACCTTGCGCTGCCTGATCAATGCGGTAATGTCGGAAATCGCCTGAAAATATGGGCTTTCACGCCGATCTGGGCTGGCGAATCAGGCATTCGTTTTCAAATCAGGCATCCGTTTAGCTATCTCCGCTAATACGTTGGCGAATGTCCACGATATCCACCAGTTTTCCGTCAGCGCGCGCCTTCTGAGTCTATTCGCGCTCCTGTTTTCGCCGCTCCGTCTCAGCCGCTTCGTGGAGTTCGCCAGACGCTGTTTCCACTCCGAAATATCCGGCAATTTTCCAGTGTTACGTGCTTCTTCGGTCTTGGTGCAACAACTCGTGGAAGTCCGCTCCACTCCGACCACCGTGGAGATCTCTTATAAAGGGAACCGGATCGCTTCCCATCTACGAAGTCGTGGTCGAGGCCAAGCCCTTACCCAGAATGAGCATCGTCCTAAGAGTCATCAGGCTCATCTGGAGGTTCTGGAGTGGCCACCCTCCAGAATGCTGAACTGGGCGCGCAGCATCGGTCCCAACACGGTCCAGAGCAGAGAACGTCCTCGCCAGAGCGCAAAGCGATAAATCAACAAATAGAGATGAATCATCCGTGGTAGCCCCTTCCCCGTATCCGTACCAGAAGTAATTCGCGCAGAAGAACAGTCCTGCCCATCGGGCGCAAGATGACGCGCCCGGTTACGCTTTCAGTCACCGACCTCGACGGAACGGATCACGAGTGCGTGGCGGAAGCTTTCGACACCAAGCACAATGTGATTATCCTTCTATACCCCATGCACGCCTTAACGACGACCACAATCATTCTCCCCACGGGCTTCAAGCAGCGTTGCACGGGTTAAGAAGGTTCTTTTAACTGCAATATCTTTTGCAGCCGCTTTTGATAAGTGCCGCGCGTTTCTCTTTATCCATCTTCGCCAGGTTCTGCAGTCTCCACCGAACGGCGGGCAGTCCTTCAGCGCCAGGCAACTTCAGGAGTTCCCAGTCAGGTTCACCGCGCTTGAGGCCTTGAACAAACTTGCGGTGATCCACAGGCATCTTCCCGACGAGCTCAGCAATCATTTGCTCACGGGCGTTCAGGAGTTCGTCGATAGTGACGGCTTCATTCGTCATGCCCTCGAACCCGCGGGCAAATTCTTCCGCGATGTCAAGACGCGTCGGCTCTAGCAATTCCGCGAAAGGACGATTGGCGCTGACCAGATAAACGATGAAGGCGCGACGCAGCTCATCACTGATCCCTTCATTGGCCAAAAGATCGCGCACGTCAAACAAGTCGCGCGGGTGCTGGCGATCCAGCGCGGCCACGATCTTGCCGGCGTAGAGATCTGGGAAAGACACGACCTGCATTTCCGCGAAGCCAAATTCTTCCTCGACCCGCGCCGCAACCGAGCGCATCTCAGGGTCGTAGGCGCATCCGCGCAAGACCGGCGTGACTTCGATTTTTATCTGCACCTCTTCCGCCCGCACGATCAATTTCGTGATCCGGGTTTCCCCTTTCGGAGCACTCCGCTCCACGACTGCGCCCGGAATACCGCGAACGATGGCATCGCCAATGCGGCGCATCGCTGCATCGATCTCCGTCAATGATTTATCGCGGTCCTCAATGGGCAGGTACGTCAGATCAAGATCGACTGAAAGCCGAGGCATGTTACGGACAAAGAGATTGATAGCCGTCCCGCCTTTCAAGGCGAAACACTTCTTCGCCGCAACAAAGGGCATGACCTTTATCAGCAGGTGCGACCTGACGGCGATAATTCTCAGCCACCGGCATCGAGTTTCTCCGGAACGGTGATATTGAACTTCCGATCGAGCTTTCCGCCGCGTACCAGCATGC
>Ga0302325_10021642_pt1 | contig 13459 bp, 7 predicted proteins | sample Palsa_T0_2_FD_201948 | JGI IMG/M metagenome (GOLD analysis project Ga0302325, IMG submission 201948) | Peat permafrost microbial communities from Stordalen Mire near Abisko, Sweden - Palsa_T0_2 | ecosystem: Environmental > Terrestrial > Soil > Palsa > Peat permafrost | place: Sweden: Abisko... | reverse complement strand
TTTGGAACACGACTCCAGGGTATGCTGTGGTTCCAAACAGGCTGCCGGAAGGACCCTTTATGAGTCCAACCGGATACCCGGCCCCCTCGTCCCCCGAAAAGTTGTACAAAGTGGTCAATGTCTGCGCCGAACTGGAAGCCGCACCAACAAGCGCGGCTAGCACTCCAACGAATATTAGCGATCCTGCTCTTTGGGTCATATTATGATCTCTCCTTGGCTTTTTTTGTTCGTTTTGATTGTGATTCGTGTAGTTCCGCTCTTTCCGGGGAAGGGCAAGTGAGCCGCCTCCCCAGGATTGCCCTCTACACTTAGTAATGCGCAAACCAGCAAAGGATTTTAGGAATTTCATAGAAGATCCTGAAGGATTGGCGGGAGGCGCCCCCACCGAGGGATCGCCGCCCGCCATGAGGTGACACCAGCGGCTCGGGCCGGTTCTCAGAGCGTGCAGTTACGTGCCATTTCCCGTCAGCGTGAGAGACTGCGGACTCCCCGGCACTGTATCGGTGATTTCGATCTTACCGCTGCGCGTACCGGTGGCCGAAGGAGTGAACGTAACTGTTATGGAACAGGTGGCTCCGGATGCCAGGGTAGCCGGGGAGACCGGACAGGTGTTGGTCTGGGCGAAATTTCCGGGATTGGCGCCGGCCATCTTGATGCTGGTGATGCCAAACGGCGTGCCGCTCGGGTTGCCAATTGTGATGGTCTGCGCGTTGCTCTTGTGGTGCACCACCTCATTCCCAAATGCGATCGTGTTCGGGAAAATGGAAATCACCGGAAGGTTGAGCAGCACGGAAACCGAGTTGGAATAGGTGTTGGCCACCGCGACATCGGCGCCGCCATCGCCATTTTATATCTGCCGTAACAAGGCCCTCGGGACCAAACGCGGCCAAATACTCGACGGCGGGCTGAAAGGTGCCGTCGCCATTCCCCAAGAGGATGGAAACCGACCCGCGAGGGCATGTGGGCCCCGGGGAGTAGCAAGCGATATCGCTCACGGCCAGATCGGGCTTTCCGTCCCCGTTGAAATCCCCGACCGTAACAGCATAGACGGTGGCGCCGGCTGGGTAGTCCACGTGGGGCTGAAAGGTGCCGTCCCCGTTGCCGAGCAGAATGGACACTGTATTGCTGCCGGCATTAAGAACCGCCAGGTCTTGTTTCCCATCCTGATTGAAGTCGGCCGCGGCGATCGAAAAAGGTTGAACGCCGACGCCGTAGCCGACTGCGGGCTGGAAGGTGCCATCGCCGTTACCCAGGAGAACGCTTACCGTGGAGTCTGTTTGTCCATTGCCATTGTCGGCAACCGCCAGATCCAGTTTGCCGTCGCCGTTGAAATCGCCGCTGACGGCCGATACAGGGAGAGACCCCGCCGCGTAGTCCGCATGGGGCTGGAAGGCGCCCGCGCCTGTGCCGAGCAACATGGAGATGGAGTTGGAACTTTGGTCGGAATTGACGGTGACCAGGTCCTGGATGCCATCCGCGCTAAAAATGCCTGCTACGATACGAGTGTCGGAGTTCGGCGTGGGATATTGCTGTTGCGCTTGAAATGTTCCGTCCCCATTGCCCAGCAATATGGAAACGGCGTTGGAACCTGTGGCTGCGACCGCTAAATCCGGCCGGTTGTCCCCGTTGAAGTCCGCGATAGCCACGCCGAATGGGACATATGCGGTGGGATAGTCGACATGCGCAGCGAACTTTCCACCGCCCTGGTTTAAGAGAATCGAAACCGAATTGCCAGCAGCATTGGTGACGGCCAGATCCGGCTCTCCATCGCCATTGAGGTCCGCTATGGCTAAATTGGACGGTGATTGCCCTGTAACGCTGTCGGCGTGGGTCTGAAATGTGCCATGGCCTTCGCCGATCAGGACCGTGACTGTGTTGGCACCGGAATTGGCGATGGCCAGGTCAGTTTTGCCGTCTCCGTTCAAATCTCCCGCGGCCAGCCCGGAGGGCGAAGGTCCCGTTCCGTAGTCTACATGCTTCTGAAATGTTCCATCGCCTTTGCCCAGCAGCACAGAGACACTGTTATCTTCGGAATTCGTCACTGCCAGATCCAGCTTGCCATCGCCGTTAAAGTCGGCGGAGACCAGCCCGTCCGGATAAGTACCGGTGCCGTAATCTACGTGTGCTTGGAAGGTCCCATCCCCGTTGCCAAGCAGCACCGAAACCGTATTAGCGCCCGCATTGGCCACGGCGACATCCGTTTTATGGTCGCCGTTGAAATCGCCAACCACCAGGGAAAGAGGAAAATCCCCAGCGACGTACTCCACCTGGGGCTTAAAGGTGCCGTCGCCATTCCCGAGCAAAATCGAAATCGTATCGCTTCCCCCATTGGCGGTCGCCAAATCGGGAATCCCGTCTCCGTTAAAGTCGCCGACGGCTACCGCTTCGGGGTCGTTGCCGGTGGCATAGGTCGTCTGTGGCTTAAAAGTGCCGTCGCCGTTGCCCAGCAAAATGGAGACCGTGTAACCATTCAGGTTGACCACCGCCAGATCCGGATGACCGTCAAGATTGAAGTCGGCTACGGCCAAGGCAGTGGAACCTGGGCCTGCGGGGTAGTTCACGGCGGGCTGGAAGGTGCCATCGCCGTTTCCCAAAAAGACGGACACTGTATCGCTGTTCAGACTGACGACGGCGAGGTCCAGGTTGTGATCGCCGTTGAAATCCGCGGTAACGATATCGACCACCGTCGCTTGTCCGGTGGGGTAATTTGTGGCAGGTTGAAACGTGCCGTCGGGGTTCCCCAGCAGAATGGAAACTGCGTTCGACCCGACGTCGGCGACGGCCACGCTCAGCGGACCGCTGGTTTGGAATGCGCCTATGGCCACGGCCACCGGCGCGCTCCCCGCAGCCAAATCGGCTCTGCCGAATACATATCTTTCGGCCGCCACAGAGAGCGACGGGTTGGCGGCATGAGCCGACGTTACGCTGGCAGGTTTGCGGCCGGCCGAACGCCCAAATCGCGTCTCCGGTGTTTGCGCCTTGCTGGCCACTGGCCCGTAGGTTACCAGGAACAACATGGCGGCGAGCAGCCCCGTTGATTTCACGCTTGTCTTCATCTTGGATCTCCTTTTGCTTTCCGGTTTGGGATACCGGCGTTTGGCATCCCACACTGGTAATGCGGAAAGCAGCGGAGGATTTTACGATTTCAGGGAAGTTCGCGCAGCATGGCCTCCGCCGCCTCCATCGCCTGGCGATGCGTGCTTAGCACGGTCGGATCGTGCACCGTATGCCAAAGAGAGACCGCCCGTCCGGCGGATTCACGGGCGTGCTGCTTATCGCCGGCCGCCCGCGAAACCGAGGCCAGCACGAAATAAGCCTTGGCGAGATGACCGATGCGCCGCTGCGATTTCGGATCGCCGTCCGCAAAGGCCTGCGCGTGAGCCAGCGCGCCATTGGCCAACGCTCGCGCGGCGCTGTAGTCGCCGGCATCGGCGTCGAGAAGGGCTAGCGCCCCTTCATCGGTGAAGACCTGCAGAGCACAACCTGGAAAACCCGACTGCGCGGCGGCACACGGGCCGGCGGTGGCCAGAGACTTCCGGTATTGCTCGGCGGCCGCGGACATCTGCCCCAAACTCTGCAGCCGCCGCCCGGCAAAATCTTGCGCAGCGGCCAACTGCACAGCGATGCTGGCCGACTTCGGATTCCCGCCAGCCACAGGTTCTATGATGGCAATGGCCTCCCGCAGCGCCGCGAGCGACTCTGACAAACCCTCCGCCGCCGGCTGCAGCATTCCCAGACGCGAAAGCGCCACCCCCAGATCATATTGCGCGGTCATATCGCGCGGATCGGCTTTGGCCAGTCCGCGCGCCAGTGCCACGGACTTTTCAGCGTACGCCCGCGCTTCCGCGTGCCGGCCTGGATTGTCCGTCCAGCCCGTTTCCAGAAGCCGGGAGTAATTGCCATACACCACGATCAGATCCCGGCGTAGCGCCATATCCTCGGGGCGCGCCTGCAGGATCTGCTCGCGTATCCGGATGGATCGGTCGTAATACTGGGCGGCCGCAGGCGGGTCGTCGCTCATTCCGGCCGCGGTCGACGCGTATGCCGATCCGAGTTGTCGTTTTACGTCCAGATCTGCCGGAAACCGGTCCACCAGATCCAACCAAATGGTGATGGCCTGGTTCGCCCGTGCGAGCGCGCCCGGGAAATCGAAGGAGTTGTGCAGCGCCCAGGAGAGGCGTTGGAGCGTCTCGGCCTCCTGTTTTGCCCACTCCAAGTTGGATGGTCCCATTTGGCCCAGCCGGTGCGCGGCCGGCAAAAGCGCCGCATAGGCCTGCGCGCCTTCGAGTGGACGACCGTTTCTAACGGTCAGCTCAGCCACGCTGCGCTCGATCTGCAGCCAGCGCAAGATTACGGCAGGATCATCCTGGCGGCGGCTATGCAGCGGCGCCAGCACTGCCTCGGCCTTGCGATAACTGCGCAGGGCCCCCTCGAAATCTTGCAGGCTGGGTCCCTCGGGATCGCCTTGGGCCGCTCCGATCTTGAGGTAGGCGGAACTCAGCAATAGCCGCATGCGATCATCCAGGCCGTGGGTCTTCTCCAAGGACTGCAGGTAACCGAGGGTGGTGGTTACCACACGCCGGCGCGCCTCGACCGCTCCGGGCAGCGCGGCAATCGCATCGTGAATATCGAACAAGGTGCGATCGGCCAGATCCAGCAGTTCGGTAAGGCGCTGTTCGGCACGGGAGCTCTCGCGCACCGCGCGGTCGCGTTGTTCATCGGCGATCCGGTGCTGCACGGTTTCGGAGAGGTGCGCGGCCTCAGCCCGGGCCCGCTCCCGCTCCGCCACGGTCCGCTGGACCTCGGCCACCTTCCGTTGCGCCTCCGCAGCCTGGCGCGCGGTTTCAGCCTGCCGGCCTTGCGAGCGCGCCATCAAGATACCCGCCACCAGGCTGGCCACCACGATGACTGCGCCCGCAAGTTCGAAGCGCCTCCTGCGAAGTAACTTCCGCGTCCGGTACGCCACGGAGTTTTGCCGCGCCCGCACGGGACGGCCGTCCAGGTGGCGGCGGATATCCTCGGCAAACTGGTCCACGGAGGAGTAGCGGCGCTCCGGTTCCTTGCGCAAGGCCATCATCACAATGTTGTCGAGGTCCCCAGCCAGGCGCCGTCCCAGACGCCTGGCGTTTGGAAGGCTGCGATCCACGGCCGCGCTGGGCCGCGGGATTTCCGTCTGGCAGACGGCGCGCTCGATCTCGGCCGGCGTAGCAGACCCCAGCCGGTGCGGCTTCGCGCAACTCAGCAGTTCATAGAGAATGGCTCCCAGGGAGTAAATATCGGCGGCCGTCGTGATCGGTTGGCCCAGAATCTGCTCCGGGCTGGCGTAGTCGGGGGTCAGAGCGGGCCGCACGGCGGTCAGCGCCGGATCGCGATCCGCTGCCATCAGTTTGGCCACACCGAAGTCCAGCAGCTTCGGAGAACCGTCCGCCGCGATTAGAATGTTGCCGGGCTTGAGATCGCGGTGCACCACCAGGCTGCGATGGGCATAGGACACCGCTTCGCACACCTTCAGGAACAGACGGCAGAGGTCCTCGACGGCAAGGCCACGGTCTCGGCACCAATTATCGATGCGGAGCCCCTCCACATAATCCATTACCAGGAACGGGCGGCCGTCCGGCGTGGTGCCGCCATCGATCAGACGCGCGATATACGGATGATCCAGACTGGCCAAAATCTGGCGTTCATGCCGGAACCGGAGCAGCAATTCCGCAGTGTCCATACCGGCTCTGATGAGCTTGAGGGCGGCCTGTTTTTGGAATTGGGCGTCGTCGCGGACCACCAGGTAGACGATTCCCATGCCGCCGCGGCCGATCTCGCGGCCCACGCGCCAGGGACCAAACCGCGCGCCAATGACCGGATCGGCGCCAAGCACCTGCTGCGCGGCCGCTTGCACCGCCAGGTCGATATTGCGATCGTGCGAATGCGTGTGATCCGCCACCAGCAGCGAATCGACATCCCGGCGGAGATCCGGATTGCCTCTGCAGGCGCTATCGAGAAAGCGATACTGTTCCGCAAGCGGCAGATCGGCCGCAGCGAAGAAGATCTCCTGAACCTTTTCCCAGTTATCGGGCATGGCTGGCTATTCTAGGTACACCTATCCTAATGGGTAATGCGTAAATTGGCGGCGGATTTTTTGGGTCAGGACTGCATAAATAGTGGGGCAGGCCCTTGGCTGGGGGACCCTCTGGGCCGGGTCCCTTGGACCCGCTTCTTGGCGGGCTGGGAGGCCGCCGCAGGCCAAGGGCCTGCCCCCACTAAGACTAAGACTAAGCCGGAGTGGATCTACGGTAGATCCACATCCAGCGCGTAAATGTCCGAATTGCTTCGAATCACCGAAGCGATCGGCGCATCGCCGGGCGCCAGGCCGCCGAGCACATACCCGGTCACATTGGATTGGAGGAGTTGCTGCGAGCTCACTACGCGTTCGATTCTCCGATTTCCGATTCGCACGCGGAATACAGGCTGATCGACGCTTACAAACACGTCCTGATAGTAGACGTATTTGCCGTCGCGGGACCAAAAGGGAGGACCTAGCCCAACGCCAGTTACCAGTGGCGTCCACTGCCGCGTGCGGAAGTCGAATAACCGGATTTGCGATCCTTCCGAGCTGGTGGCTGCAATATAGCGCGGATCGGGCGACCAGGCTGCCCGCGAAAACCCTTCCGACCCCGGCACCAATTCGGCCTTGCGGGTCTTCCAATCCATTACGTACAGCTCAGAAGCCCGGGGCGCGCCGCGAGAGAACAGCAGCGAGTTTCCGTCGGGAGACCAACTCGGTTCGTGATCGCCGAAGGGATCTGTAGTGATGCTCTCCGAAACTCCGCCGCCGGGTCCGCTGGCGTCAATTACATACACTTTTACGGGTTCGCCGGTCCAACTCCCGGAGAAGGCGATCCACCTTCCGTCAGGCGACCAGCGCGGCTTGCCCGCGCGCAAAGGTGCAGGTGTCAACAACACTCGTTCGGCGCCGTCGGGCCGGCTTCGCCAGAGGCTGTCGTCGGCAGCCACTGTGTAGGCTACCCAACGCTCATCGCGCGAATAGTCGATCCACCGGCCAGCGACGCCGGAAAGATACGTCACAAACTGCCCGCGCCTGGCGTCATAGCGCACCAATTCCCTGCGCTCCTGCCCGCCGGCGAAGAAGACTTGCCTGCCGTCCACGCTCGGAGCCAGCGACGGGAACTCCAGCGGAGTGGAGTAGATCTGAACGGGACGCCCGCCGAATACCGGCAGCCAGGCCCGGTTCGAGCGGATGGCCCAAAGGCCTACCGTACCGAACCGGTACCGAAGAAACAGGTAATACTTTCCCGACGGGATCCAGCTTCCGCCGAAATCGCTGTTAAATCCCGCACCGGACGCCGGTCCTGGCAGTACGGGATGCAGTCCGGTGCCGTCTGAGGCCACCTCCCACAGTTCGCCCTTCCCCGTATCTTGGTCATGTATACTGAGACGCAAAACGTCTGGCCCAGGTGCGGGCGCCCAGCGGATGGCGTCCGCGGTTCCGTGCCGAGTGTCCACCAGCTTGCGGCAATCCGTGCCGTCGATGTTGACCCGGAACAGGGCCGAGCCACGGGAAAAAACGATGCGCTTCCCATCCCGAGACCATGTGCCGGCGGCGCCCAGCGCATCGCCAACCCGGCGCGCAATTCCGCCCGTCACGGGAATTATCCAAAGAGGCCTGTAGTATCCGTCTCCCGGCTGGCCCGACACCAGCAGGCTGGAGCGGTCGGGCGAGATATCTAATATGTCCGGCCTAAACAGTGGCGGCGTCGCCGATACCGGCAGCGGTATTCCGCCTTTCACCGAAACCTGGCCCAACGACCACCGGCCACCCGTTTGCTCCGTGAAATAGATCCGGGAGCCGTCGGTCACGACCCCATCGGCTATGCAGACCCGGCCCGTTTGAGTAAGCTGCACCGCCTGCGACACGCGAAGGGGGCGCGCGAAAGCGCCCAGCCAATACTCCAGGGCCAGTCCGCCGGTGAGGGTGGCGGCAATCACCACACTGGCCGCCGCGGCGATCCGGTTGCGGCGGAAGAACTTGGCCGCGCGATAGGCAACTGTGTCCGGGCGCGCCATCACCGGGTGCCCGTCGAGGTGCCGCTGAATATCGCGCGCCAGCAGGCCGGCCGAGGCATAGCGCCGCTCCGGCTCCTTCCGGATGGCCATGCGGATGATGTGGTCCAGGTCGCCCGCCAGTTGCGGCCTCAACCTCGCGGGCGGCGCCGGTTCTGTTTGGCAGACCACGCTGGCAATGGCGCCCGGCGTGTAGCCGGACATCGGTTGGGCCTTCTTTCCGGTCAGCAACTCATATAAAATCAGGCCCAGCGAGTAAACATCCGCCGCGATGGAAGCCGGCTCACCGCGCACCCGCTCCGGTGAAGCGTATTCCGGCGTCATCACCAGCCGCGTCAGTGTTGGGGCCTCGTTCTCCGCGCCCGGATCCAGCAGTTTGGCAATCCCAAAATCCAGCAGCTTGGGCGTGCCGTCTTTGGTTACCAGGATGTTGCCTGGCTTCAGGTCGCGGTGTACCACCAGGTCGCGATGCGCGAACTCCACCGCTTCGCAGACCCGCAGAAACAGCCGCAACCGCTCCGCCACGCCGAGCGACTGCCGATCGCACCACGCGGTGATCGGCTCGCCCTCGATAAACTCCATCACCAGGTAGGGGACGCCCTCGGGCGTGGAGCCGCCATCCAGCAGACGGGCGATGTTGGGGTGCGACAGCCGGGCCAGGATCTGGCGTTCCTGCCGGAATCGCCGCAAGGTGTCCGGCGACTCGGCCGCCACGCGCACCAGTTTGATGGCTACCTGCTGGCGAAACTCGGCATCGTCGCGCGAAGCACGGTAGACCGCGCCCATGCCGCCGTGACCGGCGATGGCTTCCACTCTGTAAGGTCCGAGGCGCGTGCCGATCAACCGCTGATCGGGGTCGGGCTCCTTCGCCGCATCCACCGCCGCCGAGGCTATCGCCGCATCGGCCGATACGATTCCTTCGCCGGAATACTCCAGCAGGGACGCCACCTCTCGTCGGAGGTCCTGGTCCGGGCATTCATGCTGGAGGTAATGCGAGAGCTCTTCAGGCCGCAACTCGGCAGCGCCCATGAAGAGCCGTTTCACTTCCGCCCACTGCTCCGGGTTCAGTTCGGCCATGCCGCCCTCCCGGCCGGCTCACTAGAGCGCACCACCGGTTGCCGTCACCAATCATATAACGAAACGCGTGCCCACCAGGAATGAGAAAGCAATATCGTTCCCGTGCGGCGTAAGTCCTGGCGCGTGCTCAGCTCGCCGCCGTCGACTGCGAACCGGGCGCGGGTTGATCCATTTCCCGCTGCAGCCAAGCTTCGGCCAGCCGCAGTTGGCGGCGCACCACGTTGATCTCCAGGTTTAGCGTAGCGCTGGATTCCTCGGCCGTCAGGCCGCCGAAATACCGCATCTCCACCAACCGGGCAAGCAGCGGATCCTTCTCTGCTAGAGCGGCCAGCGCATCGTCGAGGGCTATCAGGATAGAGGGGCGCTCCACGCCGCCGTCGCGCTCTTCATCGATGGCAAACTTCTGCTGCCCTCCGCCGCGTTTGGCGGCATTGTGTTCGCGGGCATGATCGACCAGGATTCTGCGCATGGCGTGGGCCGCGATGGCCAGAAAATGGGCCCGGTCTTGATAGCCCGCCCGCTCCTTACCCACCATCCGTACGTAGACTTCGTGCACCAGCGCGGTGGGTTGCAAGGTATGGCCTGGGCGCTCGCGCCTGAGCTGGCCTTCGGCGATTCGGCGCAGTTCCTCATACACCAGCGGAACGAGGCGGTCGAGAGCCCCCTGATCGCCAGCGGCAAGATCCCGCAGCAAAAGAGTGACCGTGCGCGCGTCAGCCATCGGCAGATACCGGTTTGCCTTCAGCATAACAGGTGGGCGGCGAGACGCGGAGCCCAAAAAGGACGCCGAGCGGCAGAAAAAGATCGTTGCAAATTACAGGAATATCTTTCTCCGATTTTCCGCATTACGGGTGTATGGATTTGAGTCCATCCGAACTGCCGCGCCGGATGCGGGAAGGGTAAGTAGTCGGACAGTCTCCGGCACCCGGAAGTGGCAGCACTAAACACAAAAGGAGAATCTCTTTATGACGACGAAAGTATCGCAATGGCAAAGGATCGCACTGCTCGCAGCCGGTATCTCGGCGAGCATGGTCTCCGTGGCCTGGGGTGGAACTGCGCCCCTCTATCAAACGCATTGGGATGGATCGGTCTGGCAATATACGGGGGCGCCTTGCAACGGAGGTTTTTGTCCCGGCTGGACACAACTCGACAGCAACCCGGCAACGACGCAACTTGCCGCCGCCGGAGGCCAGCTCTACCAGCTCCACTACTGGGACGGCTCGATGTGGATGTACACCGGCCAACCCTGCACCCCCAGCGCTTGTGCTGGTTGGGTGCAGATATATTACTATCTTTCGGACACGCCCTCAGGCATGTGGAGCCCTCAGATAATGGTAGCCGCGAATGGCATACTTGTCCAAGAGCAAGAAAACACATCGCTGTGGCAGTTTACTGGCCGGGCCTGCAACAGCAACGGTACCTCTTGTCCCGGCTGGATAGAACTCGACGATGCCGTCGCCGATAATTTTGTTGTAGGCGCAGCCGGTTTGCTTGAGCAACGCGACGACAACTCGCTCTGGCTGTATACCGGACCACCTTGCACGGGAAGTTCCTGCCCCGGCTGGAGGCAAATTGACGGCAATCCAAATACCCTCGACGTCAAATGTCAATGGCAAATCGTAGACTGCACCATGGCCTCAGGGGTAACGTGGGCCTATCAGTTGTGGAGCAATGGCGCGATCTGGCAGTATATTGGGCCGGAATGCGACCCGACCTGTAGGGGCTGGCGGGAAATGGACAACAACCCGAATACTAAGCAAATCACCGCCGGGAACTCTTTGTACGAGATACACAACGACGGCTCGATTTGGCAGTCCACCGGGACACCTTGCAACGGGGGTTATTGTGCAGGCTGGTGGCAGATCGATAACAATTCAGCCTCCAACTATATTGTTGCCGGGCCCAACACTGTCTATCAGGCGCACACCGATGGCTCGATTTGGCAGTATGTCGGGCCAATTTGCAATGGGCCTGTTTGTTCGGGCTGGATCGAATTGGATAACAACTCGGAGACCTCTTCGATCGTGCCCGGTTTCTAGGCGGGCGCTGCCAGTGGTAAGGGATTTCGCAATCGTAATCCGAGTGGCGACTCCCCGCGGGTGCTCCCCGCCGGCGGGCGGCACCGTATCGCTGGCGGTTACGGCTCCGGCAGATCACGACTTCGGGAAGCTTCGCCGTCTCGGTGGACTGGGGCGCTTTCGCGCACGGGCAATGGCACGGTGACGCTGTTGCGTGCCCGCCAACAATAGCGAGGGCTGGCAGTATTCCTCGGTGCAGATCGGGCCCCAGAGCGTTCAGATCCAGCAGTCGATCCTTGCGTTTACACGAATCGCTCCGCAATCGCTCAGCGATGCGGCGGCGTCGGGAACCATGACCGTCACGGCCAACCTGGTGGGATGCAGTTGGTCGGTTAGCTCGAATGAATACCGCTTACCGTAGGGGGGCAAGGAGTCGGCTCCGACGTTCCCGTATACTGTACAGCAAAGTACCAGCGGCCAGCCGCGTAAGACGAATGACTCTGGATGGGCAGTAGCGCGCTCTTACTGGCATGCGCCTGTGGCAAGCGATGTTAACGGGCTGCCGCAGGCGCACTGGCGGCGCCGGATTTTGCATTTGGCGGGTACTTCTTCAGAACTTTCGCAATCATATCGTCGATCTTGCCTTCCACCTTCTCGGCGTTGCCCTTATCCACGGTGGCGACAGCTTGCCAAACCAACGAATGGGTGGCGTCGTCGCGGAGATCGATGGTTATAGTGCCTTCGGCGAACGGCTCTTTAGAGACGAGCTTGACCCGATTGACATACTGTGCCGTCGTCGTTCTCTGCATTCCCCGTGTGACAAATTGGTATCCCACGACGAGATCGGCCGTCCCAGATCCGGCGACCATCTCCAGCCCCCGGGCGGTGAGGTCGTGTTCGATGTCGAATTCGATTCGTTTCTGGATCAACTCGAGATTGAGCTGCGAGTTCTTGCTGCTGAACAGGTTGTGACTGATGACGAAGGTATGGTAGTTGGCGAATTTTGCCGCCGGGTCGAATTGGAGCGATACCTTCTGGGCATGCGCGCTCGTGGCCGCGAGAGACGCGAATAGCAGGATGGAGACGCGGATTGTCATTTTGAGTCCTTATTATACGCTCATCCGGTTTCCCCACTGGATAGTGACTTTGAAACACCATCCGTTTAATTTTTCAAACAAAAAAGAGCCGCATAGTTAGAGGGAGGCGGGAAGTTTCCAAACGACCTGAACGGGTACCGCTGTGATGGCGCTACGTTCATCCCCAAAATTAGTTACCCGTCTTTTCCGTACTCTCCTTGGAGCCGGTGAACTTCGAACGGACCGCCCGGGCGAACTTGGCAAGTGGTCCACGGCCGCTATCCGGGCGGCCAGCTTCGCGAGCCGCCTCGATCCAACTCTCCGGTCGCGCCACTGCACACAGTGAAGACCCGCAGCGCCTACGCCGCCGAGGGCAACTGGCCAGTCCCGCCGATTTAGCGGGACGGCGCAAGATCGCAGCCAGTCAAACAGTCCATACACTTCGCCGACCTCCCCGCCTCTCGTGTCACACGACGTGTGACAACCTTGTCGCCCGCTGCCGGCATTCGTATTTCACCAACAGGCACATCTCCCAATAATTGCAATCACTTATGTCCGCCTTTGGTATGGCACCCACAATGCTCCCAGAAAGACCGGGAGACCCAAATGAAATTCGAACGGGATTCAAATAACGCTATCGGAAGAGAGCGCGAGACGTTTACGCCGGATAGTTCCTGCGGCACCGAATGCAAGCCGGCGCCGGAACACTCAGTTTGGGGCGACATCCGCCGGGCCAAGGCGGATTCGGTTCTGCGCCACGGCCTGCGTCTGGCAACGATGGCGATTTTCGTTGCTGGCGGCTTGGCCATGGCCGGCTCCAAAATCTCCAACGACCTCCGCCAGAAACTGAGCGCCGGCGGAAGCACCGAAGTCATCGTGCAATTCAACCACATACCGACCGACGACGATCTGAAACCGTTCGCGGCGCACCAGATCCTTCGACGATTCCGTCACATCAAGGCCGTCCACCTGCTTCTGTCGCCGGCTGAAATGCGGGAGCTGCAGCTCAATCCTCTGGTCACTTACATGTCTCCCAACCGGGCGGTGTCCGGCACCCTCGATGTCACCACTAAGACGGTAGGCGCCAATGCAGCCTGGCAGTCCGGGTGGAACGGCACCGGAATCGGCGTGGCGGTAATCGACAGCGGCATCTACCCGCACGACGACCTCAAGACCGCCTCCGGCACCGGCTCCCGTATCGTCTACACCAAG
>Ga0302325_10021641_pt1 | contig 13459 bp, 11 predicted proteins | sample Palsa_T0_2_FD_201948 | JGI IMG/M metagenome (GOLD analysis project Ga0302325, IMG submission 201948) | Peat permafrost microbial communities from Stordalen Mire near Abisko, Sweden - Palsa_T0_2 | ecosystem: Environmental > Terrestrial > Soil > Palsa > Peat permafrost | place: Sweden: Abisko... | reverse complement strand
GAACTCCTGGAGAATCCTGCTCCCGGCGGTTATCTGCAATACCTGCGCCTCAAGCTACGCGGTGTCCTCGATAACCTCGGTCCGGCCAAAGTCCAAAAATCTACGTTTTCAGATGATCGCTAACACGCGGAAGCCCGCCTACGCATAAACCGCGTGGAATAGTTGCGGCGCGTTCGTGAATGAGTGGCGCATCGTGGTGGGCCACCGTGGCCCCATGTATACATTTACTAGATCGAGGGGCGGCCCCCATGGCGCGGCGATCGTGCTACCCTGCGAGCCGTCCCACATCGGATAGTAGTCGTCGATGAGCCTGCGCTTCCTGTGCCGCCCCGCGTCGAGGTTCATCCCGCCTTGTATAGTGCGGCTCCGAGTCCGCCACAAGAGAGGCCCGACGACACGGAAGCGGCCAACACACTGGCGATTCTCGACTACTGGGCCGGTGCGCGACGGAGGTGATCTCGCAGCCAGTTACACGATGTAGGCCCCCCGGATGTTGAGGACGACCAGCCATCCTAGAGAGCCTGGTGGGCTGCGATCGATGGTCTTTTTCCAGTGCGGTGCGGCTGTGTGAGGCGAAGAACGGACGAAGATCCGAGGGCCTCATTCGGGACCGGCGACCGCACAATGCAACTCAGCAATGTTGTAACGACATCCTTTGACCTGTTGATTTCATATTGCGAGGCCAAGACTCCGGCGGCTTTCCGGTGACGGCGAAGTATTTACGTATCACTTACCTGGTTCGTCAACATACCAGCAGAGCTCGCCAAAACAGGCGAGTTCCCGAATCTGTTTGTGACGTTCGCTCATTCGCGCGGGATCTCACGCTACAGATGCGCTACTCACCTAAGCTGTTAAATGCCGGCGTACCACGCGTGACCACCTCCTGGAGACGCTGAAAGCCCTTGCCGAACCGTTTCAGGCTATCGGTTACGGTGAGGCTGGTGATGTGTTTGATGCTCTTATAGCCGAGTTGCCGGGGAACACGCAGACGAAGAGGTCCGCCGAACGTGACGAGAAGGTCGCCGTTGCATCAATCATGTCGATGCACTCCCACCAGTCGGGTTGAATCGCACGGTAGATAACCTACCGGGCCTGGCGGAGGTTCCCCACAATGTCCAGGATGAGAGAGAGGCATTCCTCTCCATTCGGCTATGTGGGACCAGCCCTCATCGCACGCCAGATGAGTGATTTGGCGGCGCCACGGAAAGCTCTTGAGATCACCAAGAAAGAGCGGGTGGGCGAACAGTCCATCAACGGCGAGGCGCTAGCCAGCACAGGTTCCCTCCTGAAGGCGCTTGAACGCTCCGCCTAGTGGAGCGACTTCGTTTGGGAACGGAACTTTCGAAATCTGGCTCGGTAGGAACTCCCGCGCCAAGGAGTGGCGAGTCAACAACCGCTGCGCCGCCTAGGTCAGCGTTTCGCCCGCGCCGTAGAGGCTTCCGTAGAGGCCGCCACCATCGCGCGGAACGAGTCCACAACGCTGCCCGAGCCTCCTAGCCACCGCGACCCCGGAGGGCGCCCGCAATCGCTGCCAAACCAGTGGTGATGAGTTTGCGTCGTGAGATCGTTCTCATGTTTGCTCCCTATCCGTGGTGGGGCGACCGGTGATCATCGCTCGCATCCGTTTTCGGAATCCGGCAAGACAAACCATAACTACATGAGTCAAGAGGAAAAGGACGAGGAATACAGAGACGAAGAAGTGTATGGTGCGCGCGGATTGCTGGCCGCCCAAGATAGTAACCACGGCCGGAATGGCGGACGCAATGGCCGGGGACATCGCCAGGCCCGTCCAGATTACCAACGGAAACAGAACGAAAATGACGAGCAGATACGTCAGCCGCTGAAGCACGTTATACGACCAGGCTCCTTCCTCACTCGCCCGCCGGAAGCGCAAATGTTGGGCGATTACAATCCAGAGCCTCTTCTGCGAGAGGTCGCTGCGAGCGGGAAGCAGATTCTGCCGGAAATGTCCATTGAACAATCCGAAGACTACGTAAAGTAAGCCGGTCAATACAACGATCCATGCGGATTGGAAGTGGAGATAGCGGCTCCATCCGTTCTGGTCGGGAAGCACGTAGCCGTAGCCGGTGGGGACGGAGGATCTGGATGCTGGAATCGGTAGTTTGAACAATGGAGTAGTTAGTGCGTTGCCGGATTCACCCCAATAGAAGCGCGGGTGAGAAATGAGAATTTCAACTCCACTGACGAGCAGGGCCAGGAAGGATAAGGTGGTGATCCAGTGAGTGACGCGTACGAGAGCAGAGTGCCGTGAACGAACTGTCGCGGCTCGCACGGCCGAAGAAGAAGTCGGGGTCCAAACGGAATCGGCCATCTGCGAAATTGTACCAAACTGGGGCACGTGTTGTGCACGCGAGGAGGGGACGCGGGAGCAAGATCGAGTGCATTGCGCGGTCCGCGCCGCCGTGCTAGTCTAGGGCCCGATTGAATCGGGTTGACACTTGCCCCGGACCGATGAAGTTGATGAAAGCAGCTGGGCCGCCGATTGTGACCGAAGTGCCACCGAGCGAGGTGGGGGTGTTCACGCCGTTAAAATCCAGGCGCGTGTCAACGGCGAGGTTCGATCTGTAGATTCTCAATCAGCCACGCGAGAATTCGACCACATTCGGAGATCGCGGTTATGCAGTCCACCGGCGGAATCCAGCTGCCCCGGGATGGTCGAAAAGCAGCCCGTTTGTCGGGCAGTGGGATTCGGCGCCACGGTTTGCCATACGTTGGTGAAAGAGTTCTCCTGATTGACCCAAAAAAAAGCGGGTTCTCGGCCTAGACTAGCTATCGGTGGCAGGATTGTAGCTTTCGACGGTCGTGAGGCGGTTGTTGCTGGTGGATCCCCAGATCAGGACCTTCGGCCAGTGCATCGGTCGATCGAACAGTCGGCCCCGGAATGACGCAACCACCTATCGAACTGTACGTAGCGATAATCTGGGTGGCTGAGTGAATTGGGAACAGGCGATATAATGAAACTTCTTTCGCCGTTCTTAACTTGGGGAATGGATGCCGGTCGCCCGATCGTCCGGCCGACGAGAAGAGTCCTGCGAGGGTAGCCCGTAATGGCCGATAACGCCAAATCCCAAATTCGCAAGTTGGGCCAGCTCGACGGAATCGAGTGGCATAAATTAGACCCTTTGCAGCGCGTGCTTCTCGTCACCGACGGTACTGTGACCGCGATTCTCGAGGCTGCTTTCCTGGAAAGTATTCAGGTCGTCAAACTCACCCAAGAGGTAGTGAAAGCTACCCGATCGCACGTGCTGCTCCAATCGTCTCCAGAAGAGGCTATCGTCGAGCGGCGGGTTCTGCTGCGCGGCGTCACTACCGGCAGAAATTACGTTTATGCGGAGTCGCTGATTGCCGTGAATCGAATGGGGCCGGCGTTTTGCAGGCTGCTCTTTGATTCGGATACGCCGCTGGGCCAGCTCTGGCTCGACCAGAAGTTGGAGACGTACAAGGAAATGGTAGAAATGCGTGGCGCCGCGGGCGGCCCCGGGGCCGAATACTTCGAGTGCGGTGGTTCAGAGATTCTGATTCGCAAGTATCGCGTCTACTCCGGCGGCATTCCGGTGATGGTCATCAGCGAACACTTTCCCCGGAAGTTCCCGCCGGCAGCCGAGAGCTGACGCGGCGGTCTGATCCAAAGCCCCGCCATGGACGTTTGTTTTAGGATGAACCGCCGGCCGTCGAAGCCTGGCCGCCATCTGCATAAAGCGTGTTGAAGGTTATGATTTCGTGGCGCACGCCTTCCGTCGCGTTTCATCAAGCGCCGTGTAAGGACCGATATGGCTGCACGAATCCTCGATCGTAAACTACTTACTCTTGCCGCGTACGAAATCAGACGCAGCATCGATACCGCGTTCCTTCTTTATGCGATGGAACTCCTCAAGAGCGTCCCCTACTGCTTTCCGCCTCGCGCCGACCTCCACTGGCGTACTAGCGGCGGCCTGCTTTTCTTTTATGTGCCGGTCGATTTCACGGTTCTTTGCGATACGGTCTGCGAGTCTCTCGGCTGCGCTCATCTCGTTGTAGGGTTTGCTCATGTGGGGAGTAGGTTCCTTCGGGCGTCCTGGTATGCGGCCGTTCTAATTGAAGCTAGCGGATTCGGCGATATTTTCCATTTCTGCTGCCGGATGGCGGCGGCGACGCTGGGAGCCATCTGCTCGGGCATGCCCACTACATCCAGGACAAAAGTGCGGAATTCCGGAGAATCGTCCAGCAGATTGCTGGCGACCTCAATTTCCGCATAAAAGGGCGGCTTTCGTCCACTACGGGCTGGCGCGTAATCCTTCGGAGGGGCTACCGTTGGGCCACGGTCCGCCCCAAATTGCTTTCTTGGGTTCTTGCTCTTGCCGAATTTCAACACTAAACTCCTGCTTATAGTTTAGCGCGGCTGTTCAGGCCGGCCCGTATGGGTTCGTTTTCGGGTCGCCGCTCACGCGCTGGATGGCAAACAAGCCCAGGCGGGGCGGGGTTTGAACCCATAAAACCGAGAAAGCCTGTAACGCGATATTACGGTATTGATAGATGCGATCTGCTTGTCGACGTCTGCCATTTGCGCTTGAAGCTTCAGCAGTCGAATGGGCAAGAGCGCCGGAGAAGCCTCGTCTGGAGCCGGATGACCGCTCGGTGGGATCTAAGAAGCGTTGGACCGAGTCCGGTGGCCTAGATGATAAGCACGTCGCCTACAGAGGCTGGCGCGGACGGCGAGACAAGGAGCCCGGTGTTGTTGTCGATGATCACTGGCTCGCCGGCGTCAGTGGTGAAGATTGCAGCGGCGAACGTCGCCAAAGTGACGACTTGGGCGACCCCGGCGATCCCGTTGTATACCGGCGTGACGAGGGCATGGCTTTGGCCGTACAGCTCGATCGGGACCTGTGCCACAACTTGCGTTGGCCTTACGTAGAACAATGGCGCGGGAGTTGCATTGAAGAAAACTTGAGTACCGCCAAGAGTAGCGGGAAGCCGCACAGAAGAAGGAAAACTCTGCGGCCCGAAGTCGGACCCAAAAATCGCGACCATCGAACCAGGAGAAACTGGTCCCGTTGCAAAACCGGCGTGGTTCACGATGCCGCCGAGCACTGATCACGGCGCGCTTGGGTTTTCCGGAGATACGCTGGTGGTTACGAAGCCGCTGGCCCCGACGCCGCCGCCCGAATTAGCCAACAACAGCCTGATCGCCCCGACCGGGACGGTAAAGCTCTTCACGACTGAGTTTGTGGTGAGCCCGCCGCCGATATAAAAAGATTGTTGCAGGAGCGGTTCTACCGTCTCCTCAGTATCGAGGGGCTCAAGGCCTGGCGGCGTCTGCGTGGGGTCTATGGTGTCGCCCAAAAATACACCGTCCAACCCAGACGCTGGGGGGAGGCCCGAGAGCCCAAAAGCAGCATGCCCGGAAGATGACCCGCCTTCGGAGACTGCTTCCACGGCAAGGATATGAAAGTTTTGTCCCGCCGGAAGTTAGCTTGGTTTGGCCGTGCAGGCTTGCAACAATGCGAACACAAGCGGCAAACGCGAGCCACCTTTTCGATCCGTCTCACGATGCTTTTGCAGAACGTTCGGTTTCCACTCCCTGTCCGATGGACCGCAAAAATGGGGCTGCGGCCCAAATCCTGAGCTTCACAGACCGCCTACCTTAATCTTGCGGTAATCAATCTTGCGGTCATCGCATTTACGTCCACGTGCGCCCTGGTTTAGAGTGCTAAACCCCTTCAGTGTTTCAGGTACCGTGATACCGCCGATAAGGCCGATAAGATGGACGAGATTTTTGGCGTCAGTAGGTCAGGGTAGAGTAAAGACAATCACGAGCCGCGCGAATTCGAATGATTGATTTTACCGGTGTGCCCGCGCGATGGGCAACGAAATCTTGTATCCCGCATTGCATTACCGATCCGGCAATCTCGAACGGGAGATGGCCAGACGGCGGCCGGCGATCGTTGGGCCGCCTTAGTTGCCCACCGCGAGATACAAGGTCTGCGTTCCGGCCACGCCGGCGACCGTGAATGTCAACGGTATGGCGCCGCTCGAAGCGTTGGACGGCACCATAATATTGAATTGGTAGAGGCCTGTGTAATTCGGGGCCAATCCGTGATAAGGCGCGGCGGCAGGGGTCCCGCCCACGGATATCTCAAACGATGCTAGCGTGCTGGCTTGCTCTGCAAGCTGGCCAGCCGGGATGTTCGGCGTGACGGGGCCAAAACCCACTCCGTAGAGGACAATTGTGTCGCCCGGTTTGGCCGGCTGCGAACTGAGGCCGGCAACGGCGCCCGCTGGGAGCACGTAGTCGCCGTTGGTGGAGATCGCCACCGCATACTGCGTGCCGTTGACCTTGAACGACGCCGGGGCAAGCAGTCCGGGCTCAACAGCGTTGACAGTCAGAGTGACCGGAGCGCTGGTACCGGCTACCGTTGTGACAGTGATCTGCTGCGCCCCAGTTGCGACATTCGACGGCACCAGGGCATTGACCTGCCCTGGACTGATGTAATCGATGAAGGCGGCCTGCCCGCCGATAGTTACGGAAGTGCCGTCGAGCGAGGTGGGCGCATTCACGCCGCTAAAGTCGGAGGCCGCCCATGATCGTGTATCAACAGCGAGGTTCGACCCGTAGATCTCGATCCAAGTGCCGGGCGATACGGATTTGAATTCCCCGAAGGCACTCGCGCTCACTACTCCGCCGATGCTGATCACGGGGACCAGGTTCGTAGGGGCCGCCACGCCAGCAATCTCCCGCACCCGGTTGTTGGCCACGTCGCCTACATACAGCTTTCCCGCGTTGTCTAGCGTTATAGCAAACGGACCGTTGAATTCCGCCTGCAGGGGCGCGCCACCGTCGCCCGCATAGCCCGGCGTTCCCGTTCCCGCCACAGTCGTGATAACGCCTCCACTTACTTTGCGGATCCTCTGGTTCACCGTGTCCACAATAAACAGCGCGCCGGAAGAATCCACCACGATCCCACCCGGGTAGTTCAGGCTGGCCGACGTTGCCGCTCCTCCGTCGCCCACATATGCAATATTCCCGTTCCCCGCCACCGTCGTAATAGTCCCGCTGCTGGCATCGATCCGCCGGATGCGCTGGTTGAACTGGTCCGTCACGTATAGGTTCCCCGAGACATCCACCGCCGCCGCCGTCGGATTGTTCATCTCCGCCTGCGTGGCTGGTCCTCCATCCCCGGAGAAGCCTTGTACAGTGCCCGCATAGGTCGTGATTGTGCCGCTCCCGTCCACTTTGCGTATGCGAAACGCACCCTGGTCCACGATGAACAGGTTGCCGCTGCTATCCACCGCGCAGCGAATTGGAATCACCATACCCGCGGCCGTGGCAGGACCGCCGTCCCCGCTACTCACTCCCGATCCGTTCCCCGCTACCGTCGTAATGGTCCCGGAGGTCGAGATTTCGCGCACTCTCCCGTTGCCCTCGTCGTTCACGTAAATGCTGCCCGAGGGCGCCACGCATACTCCCAGCGGCCCGTTGAGCTCTGCCGCCGCTGCCTGGCCGCCATCCCCGCTGTATCCGGCGACGCCCGTTCCCGCGAATGTCGTGATCACGCCGTTCGTGTCGACCTTGCGCACCCGGTTATTGTTCTGGTCGGCCAGGTAGATGTTCCCGGCCGCGTCCGCCGCCAGTCCCACGACGCGGTTGATCTCCGCCTGAGTAGCCTGTCCTCCGTCCCCTGAAAATCCGGCCGTTCCGTTTCCGGCAAAAGTGCTAATCGTCTGTCCGGACGCAATAGCTGCCGTCAATAGCGGCAACCAGAGTCTCATGTGCACTCCAGTTTTCCGCCGATCTAGAATCATGCAACTAGTATAGGCGACTCCTACTGTGCGGCCGTCTAAACAGGATTACTTGAGCGCTGCGAGGGCGATGTCGGAGTAACCGGACTTGCCGGATGCGTTCGTAGCGCGGATCCGATAGGCCGCGGTCTTCAACGTCGACAACCCCGTATCTTCGTAACTGGCGGCGTTTCCAGGAATGGTCTTGAGCTCCGCCCACTGCTTTTGGTTGTCAGCGCGGCGCTCGATGATGATATGGCCGGCGGCATCGGTTGTCCGCCGCCAGGAAAGCTTCGCACTATGCTCGATGACTTCGACGCGCAGGCCGCCCGGAATCTCGGGTAATACTTTCCAATCGAAGTAATCCGCATCGGCAATGGCCATGATACTGTCGCGTACGGGAACCTTCCGGAGAGTGGACGGGCCATCCCAGCTCAGAGGCGAAATCGTATCGGCATCCAGATCGATGAGCACGGGGTGCCGGATTCCGCTGTTCTCCACGGACAGGTCCAGGTGGACCGGCTCGAACGGATGTTTGGGATGGGTGCGCTCGGCGAGCCAGTAAGCCACAAGCGCTTTGCCGCCTCTGGAGCGGAAGCCATAGGCATAGAACGGCGCCCGGCTCGCGGCCTCCAGTGCTGCACGATCCACAACCGTCGCCTGAATGGAAGGATCACGGCGCGTATCTCCGAACAGAGCGTTCGTGCGCGCGATGGTGTGGAACACCGGCCGGGGCTCGAAGTCACCGGATTGATGCATCATGCCGTGAATGATGCCGAAGTTGTCGCCCTCGCTCGTGCTGGTGTCGTTAATCAACTCCCACAGAAACGTCGGAACGCCGGCCGCCCAGTTATAAACCATGGTTCGAGGGACATACTTGGCCTGAATGGCTTCATTCATGTCCGTGGAAAATGTAGGTAGCGAGTTGTACTCATCATCCCAAAACTCAATCTCCGGCTTGATGCCGGGATAGGAGCTCACTACTTTGCGCAAGGCAATCGTGGAGTTGGCTCCGAAAGCGCCGGAATCCATGGTCTCCGGGGGCGCGTTGGAAACATAGCCGCCGGGATATGTGTGGTAGGCAAACACGTCGATCATGGAAGCGCACTGGCAGGCTTCCAAAGCGCGGTGAGCAAAATCAGTATCCAAGCTCGCTTGTCCTCCGTAAACGATCTTCGCCACTGCATCGGTCTCGTGCACGGCCTTCACGAAAGCCCCCAGAAGACGGCCGTATTCCTCTGGATTCGCATTGAGGTTCCAGTAGCTACCGTCCTCTTCATTCCAGAGTGAATAGTATGGCACGCGACCCCGGAAATGATTCACCATCCATTTGGTGTAACGCAGAAAGGCCGCAATCTGCTTCGGCGTCTTAGGCGGCCAGAAGATAGAATAGAGGCCGAGATCGCGATTATGCACGGAGGCCGGAGTGGGAATGATGGAGCGGGGCAGAACGCCCGCCGGTGAAGTATAAATTGGATTGCCATAGAGGAGCTGCAATTCGACGATGGTTCCATTGTCCACCAGCGAATCGACATAGGTATCGACTTCGGGCTTGAGCCCCAGCTTGCCTTTCTCGTGTTCCACCCAGTCCCAACCCGTTATGTCGGAAGTATCTTCGTACTGCCCGATGCGCACATATTTGATCCCGGCATCGAACATGCGGGTCCACCAGCGCTCGGTCGTCGGCAGATAAGGCAGGCGCGGCAACGAAGTGTTCACGCCCCCCGGGCCGTGCTCCATTTGAGAGGATCTTCTCGGCGGAATGTGGTCGGCGGCGCGAAGCACGCAAAGACTCGAAAACGTTACCGTAGCGGCCAACAAACCTGCGATCATCGCTCTACTGGGAATTAGCATTCTGGACTCTGTGGTTCTGGGCGGTACATGCGAGTCCATCAGTATAAACTAAACCGCCATTCTTAGGCGGCAACAGCAGGCATCCCACAAGCGCCCGTGGCAAAGCGGTTAGAATATAACTTTCCAAGCCATGCTTGAAAAGCAATTGTCGGATCTCACATCCGGCGCGCTGGCCCGCATTCTGGCAGCCGGTTCGCCACAGGAACTGGAAACCGCTCGCATCGAGGCGCTTGGCCGCAAAGGATCGCTGGCCCAGATCAGCAAAGAGATGGGCAAAGTTGCGCCCGAAGAGCGCGCGTACATCGGCAAGCTGCTCAACGCCGCCAAGCTGGAGATGGAAGCGGCGCACGAATCCCGGCAGCAACAGTTCGCCGCAGCCGCCCTGCGAGCCCGCCTGGATGCCGAGTGGGTGGATCTGACGCTGCCCGCACCGGGCCCGCGGATGGGCCATCTCCACCCCATCACGCAGATTCAGACGGAAATCGAAGACCTGTTCACCTCGCTCGGCTTCACCGTTCTTGACGGGCCCGAAGTGGAAACCGAATACTACAATTTCGACGCGCTGAACATTCCGGCGGACCACCCCGCGCGCGACATGCAGGATACCTTCTGGCTCACGGATGGCAATCTGCTGCGTACCCACACTTCGCCGGTTCAGGTGCGCGGCATGGAACGCCTGGGCCCGCCGTTGCGCATGATCGCTCCGGGTCGCACCTTTCGCAACGAAAACGTGGACGCGTCGCACGAACACACGTTTTATCAGCTCGAAGGCATGATGGTGGATCGGGATATTTCAGTGGCCCATCTGATCTATTTCATGAAGACGCTGCTCACCGCCATCTTTCGGCGTGAAATGACGGTACGCTTGCGGCCGGGCTACTTCCCGTTCGTCGAGCCCGGTTTCGAGCTCGACATTAAATGCATGATCTGTGGCGGCGCCGGCTGCGCGGTGTGCAAGCAAAGCGGCTGGGTGGAGTTGCTGCCCTGCGGGCTGGTGAATCCGAACGTGCTGCGAATGAGCGGCATCGATCCCGAACAATGGAACGGTTTCGCCTTCGGCCTGGGACTGACGCGCCTGGCGATGATGCGCTTCGGTATCGACGACATACGCCTGCTGCAAGGCGGCGATCTGCGTTTTCTACAGCAGTTTTAATCGGACTCTGCCTTGAAATTCTCCTATAACTGGATTCGCGAATTCGTCCCGGAGCTGGATACGCCGGCCCTCCAGCTCGAGCGTCTCATCACCGTGCGCACGGCCGAATGTGAGGGCATCGAGCCCACGGGCGCGTCTCTTGAAAAAGCCTGCGCGGCGCGCATCGAGTCCGTCGAGCCCATTCCGGGCAGCCCCAATGTGAAGGCCGTCGTCCACACCGGGCGCTATGGCGACAAAGTGGTTGTATGCGGCGCACCCAACTGCCGTCCCGGCATGGTCAGCGCGTATGTGCCCATCGGCAGCAAGGTCATCCACGGGATAGAGAGCGACGGCATGCTGGCCAGCGGCGCCGAGCTGGGCTTGAACCGCGACACCGCCGGCATCCTGGAATTCGACAGCCAGGTGGGCGCGCCTTTGCCGGGCTGCGTTCCCGACTGGATCATCGAGATCGACAACAAGTCCATCACCCACCGCCCGGATCTGTGGGGCCACTTCGGGATGGCGCGCGAAGTTGCCGCCATCGTGCGGCGGCCGCTGTGCGACCCGGTGAAGCCGGATTTTGTTCCACTTGACGCGGCGGTTATCAACGTAGACATCGAAGACCTGGATCTGTGCCCGCGCTACAGTGCGCTTGTATTCGAAAACGTCACCATAAAACCGTCGCCGCTGTGGCTGCAATACCGGCTTACGGCAATTGGGCTGAATCCAATTAACAACATCGTGGACATGACCAACTACATCATGTCCGAGCTGGCGCAGCCCATGCACGCCTTCGATCGCGATCTGCTCCACGGCGACACCATCTTCGTGCGGTGGGCGCGCCTGGGCGAATCGCTGCTGGCGTTGAACGAGCAGGACTATACACTCAGCCCCGCTAACCTGGCGATCGCCGACGCGCGAGGTCCGGTGGCGCTGGCCGGCGTCATCGGAGGTATGCATAGCGCCATCGTTGCAGGCACCCGGCGCATCGTGCTCGAGAGCGCCAACTTTAACGCCGCCAGCGTTCGCCGGACGTCCTCCGCGTTGAAATTGCGTACCGACGCTTCCATGCGGTTTGAGAAGTCCCAGGACCCGGCCAATACGGTGCGGGCCCTGGCGCGGGCCGTCGAGCTGCTCGCGGAATTGTCGCCCGGCATCCGCCTGGTGGGGGGTCTGGTGGACCAGCGCAGGCAGATCCCAGCGCCCCTTCCCATCCTGTTGCCGCTGGACTGGCTGGCGCGCAAACTCGGCAAAGAGATCGGCTCCGGGGAGGTGCGCGACATTCTGGAGCGCCTGGCATTCGGCGTCTCGGCGCACGCACCCGGAGTATTCTCCGTGACCGTACCTTCCTGGCGCGCCACCAGGGACATCTCGTTGAAGGAAGACCTGGTGGAAGAGGTCGGCCGCGTGATCGGGTACGATTCCATCGAACCCAGGCCGCCTTCGGTCCTGACCACCGTGCCGCCGGCCAACATTGAGCGCGCCTTCGAGCGCAAAGTTCGCGGCGTCTTCGTCGGCCAGGGCTTCACGGAAGTCTACAACTACTCGTTCGTGGCCGAGGCTGATGCGCGTGCCTTCGATATGGACCCGGCGGACCATGTCACCGTCGCTAATCCCATCGCACCCAACCAGTCGCTGCTGCGTATGTCGCTGCTGCCGGAACTCCGCGGTAACGTGATCGAGAACAGCAAGCACCAGGATGGCTTCCGCCTGTTCGAAATCGGCCGCGAGATACACAAGCAGGCACAAGGCCTGCCGCGAGAGATTCCGCATTTGGCCGCGGCGATATACAGCAAGGGCGGCGATGGTGTGGCGGGCCTGTTCGAGATGAAGCGCGTGGCTGAGTGCCTCATGCCCGGAGCGCAGGCGCGGCCGGCCCAGGCGCAGGTCTACGAGCATCCCGCGCGCACCGCGGAAGTCCACTGGGGCGGGGCTGTGGTCGGCCGGCTCTTCGAGCTACATCCGTCTTTGGCCGAAGGTCGCACAGCCATGTTGGATCTGAATCTGACACGCGTTCAGGAGCGCGCGCCCAAAGAGAAAAAGTATTCAACTATCCGGCGGTATCCTTCGAGCGCATTCGATCTCTCGGTGGTAGCCGGAACGCGCGAGCTGGTGGGCGACCTGCGCGATAAGCTGGCTGAGTTGGCCGGCGAGGCCTTGGAATCGATCGAATACCTGCGCGAGTATTCGGGTCCGCCGCTGCCGGAAGGAACCCGGAGCGTGTCGTTCCGCTTGACGGCCGGCTCGCCGGAGCGCACCCTCTCATCCGAAGAAGTGGGCGCGATCCGGGCGCGGCTGATCGAAGGAATGCGCGCGCAAGGCTACGACCTGAGAGTGTGAGCATCCTATGAATCTGGAAGGTAAAACAGCACTCGTTACCGGCGCTTCCCGCGGTTTGGGACGCGCCATCGCATTGCGTCTCGCTCGCGAGGGCGCCGCGGTTGCCGTGAATTATCAAAGCCGCACAGCCGAGGCCGAAGAAGTTACCGCGCGCATTCGCGCACATTCCGGCCGCGCGGTTACCGTGCAGGCGGATGTGGGGGACGCGGCCCAAGTACGCGCCATGGCCGAGCGCGTCGCGAGCGAGCTTGGCCCCATCGATATCCTGGTGAACAATGCCGGCAAGCTGGCCAAGGGCGACCTTGCGGATTTCGACTACACGCAAATGGAGGGCATGCGCCGCACCAACGTAGATGG